>JACCDO011987664.1_pt1 | contig 11992 bp, 20 predicted proteins | sample 7446101 | NCBI WGS metagenome assembly JACCDO01 (sample SAMN15323440, study PRJNA562643) | freshwater metagenome | isolation source: river surface water | place: USA:Blue River Watershed | collected 2017-08-16 | reverse complement strand
TCGTAAAAGATGGGGATTTTGATGATGATGACGATGAATAATTAATGTGGTCCATAAACCCCGATTGGAATATCTCTATCGGGGTTTTTTGATTTTTTGTTATATTTATCAATATGACAAAAGCAGAACAAAAAAAGAAAAACAGAGTTAAAATGGGTAAAATAACTCGTAAAATGAATCAAAAGAAGGGACTCCATAAAAAGAAAACATAATAAAAGGTATTTATATATAAAAAAACATGTCTAAAACTATAAAATTAAAGCAATCTGACATTGAGAAAATAGTTTCAAATATTGTCGAGCAACATATGGGAGATTCCGAATCATTAGAGGAAATCGATAACCAAACAGATGATATTATGGAACCGGGTCCTGGTAAATTAGAGTTGCATTTAGGACTAACACCTGAAGGTGGTTATGTTTTATACAGAACAAACGAAAATGGACAATCCGAAGTTGTTCGTAAATTTGACAAATAAAATAAATTAAAAACACCAATATATAAACCTCACAATTGTGAGGTTTTTTTTGTATATTTTTTGATATCTTAAAAAAATTATGTATCTTTGATTTATGAGTTATATAATTGGACATAAATGTATTAGTTGCATTGACGGTGCATGTTTAACAGTTTGTCCTGTTGATTGTATCAACGGACCAATACACCCCGATAATATGGGTAAAGAATCAATTGGATTATCACAAGAAGAAAAGATTGGGAAACAATTGTACATTAATCCTGATATTTGTATTGACTGCGGAGCATGTTTACCAGAATGTCCCGTCGACGCAATTTACCCAACCGAAGAATGGGCCATAAAGGAGAATGATTTAAAATCAGTACATGCAAATTATAATTTTCACGGACAAACATATAAAGAAAAATGAGTAAATATAAAATTTATTGTGACATGGACGGAGTCCTTGTTGATTTTGATAAAGGTTATTTTGAATTAACCGGACATAAACTTGATGGTGAACATCGCAATGATGAACATTTTTGGGACCCTATCAACGAAGCGGGTTATGATTTTTGGATAAATTTAGGATGGACAGATGACGGTAAAAGATTGTGGAATTATATTAAGAAGTATAATCCCGAATTATTATCTGCACCATCCAGACAACAAGATTCAAGAGTCGCCAAACATGATTGGGTTAAACGAGAATTACCTGGGGTTCAATTAATATTAAGAAGTGCAAAACATAAGAAAGATTTTGCAGGTCCTAATTGTATTTTAATTGATGATAGAGTTGATAACGTAAACGATTGGAGAAAGGCTGGTGGTATTGGTATTCGTCATGTAAGTACAAAACACACTATTGATCAATTAAAAGTTTTAGATTTATAATTATGTTATTCAAATACACAATTAGTTTAGAAGTGGAAGTTGAGTTTGAAGCTCCATTATTAGGTGCTGACAACACACAACACAAAAGAAAATATCTCGGGTCTATAGCAAAGAAAACACTCCAAGAGATGGTTAGGCCCAATAGTACATCATTAATTCTTGATAGAAACATTGAGGAAGACAACTTCAATGGAACAATTAAAGGTCGAGTACATTTAGGTAAATCAGAAAAAAACAAATACTAATATGGTAAAAATTAAATTGTTGGCAATTTTATTGGGAGCAATGATTTTGCAGGGTTGTTATCCATATCAAGTGGTGGTTATGAAAGTCTCCGACAAAACCTATTATAAACCTATGTATAGAAAAAATCGTGTTGGTATGTGGAGAGAATTTTATGGGGTTTATGATAATAAAAATCATGCATTAGACCATATTGAAAATTGGAAAAGAGAACATAGACAGATAAGAAATAGTAGGAAACAATATAAAATTAAAATCAAATAATTTGGTCCAATAAAAAAAATTATGTATATTTTATACATAAAACACTGTTATGTCAAAAATTAAATCCTTAAAAACCGCACCAGAAAATACATTCAATCTAATTGAATTTATTGAACTTTTTAGTCCTGATAAGAAATCAAAATATACGGACACGTTACTTCGATTAATGAAGAGTACTCCCAATTTGGAAGAACATTCAAGAGAAATTGTTAAAGAAATCACAGGTAAATTTGATTTCATTTCCAAAGAAGATTTGATAAACTTTTCACCAATACAATTGCAGTTGTTTTATCAATTCATTGAATCCTATTTTCAACCTGATGATTTGATAAAGTTCAGACAATTCTGTGAGTACAATGAACGTAACTTAATTCAACAAAATGATTTATCAAAATATAAATCGTTTGATGAAATAATCGACCAATTAAGTTTAGCGGAATTAAAAGTTGATAGTAAAAAACTGGAGAATGAAACTATCAACATATATGAGGATGATGAATGGTTGTTAATTAGACCTTTAACTTATTTGGCTTCAAAAAAATATGGGTCAAATACAAAATGGTGCACCACATCAGAAAATAATTCAGAATACTTTATTAAGTATTCATCTAGAGGTGTGTTAATTTATTGTATAAATAAAAAGAATGGTTATAAAGTTGCTTCGTTTTATTCTTTAGATAAGAATGAAAAGGAGTTCTCATATTGGAATCAAAAAGATACTAGAATTGATTCAACCGAATCGGAATTAACAATTGAATTGATTAAATTCATTAGAGATTATGTTAAAGACCCTAAAGTAAAAACTAATCGATTCATGTTATCGGATGACCAAAGAAAAATTGAAGATAAACTATTGAAGTTACCTTCATTTAAATCAGGTTCTTTTGACGTAACAGAACCGATAGAGGAACCACAACAACTCGAAAGACCGTTAAGTAATAGAATTGAGGCGGCAATTCGTAGGGAGAGTGAAGAATTAGAGGTTAGTGAGTCTGAAAATGATGTTGTTGCTAGTGAAAGTATAATCGAAAGAATGCAACTATTAACGTCAAACCGTCAAAATGGATAAACACATAATATGGATTGAACTGATTGTTATATTATCCTTAACCATCGGTATCTTAATTCCCGATTGGAATCGTATACCCGTGGTTAAGGACTATTTTGCACTGTTAGTTATAGGTGAGATAGGTTTCGACATATATCTTCGTCTAAAAGACAAAATGTAGGTATTTATTGGTATGAAATATATATTATCCGAATCTCAATACAAAAAGGTTATTTTAGAGTACTATGACTCTGAAAGATATTACGATAGAGAAGTCATTGTAAGTAGACTTAAAAGAGGTCCAAAATATATGCACAAATACATCAAAACCCTTGACTCAATCCCTTGTTCAGATGGTAAAGTTGAGAAGATTTGTACCAAAATCCCTCAAGTTGTCTACCAATTTTTATTTGGTGAATTTTAAAAAAAAATTTGGAATATTCTAAAACATTTCATAACTTTGTATCCTAAATAAAAATTATGTTTACAAAGATTAGTCCTTACGTGTTTCCTGGTATTAGAGACACTTCCGATTACAAAAAGGTGGTTAAGTTCAATAGAGATAGAATCTCGAAAGAGGATGTCTTAACTATTGTAGCAGAACATTGCGGTGTTAAAGTATCTAAAATATTAACAAGAATTAGAGAAAGAGAAGTTATCGACGCTAGACATATGTATATTGCGGTGATGAGATATATGTTCAGATATACCACACCTGACATTGGTAGATTGGTCGATAGGGATCACACCACAATTTTGGATAGTCTTAAAAAATATAACATTAGATATATGCACTATGATGACTATAGAAAAGTATCAGACGCAATTTTTGAAACCGTAAAAAATAAAATTTCATAATATGAAAACATTAATTATACATCCGGAAGATAGTTCAACCAGTTTTTTGGATATCGTTTACAATCCGATTCCAAATAAAACAGTTATCACAGGTGGTATTAGTAAAGACGATGTTAGAGATTTAATTGAATCTCACGACAGAGTCATGATGATGGGTCACGGCTCACCTCACGGCTTATTTTCTGTTGGTCAATTTTATAATACCGGTTCAAAATACGGTGGTTATATTATTGATGAAACTATGGTTCCATTATTGGAAAAGAAAGACAATAGTGTTTTCATTTGGTGTTGGGCTAGTGACTTCGTTAGAGACCATAATTTACGTGGATTCTCATCAGGAATGTTTATTAGTGAAGTTGGTGAGGCGTATCATTGTGGGCTACCTGGTACAGAACAAGATACCGTTGATGAGTCTAATTATGGATTTTGTAATATAATGGCGAAGTATGTAAATGAGAATAAAGAAGTTATGTACGAGAATGTTACAAGAGAATATGGTTTAATTGCAGAAGAGAACCCTGTTGCACTTTACAATAACAATAGAATAATAAAACTATGATAGTTGACAAATTTTATAAAGTAGAACTACTTGATGGTAGGGTACCATCGGTTGTTTACGAAACAAGACAAGAAGCACTTCGAGCTCACAGAGGTAACATAAAGAAATTAATCGAGGTGTTACCAAAACAAACAAAGAAGAAAGTTGAAACTACAAGTGACCAACTTGCGATTGTTATTAGTGCACGAAGTAATGAAGATTTAGATATCTCAAAAGATTGTGGGTACGCTGTTATGTACAATTGTCCGAAGAGAGATAAAATATATGAAGGTATGGTTTATCTTGAAATATCTGATGAGTATGTGTTGGAAGCGACAATCACCAAATTAGAAAAGTACGAAAAAAGTGTTCATCATCATTGGAAAGGTCCGGGTTATAGACCAGACAAAGTTTGGAAATGGGCATTATTTCATAAGAACGGCAAAATAATCAGTAGAGATTCTGCTGAAAAAAAATATAATAATCCACTGAAAGGAACCCAAGGTGGAATTAGTTACATTAAATTATAAATTATGGGATTTGGAACTGACCCACAACTACTTGTGGATATACAAAAATATAGAAGAATGTTTCCTTATAATATTCTTATTGAGACAGGAACATATCACGGAACATCATCGGCAATCTTATCAAACTTTTTTGATAAGGTGTATACTTGTGAAATTAGTGACGAGTATGATGAAATTAGAGAAGAGAAATTTAAAGGGATTGAAAACATTCAATTCATGAAAGGTAGATCTTCGGAATGTTTACCAGTATTCTTCAATGAAATTGGTCATGGAGATTTCTTTTTATTTTTGGATGCACATTGGCAAAATAGTTGGCCACTTCGTAGCGAATTAGATTGTGTCATCGACGCTGGTTACAAACCTTTTATTTTTATTCACGATTTTGATTGTGGGCACGAAGGTTGGCAATTTGATTCATATAACAATCATATTTTAAATTATGATTACATCAAAGATAAGATGGATTTAATTTACGGTGTTGATGGTTATGTATTTGAAGTGAGTCAAGAAAGTCAAAATGAACCATCTGGTGGAGTTGAAAATAAAAGAGGTTGTGGTTTCTTCTATCCAAAAATATAATCATGGCAGTTTCATCTGATATACAGATATTATATGATATGTTGAAAATTAAGGAAAATTTCAACTATCCTACTTTTGTTGAGACTGGTACTAGTAATGGGCAGTCAACTAGAATTTTTTCTGAACATTTTGAAAAGACTTATACGTGCGATAATTCAGAATATCAAAACGAACAAAGACAACTAACACTCAATTCGGGTAAGAATATAACATTTATGTTAGGTGATTCCCGAGATTGTCTACCATTATTTTTTAGAGAAATTAAAAGTAGTGAATTTTTTCTATTTTTAGATGCGCACGGAACATCTTGGCCAATATTAGATGAGTTGCAAATTGTTGCCGATTTTAATTACAAACCGGTGATATTCATTCACGATTTTGATTGTGGACATGAGGGTTGGAAATTTGATTGTTGGGGACCGAATGATATTATACATCTTGACTATGAATATGTTAAACCTAAAATGGATTTAATATATGGTGAGAACGGATATGATTATTATTTGAGCGAAACATCATTGGCGCCACCTGATGGTGAAGGCAAACCAAATTTAAGAGGGTGTGGTTATTTTTATCCTAAACAATGATATTATGAAACGATTTTATAAATTATTATCTTTTTTCTCGGCATTTTTATTAGGTGCATACGTCACTCAAGAATATAAATTTAATCAACCAGTTGAATTGTATCGATATGTACTAACATTCATATTCGGATTGATGTTTTATATCAAAGGAAACGAAAAAGATTAACCAAGCCCCGTAAGGGGCTTTTTTATTTGGATTATTTTTATTATATTAGTACTATGGACTATCAAAAAATTATCATTGGAATCCTATATGGATTAACAGGTCAAATTGGAACATTCATGCAATTACAAGCATCGTATAAATTTGGGTGGACTAAAAAATATGAATGGTTAATTCTATTGGCGAGTTTACCATTGGGGTGGCTTTACGTGAAATCAGTGAGGTATTTCATTGATGGTTTTGGTGGAGAAGTTTGGCCATCAAGATTGTTGGGGTTTGGTGTCGGTGTAATAGTTTTCACAGTATTAACAATATTATTGTTTAAAGAACCATTGAATATGAAAAACGCAATTTGTTTAGGTTTAGGGTTTTGCATTATCTTGGTTCAGTTATTTATTAAGTAATGAGCACACTATGGGCATTCGGTTGTAGTTTTACTGCCGATTATTCAACTAACTTACTCGAGAATGTTGCCGAAGGTAACTACCATTTATTTAGAAAATTTCATGGAGGGACTTTCCCTAAAACATGGCCAAAATTATTAAGTGAAAAACTTAATATGGATGTTATGAATTTAGGTTTTCCTGGTGCCGACAATTATACCATTTTTCAACAGTTTAACGACAATTGTGATAAGATTCAACCAAATGATATAATTGTTATTGGTTGGTCTATGGTCAATAGATTTAGAATGGCACACCCAAAGAATAAACATTTCACTTTGTTTACAAGTATGAACGATAGTTTACTTGACTATTGGAGTTCAAGAACTATTGAAGAAATATTTGTTAATAGATTGAATAGTGCATGGAATGATGAAATTTATGGGTTTATTAATTTAATTGAACAATTAGGTGCCGCTAAAGGATTTGAAACTTTTTTTTGGTCAGCGGATTATACGTTGATAAATTCAGAAAACGAAGAGTTTAGAAATCAAAGAAAATATTTATTATCTGACTGTAAAACTGGTATGATAGATTATTTAATTAATAATCATGGTGCACTAAACATTTCATTTGAAACAGATCATGAGATAAAAGATATACATTTGGGTAAACAAGGTCACGAAGTGATGGCCGATTTATTCTATAACGATATCATTAAAAAAATATAAATGAGTACACTTTGGACGTTTGGAGATAGTTTCACTAAACAACATAATCAGGAATATATTGATTGGAAGGGTTATGAAATTAAACAATGGCCCGAATTGTTAGGTGAAATTATAAAATATGAAGTTAATAATTTTGGTGAAGGAGGAGCATCCAATTATCAAATATTCGACAACGTAATTGAACAGGTTAATAAATTTCAAAAGAACGATATTGTCATTATTGGTTGGGGATTAGTTGGTAAATTCAGATATGTCCACAATAATGAATTTAAAGATATACATCCGAACGATTTAAATAATTATAATTATGGTGACCCTCACACTTTTAATCATACTGCTCTCAACAGAAAAGACCCGACGTGGTTTAACGAAATTTATAGGTGGGAAAAATTTATTGAAGCGTTTTGTGATAGTAAAAATATCAAAGTATATTTCTGGTCTTCAGAAGAGAATGAACTTATCTACGGATTACCGCAAGAATTAAAAAACAAACGAACATATATTTGTAACGATAGTAACACTAACTTAATTACATATATGGTTGACAATCACGGAGCGAAGACAATTAACAAAGAAACAAAAGGTTTAATAGGTGACCATCATTTAAGTGAGAGAGGACACCTAACTATGGCAAACGTGATTTATGATTGTATATCTAACTCATTGGTTTTCAACGGACTTTAATATTCTAAATTTTTTTTGGTATATTCTAAAATATTCTTACCTTTGTTAAAATTTTAAATAACATGAGGTATATTATATGTCTATTTGGTATTTCTATATTAATTTCTTGTACCAAACAAGAGATTCTACCCACACCAACAAAAGTTGATGTTGTTGTAGAAACCAAGACCACAACAAATGAAGATTACACAAGTAAATCTTATTTGTTTGAGTTCACTAAAAAAGAATATCCTAATGTGGATTATTTCCCCACAAAATATGGTGGATTATCAGGAGGAATAGATCAATCTGTTAGTGGTACCGTAAGATATGTTGCAAATGGTATTGAACACATCATAATAACACCAAATGCCGACAAACCTGTTCCCCCAATACATTTGATTAATAAAGATGGTAATTGGGTATTCGAATCTTCATACATCGATGGGTCAATGGATGGTCCAAGAGGCTATTCCTTTTTGGATAATAATGGGTCAATTGTTTGGTGCAACACAGGAACCGAAGTGAATCAATCCAAACCCGATATTGGTAACCTATACAAGGTCCAAACAAATCCTGATAACACACTTAAATGGAATAAGTTTTCACAATACAATGCGTTCTATCATTGGATTGCTAGTGGTGATTTAAATAACGATGGATTTTCTGATGTTGTTGCGTCACATATGGGTAGAGACACAACAGGATGGCCAGGTGGAGATGAAGGTATTTTACCATATCTTAATCAAAGTGGTACTTCATTTAAACTATCTTATGATTTTGTCGAATCAAATCAATCATTATCCAAAATACGTGAAGGTTATAATACTGGAGGTGCATTACTAATAACCAATGTTATGGGAGATAGTAGACCTGAAATCATCAAAGCGACCAATAATCACGGGATAATGGTTTTCAAATATAACCCAATATCAAATAGATATGAATTTAACAAGATTTCAAAGGAATTAGGGGTATTTTCTGACAAGAACCAAGGTTCTACCTCAATGAAAGAAATTGACGTCAATAAAGACGGTTTTATGGACATTGCGGTGGCAACTGAAGGGTGGGTTCCACCACCAAATGAAGGTAACGGTATGTTACAAATATGGGTAAATGACGGTGAAGGTAACTTTAGACCAACCAAAACAATATATTGTGAATACTCAAAATTTGAAGGTTTTAGAGAATTTGAAGTTGGTGACATTAACAAGGATGGTCTACCGGATATATTCTTACACCCGTATAGAGTAAATCCAAATGGTGTTAATTTAAAAAATTACATCTTATTAAACGATGGTAAGGATAACACCACATTTAATAGGATTGATAAAGATATAATACTCCCCGAGGTACCCCACGTTATAAAGGGGTTTTTTATAAACGGACAGCTAAAAATTACGGGTATAACCGGAATGCATGATTGGGGTAAGGATAACCAATTTAAATTGATTGATGTTGTTATCAAATAATTAATGGTGTTAGGTATATTTATATAGATAAGATAAGTTAAATGAGATTATTATCACTAATTGAGTCGCTGGTTCTTGAGTCTAGACAAGAAGAAATTTTAAGAAAAGAGTATTTGGAAACAGGAAAGGTTTCTGAAGAGGATTTTAATAAAATTATGGAGGATTTCCCATCTTCATTTCACAATAAGTGGATGTTAAATAAGGTGGCAAATAAAATTATAAAAAGTGAAGACATCTATAAATTTAAGGAGTATTTTGATATCCATAGAAAAAACACCAATAAATTTCCAATTGCAGATTTGGGCCAAATCAAAACATTACCACAAGTTAATGAATTCATATCTAAAGCTATTGAAATTAGAGAAAGAAACATTCAAGCAACCGGTGGAACTGATGGTGAAGCAACTAACGATGCTAAAAATTTAGCCACAGGAAATGAAATTGCAAAATTACAATCAGTTGGGATTAAATTTTTAGGTATAGTTGATGGGTACCAATGTTTTGAAATTCCAAATGAACTGAAGGGTAACGAGGAGGCTTGGAAGGCATACAGAGATATTTTAGGTAGATGTGCAAATAGAGATAAAGGTGCACGAATCGACATCTGTACTATTGCATCGTTTAGTAACTTTAATTATTACCTTAATCAATATGATGGGTCGTCTTATTTTGTTTTCTTCAATTTAGGTGATCCACAATCACCATATCAATTCCATTATGAATCTAATCAATTTATGGACAGAAACGATAAACCATTGATATAAGTGTTATGAATGTAACCAATTTATTTAGTTTTTTAGAACAAAAAAAGAAAATCCCAATTCCTTTCGCAGCAAAATTGTTAGGTGGTTTACCGATTGAACCTGAAGATACCAAAAAACACGTTACGTTTGATTGTGATATTCAATTTCCAAATACATTAAAACCGATTAAAATGTTAGATGGTTTGTCTTTTTACGACGGACTGTCAATTTATTTCAAAGGATATCCTGGTGAATTCGAAATCCCCAAAAAATTAAAGTTTGGGGGATACCATAAATTCACATTGAACAATTGTAAACTATACGGTGATTTTAGTGGAGTTGAGTTTTTGGATGACCAAGCGGCAATTGCATTAATGAATATTCCGAATATCACAAATCTATTAGGATTAACTTATTTACCTAGCACATTGTCATTGTATAATTGTGAAAAATTTATAGAGTTTCCCGAAAATTTTAAATCGAAGTTTATTCATTTAACTGATATGAAAAACCTCGAATATTTTTCAAGTGGAGTGGAAACGACAATGAGTATTAATTTCAGAAACTGCTCAAAACTTACAAAAATCGGCGAGAATGTTCATTCACGATGGAACATGACAATTGAGGAGTGTCCAATACTCGAATTACCCGAAAGTTTAACTGTTGAGAATATCTTATTCGTTATTAATTCCCCAATTATGAAAAAGTATTCACAAGAAGAATTACAATCACGTTTACCTAACGTTAAACAAGTTATCTACAAATAATTTATTTACAATCATGTGTTAAAATGTTATAATTAATAACATGAATACACTGTTCACATTTGGTTGTAGTTTTACGGAAGATTTTACCGAAGTCCCGTCAAACGCATCACAAAGTGTTTATGTAAAAGATTTTTTAAATAATCAGATTCCTGACGCGTGGCCAACAGTTTTATCTAAACTATTGGGGTTTAATTTAAAAAATTACGGAAAGGGTGGATCATCGAATTATCATATTTTTGATACCATATGTACTCATTGTGATAAATTTAATAAAGGTGATATTGTAATTATCGGGTGGACAGGTGTCAATAGATTTAGATGGGCGAATTTTGATGAAGATAAATGGAATCATATCATACCAAACTATAACACCAAAGTGCACAATGAGTACTATATAAGTGACAACACATTGAATGAAATATTAGTTAATCGAGAACACCCATTATATATTGATGAAGTTTACAAATATCAAAACATAATAACACAACTTTCATTATCGGTAGGATTTGAGGTTTATTTTTGGGCGATGGATAATAGAATAATCAACTCGTTACCACATGACGAACTAATTAATAAAAAGTATATATGTGGAAAGTTCATAGATGAGAATAATTCAATACCGATATTGATTAATACGAATGGAGGTAAAACTATTTTCGACGAAACTAATGGATTGGTATTAGATTATCATTACGGTAAGATAGGTCATAAAGTGCAGGGTGAATTATTTTATAAACATATTAAAGATTTATTATAATGAGTACATTATTTGTATTTGGTGACAGTCACACCGAAAGTTATGAAACAACAAATATCACATCTCCATTATATCAAGAATATTATAAATGGAGGGGAAATAATTGGCCGGAGGTTTGGGCAACATTATTAGGAAATAAGTTAGGTTATGATGTGAAAAATTATGGATGGGCAGCATCGACTAATGATGAAATTATATTTAGAATTTGTAAACACATCAATGAAGTAAAGAAAGGAGATATTGTTATTATTCAATGGACATATGCACATAGATTCAAATGGGTCGACCAAAAGAAAAATGAATGGAGAAAAATGC
>JACCDO010424038.1_pt1 | contig 11992 bp, 17 predicted proteins | sample 7446101 | NCBI WGS metagenome assembly JACCDO01 (sample SAMN15323440, study PRJNA562643) | freshwater metagenome | isolation source: river surface water | place: USA:Blue River Watershed | collected 2017-08-16 | reverse complement strand
TCTTGAGACCGAGGTTGCTCATCACGGTTGCGACCAGGGTGTTGCGGGCAAGTTCGCCACGAGCCTTCATGCTGAGCGCCAGGATGGCCATGATCTGATCACCATCGACGATAGCGCCGGTGTGGTCAACCATCAGGCAGCGGTCGGCATCGCCGTCATGGGCAACACCGGCATCGGCCTTGTGCTCAAGCACGGCAGCCTGCAGTGCGCTGAGGTGGGTCGAGCCGCAACCCTCGTTGATGTTGAGGCCATCTGGGTCGGCGCCGATTACGATGATTTTGGCACCAAGGTCAGCGAAGGCTTCCGGCGAAACCGCACTGGCTGCTCCGTTGGCGCAGTCGAGCACCACGGTTAGCCCTTCTAGTCGGTTAGGCACTGAACGCAGAAGGTGAACCAGGTAGCGGTCCTCTGCATCCGCAAAGCGGGTGACGTGACCAACCTGGGCACCGATTGGAAGTAGTGGGTCTATATCAAGGGCAGCCTCGATGGCGTCCTCGATGGCGTCGTCAAGCTTGTGTCCACCGCGTGCGAAGATCTTGATTCCGTTATCCGGAGCTGGGTTGTGGCTGGCCGAGATCATTACGCCGAAGTCGGCGTCGAGGTCGGCGGTTAGGAATGCTGCGGCTGGGGTTGGAATTACACCGGCGTCGTAGACGTCCACGCCTGCGGAAGCCAAACCGGCAGCAACTGCCGAAGCTAGGAACTGGCCAGAGATTCTTGGGTCGCGAGCTAGCACAGCCTTAGGGCGAAGTCCCTGTTTGCGGGCATCCTCACCCAGGACGCGCGCAGCGGCTTGAGCCAAATTGAGGGCGAGGTCGGCGGTGATGATACCGTTCGCGAGACCGCGAACGCCGTCGGTGCCGAATAAGCGAGCCATGAGGTTAGGCTACCAAGCAAAAAGCTAGGAAGTGAACCTTAACGCTTCGAGAACTGCGAAGCCTTGCGGGCCTTCTTTAGACCGGCCTTCTTGCGCTCGATGACACGTGCATCGCGCTTTAGGAAGCCAGCCTTCTTTAGGGCAGGGCGGTTCGAGTCGCGGTCGATCTCGTTTAGAGCACGAGCGATACCTAGACGAAGTGCACCGGCCTGACCAGCAACACCGCCACCGTTGATACGAGCGATAACGTCGTACGAGCCACCAAGCTCAAGAACGGTGAAAGGGTCGGTGATCAGCTGCTGGTGAAGCTTGTTTGGGAAGTACTCTGCAAGTTCGCGGCCGTTTACCTTGATAACGCCAGAACCTGGTACTAGACGCACACGAGCAACTGCTTCCTTGCGACGGCCTAGGCCGGCACCTGGAACGGTTAGTGGACCGCGAGCAGCCTTAGGGGCCTTCTTGTCTGCGGCTGGAGTTTCGCTGGTGTAGCTCTGAGGAGCTTCTACGGTTTCTTTAGACAACTGTCGATCCCTTACTGTGCGACCTGGTCGATTACGAAGTTCTGAGGCTGCTGAGCTGCGTGTGGGTGCTCTGCGCCACGGTAAACCTTCAGCTTAGTTAGCTGGTTGCGGCCAAGAGTGGTCTTTGGAACCATACCGGCGATAGCCTTCTCGATAGCCTTCTCTGGGCTCTTCTCTAGAAGCTCCGCGTAAGTGGTAGCGGTTAGACCACCTGGGTAACCAGAGTGACGGTAAGCCTTCTTCTGAGCCAGCTTGGAACCGGTTAGGGCTACCTTGTCAGCGTTGATGATGATTACGTAGTCGCCGTTGTCCATGTGGGCAGCGAAAGTTGGCTTGTGCTTTCCACGAAGCAGCTTAGCTGCGGTGGTTGCGAGGCGGCCAAGAACCACGTCGGTGGCGTCAATGATTAGCCACTCGTTCTTTAGCTCGTGAGCCTTTGGTGAGTAAGTACGCACTTTAAATTGCCTTCTTGTTTTTGTGAAAGTTAGCAGGCTGGTAGATAACCAGCAACAAGGGTCAAGTTTACCCTGATATTTGCTCTCAGGTCAAACCCTAACTTTCGTCATCCAGGGTTCTTACCCGCTTTGCCAACTCGGCCTGTGCTGCCAACTTGGATTTTGGTGGGTAAGCGATCTTTATGAGCGAAAGTCCGTGAGGTGATTGCACCTTGTAGGCGTGATCATTGCGCTTGCCGGTAAGTGATTTGCGGATGTCTTCCGTGGTAGCTCGGCCGCTTCCGGCGGCCATTAGAGCACCGACGATCGATCGGACCATGTTGTGGCAGAAAGCATCCGCCTCGATCTCAATCTCGATAACGCCATCGCTCTTTCGGCGACGAACCACGATCTCGCGCAGCACACGAATCGTCGTGGTGCCCTCACGCTCCTTGCAATAAGCCTTGAAATCCTTGAGCCCGTAAAACTCTTTGGCAGCCTCGTTCATCGGGGCAACATCAAGCGCCCATGGCACGCTCAGCGCATAGCGCGAGAGCATCGGGTTCGGCGCCACCTGCTTGTCGGCAATGCTGTAACGGTAGCGACGGAACAGCGCCGAGAACCTGGCATCGAAACCGGCCGGGGCCAGCTCAAACGAAATTACTCGCACATCGCCTTCGATGATGCGGTTCAGACGTTCGGCAACCGGATGTCCGCGACCGATTCGCTTCAACTGTTTTTCAGAAAGATCAACGTGGACGACCTGCGCGGCGGCGTGAACACCCTTATCGGTACGGCCAGCCACACGCATTCCAAAATCTTCTTTGTCTTTGCCAAAGATCTTCTCTAGACCTCGAAGCAGTTCGCCCTGAACAGTACGCAGTCGGGGTTGCTTAGCCCAACCGGCAAAGTCGGTTCCGTCGTAGGCAACCTCAAGACGGTAGCGAAAAAGCCCGTCGACCGAAGGGCCAACGGGCTTTTTCATCAGAGCTAACCTTACTCACAAGCCTCTGCGGCCTCTGCTGCAGGGGCTTCCGCCTCAGCAGCTGGAGCATCTTCTGCTACTGCCTCTTCGACAACAGCTGGCGACTCGTTCTCTTCAACCGCGATCTCGGCTGCGTCCTCAGCAGCTACTGCTGCCTCGTCGATGGCCTCTTCTGCAACTGCAGGAGCAGCGGCAGCGGTTGCCTTAACAGCGTTCTCTAGCTTTGGCTTCTTGGCAACGGCCTTAGGCGACACTGGCTCAAGAACGAGCTCGATGCATGCCATAGGGGCGTTGTCACCCTTGCGGAAACCTAGCTTGGTGATGCGGGTGTAGCCACCGTTGCGGTCTGCAACAAGTGGAGCTACCTCTGCGAATAGCTTGTGCACAGCGGTCTTGTCGGTTAGCTGAGCTAGAACGCGACGACGCGATGCTAGGTCGCCGCGCTTTGCGAAGCTAACCATGCGCTCTGCTAGTGGACGAAGACGCTTTGCCTTGGTCTCGGTGGTCTCGATGCGTCCGTGAAGGAACAGCGAGGTTGCCATGTTGCGAAGCATTAGACGCTCGTGCGCTGGTCCGCCACCTAGTCTTGGGCCTTTTGTTGGGGCTGCCATTTTGTTTCTCCTATTAGCTTTTCTACGAGCTCAGGCTTACGCCTGGTCCTCGTCAGAGTCGGTGAACTGTGCATCGGCGTTACCTGAGCTGAAGTACGCGCCTTCGAAGCCACCAGGTAGCGAGTCGCGGAAACGCAGACCCATCGAGTACAGCTTGTCGCGAACCTCGTCAACCGACTTCGATCCGAAGTTGCGGATGTTCATCAGCTGGTCTTCGGTTAGGTTGGTTAGTTCGCTAACGGTGTTGATTCCCTCGCGCTTTAGGCAGTTGTAGCTGCGCACGGTCAGCTCTAGCTCCTCGATTGGGGTTGCTAGCTCTGGCGATAGAGCGAAGTCTGCTACTGCGGCACCCATCTCGATACCTTCAGCAGCTGCGTCTAGGTTTGCGGCTAGACCGAATAGCTCAACCAGGGTCTTACCAGCAGACGCGAAAGCGGTCTTTGGCTCGATCGATGGCTTGGTCTCAACGTCAACAATTAGCTTGTCGAAGTTGGTGAACTCACCGGCACGGGTTGCCTCAACGCGGTACGAAACCTTTAGAACTGGCGAGTAGATCGAGTCAACTGGGATCCAGTTGGTGTCCGAGGTCGCGCTGCGGTTCTGACTTGCCTGAACGTAGCCACGGCCACGCTCGATGGTTAGCTCGGCTTCGAACTTACCCTTGGCAGATAGGTTTGCGATTACTAGGTCCTTGTTGTGGATATCTACACCAGCAGGAACCTCGATGTCGGCAGCAGTTACCTGGCCGGCAGCGGTCTTCTTGATGTGAGCAACCACTGGCTCGTCGTTTTCAGACGAAACAACTAGGTCCTTGACGTTCAGCAAGATTTCGGTGACGTCTTCCTTAACTCCGTCAAGAACGCTGAACTCGTGAAGAGCTCCGGCAATCTTTACGTGAGTTACGGCTGCACCTGGAATCGATGCAAGCAGGGTGCGGCGGATCGAGTTACCTAGGGTGTAACCGAAGCCTGGCTCTAGTGGCTCGAGGGTAAATACCGAACGAGTCGACGAAAGCGACTTTTCCTGCAGTTCTGGACGCTGGCTAAATAGCACTACTTGTTTCCTTTCATCTAGACATCCACTATTTGATGTCTATTTGGTTTCCCGTGAAGTGGCCACCACACGGGCTTTGGAGTTTGTTAAATTTTTGAAAGTTGGGGATGCGTTAGACGCGACGACGCTTTGGTGGGCGGCAGCCGTTGTGAGCCTGTGGGGTTACGTCCGAGATCGAACCAACCTCTAGACCAGCAGCCTGAAGCGAACGGATTGCAGTCTCGCGACCAGAACCTGGACCCTTGACGAATACGTCAACCTTCTTTAGCCCGTGCTCCTGAGCCTTACGTGCTGCAGCTTCTGCTGCCATCTGTGCGGCGTAAGGGGTCGACTTACGCGAACCCTTGAAACCTACGTCACCCGACGACGACCACGAGATAACCGCGCCAGTGGCGTCGGTGATCGAAACGATGGTGTTGTTGAAGGTCGACTTGATGTGTGCCTGACCTACGGTGATGTTCTTGTTGACCTTCTTGCGTGGCTTGCGGGCTCCTGCCGCTGCCTTTGCCTTTGGTGCTGCCATGATTTCTCCTAAATCCTTCTACTCGCGTTAGCGGCTAATGCCTACTAGCGAGTCGCCTTCTTCTTGCCGGCTACGGTGCGCTTTGGACCCTTGCGAGTACGTGCGTTGGTCTTGGTGCGCTGACCGCGAACTGGTAGTCCCTTGCGGTGGCGTAGACCCTCGTAGGAACCGATCTCAACCTTGCGGCGAATGTCGGCTGCAACATCACGGCGGAGGTCACCCTCAACCTTGTAGGTACCTTCGATGAAGTCACGGATTGCAACTAGCTGGTCGTCGGTTAGGTCCTTTACGCGGATGTTCTTGTCAACCTTGGTGGCTGCAAGGATCTCGGTAGAACGGGTACGGCCGATGCCGTATACGTAAGTTAGTGCGATTTCGACGCGCTTCGCGTCTGGAATATCTGCTCCGGCAACACGTGCCATGTGGAACTCCTTGTTTTTGGAAGGTCTGCAGCGTCGCGCCCAGTCCTTGACTGGCTCCGGCCTTCTTCCGGAGGTTACCGATTACTCGGTTGCGATGCCTTGGTTTATTTAGTTGTGTTTCGAAGTTTTGGGGTTAGCCCTGGCGCTGCTTGTGACGTGGGTTCTCGCAGATAACCATGACTCGACCGTGGCGGCGAATGACCTTGCACTTGTCGCAAATCTTCTTGACGCTAGGGTTTACCTTCATGTCTCTTACTTCTTCTAGTGACTATTGCTAGCCGGTTTATTTGTAGCGGTAGGTGATTCGTCCACGAGTCAGGTCGTAGGTGCTGATCTCCACAAGCACTCGGTCCTCCGGGAGGATACGAATGTAGTGCTGACGCATCTTGCCTGAAATAGTGGCCAAAACCTTGTGACCGTTAGCCAGCTCTACTCGGAACATTGCGTTCGGTAGCGCCTCAACTACTGTGCCTTCCATTTCGATGACACCGTCTTTGTTGGCCATACACTCACTTCTACTTAGCTGATGTTTAGTGCCCCAAGCACGCAAATAGTTCCAACTTAAATAAGTGAATTGCGTGTATGAAACACCGAAGTTCAATCTTAGGGAATATTCGGCAATATTCCTAATTAAATCCCGCGCGGATCTACTGGGACGATGCCGTAAGGAGCCAAATCGGCCTTTCCGCCATCAAATGCGGTCAAAACCCAGATGCCACCCTCATGAACGGCGACGCTGTGTTCCCAGTGGGAGGCATCGGAGCCGTCTTTGGTGGAGACGGTCCAGCCGTCGCCGAGAACCTTGGTTTGCTTGGTTCCTGCGGTAACCATCGGTTCGATGGCGACGCATAGGCCTGGTTCAACCTTCGGGCCCGAACCCTTCACGCTGTAGTTGTAGACCGGTGGGTCTTCGTGCATCGAGCGGCCGATGCCGTGTCCAACGTATTCCTCGAGGATTCCGTAGCGGCCGTTTGAGTAGATGTGCTTTTCAACGGCGCGGCCAACCTCGTTGAGGTTTTTGGCTTTGGCAAGAGCTGCAATGCCAGCCCAGAGGGAACCTTCAGTGACTGCGCTTAGCTTGTTTCTAACTTTGGCTTTTTCTTCGTCGCCGCCAGGGAGCACGATGGTGATTGCACTGTCGCCGTTCCAGCCGTCGGCGGTTTCTGCGCCGCAGTCGATCGAGATGATGTCGCCTGGTTGGAAGACCTTATTTCTACTTGGGATGCCATGGACGACTTCGTCGTTGACGCTAACGCAGATGGTATGGCTGTAGCCGGGAACCAGTTTGAAGTTGGAGTGGCCGCCGAGTTTGATGATTGCGGCTTCCGCGATTTCGTCGATGTCGAGGCTGGTCATTCCGGCTTTGATGTTGTCGCGGATTGCGTTTAGGGCAGCTGCGGTGATTTCACCGGCCTCACACATGCGAACAATCTGTTCCTGTGTTTTGAGGGTGTATTCGGTGCGCGCCACGATTAGGCGTTGATGCCGCGCTCGGCTAGAGCCGAAAGGATGCGGCCGGTGACCTCATCGACGGCACCAAGGCCATCAACTTCGGCAACCAGGTTGCGGTGCGAATAGATGTTGATCAGCGGAGCGGTCTGCTCTGCGTAAACTTCGAGGCGGCGACGGATTACATCTTCAGTGTCGTCGGCGCGACCCTGCTCAGCAGCGCGTCCTAGTAGGCGGCGAACCACTTCGTCGGTGTCTGCGGTGATGAGCACAACGGCGTTCAGGCTCTGGCCGGCGTCCTTCAGGATTTCGTCAAGTTCGTTGACCTGGTCTTCGGTGCGAGGGTAGCCATCCAGTAGGAAGCCGTTCTTGGCGTCGTCCCAGGTTAGGCGGTCGCGAACTAGCGCGTTGGTTAGAGAGTCTGGAACGTACTCGCCGCGGTCCATGAAGGCCTTGGCTTGCTTGCCAAGTTCGGTTTCGTTCTTTACGTTCTCGCGGAAGATGTCTCCGGTCGAGATGGCTGGGATGCCGAAAGTTTCTGCAAGCTTTACTGCCTGAGTGCCCTTACCTGCCCCCGGTGGACCAATCAGAAGTAGTCGACTCACTTCAACAACCCTTCGTAGTTACGCTCCTGCATCTGAGCGTTGATCTGCTTCACCGACTCAAGACCTACACCAACAAGAATCAGCAACGAAGTTCCACCGAATGGGAAGTTCTGGCTGGTTCCAAGCAGGCTGAAGGCGATCAGTGGGATTAGCGCGATCAGGCCCAGGTACAGAGCACCTGGAAGGGTGATGCGAGAAAGAACGTACTCGAGGAATTCTGTGGTCGGACGACCGGCACGAATACCAGGGATGAATCCGCCGTACTGCTTCATGTTGTCGCTAACCTCTTGCGGGTTGAAGGTGATAGCTACATAGAAGTAGGTAAATCCAACGATAAGTAGGAAGTAGAGTGCCATGTAAAGCGGGTGGTCACCCTTGGTTAGGTACTCCGAAACCCATGAAACCCAAGGTGCAACTTCGCCAGTGGTTTTGTCTGGCTGGTTGAACTGAGCGATCAGGGCTGGAAGGTAAAGCAAGCTCGAGGCGAAGATAACTGGGACCACACCGGCCATGTTTACCTTGATCGGGATGTAGGTGCTGTTGCCGCCGTACTCGCGACGACCGACCATGCGCTTTGCGTACTGAACCGGGATGCGTCGCTGTGACTGCTCAACCATAATGACGAGACCAACGATGACGATTCCGATAAGGACAACCAGAATCGCAAGTTCGATTCCCTTGCTCTGTGCTACCTGAGCGATTGAGTTAGGGAAGCTCGATGCAATCGAGGTGAAGATAAGGAGCGACATACCGTTACCGATACCACGCTCGGTGATAAGTTCACCCATCCACATGATTAGACCGGTACCGGCGGTCATAACCATAACCATCAGCATGATCGACCAAGCGTTGTAGTCAACCAGAATCTGCTGGGAACAGTTCGAACCGAACAGTGCACCTTGACGTGCAACAGCAACCAAAGTGGTCGACTGAAGCACGGCAAGGGCAATGGTCAAGTAGCGGGTGTACTGGGTTAGCTTGGCCTGACCGGCCTGGCCTTCCTGGTGTAGAGCCTCAAAGCGAGGAATAACAACGCGTAGCAGCTGAGTGATGATCGACGCCGTGATGTAAGGCATGATGCCTAGGGCGAAGATCGATAGCTGTAGCAATGCGCCACCGCTGAACAGGTTCACAAGCTGGTACAAAGTGCTGGTGTTCGACTGCTGTGCAAGACAGGCCTGGACGGCACCGAAATCTACGTTTGGCGAAGGGATGAACGACCCCAAACGGTAGATAGACACAATGGCTAGCGTGAACAGTAGCTTGTTGCGCAGATCCGGAGTACGGAATGCGCGGAATACAGCACTGAACAACGTAGGCCTCCTTGGGCTACTAAGTGGTTACTTGGAAACCGAACCGCCAGCGGCGACAATCTTGGTCTCTGCCGAAGCCGAAACCTTGTCAACCTTGACAGTTAGTTTAACCGTTAGATCGCCATCGCCAAGAACCTTGACTAGGTAGCCACCGCGAACGGCGCCCTTAGCCACTAGGTCTGCTACGGTAACGTCTCCACCCTTAGGGTAAAGCTCTTCTAGCGCAGCAACGTTGACAACCTGGTACTCCACCTTGAATGGGTTCTTGAAACCGCGAAGCTTAGGAGTACGCATTACTAGACGCACGCCACCACCCTCGAAGCCTGGACGAACCTGGTAGCGAGCCTTAGTACCCTTGGTACCGCGACCCGAGGTCTTACCCTTCGAACCTTCACCACGACCAACGCGGGTGCGCTCCTTCTTGGAACCCTCCGCAGGACGTAGGTGGTGTAGCTTCAGGATTGGGCTCTTCTCAGCAGCAGGCTTTGCAGCCTTCTTTGCGGCTGGCTTTGCAGCAGCCTTCGCTGGAGCCTTGGCCTCGGTTGCCTTCTCTTCAGCAGCTGGCTTAGCAGCGGCCTTAGGTGCAGCAGCCTTTGGAGCTGCCTTTGCAGCAGCCGGCTTCTTCTCAGCAGCTGGCTTAGCAGCAGCCTTAGGTGCAGCCTTCGCTGCTGGCTTCTTCTCTTCAGCCATTAGTCGATCTCCTCAACCTTTACTAGGTGGATTACGGTGTTGACCATACCGCGGAAAACCGAGTTGTCCTCCTTGACTACGAAGTCGCCAATGCGCTTCAGTCCGAGGCTACGTAGGGTTTCGCGCTGGTTCGGCTTGTTACCGATTTCGCTCTTAATCTGGGTTACCTTTAGACGCTTAGCCATTAGGCACCTGCCTTGCTCTGCTCAAGAAGAAGACCCTTAGGGGCAACCTCTTCAACCGATAGGCCACGACGAGCTGCAACTTCTGCTGGCTCTTCAAGCTGCTTTAGAGCAGCAACAGTGGCGTGAACGATGTTGATGGTGTTCGATGATCCGAGCGACTTCGATAGAACGTCGTGGATACCTGCACACTCTAGGACTGCGCGAACTGGACCACCGGCGATAACACCGGTACCTGCAGAAGCTGGACGTAGTAGAACTACACCGGCAGCTGCTTCACCCTGGACAGGGTGAGGAATGGTCTTGTTTACGCGTGGGACACGGAAGAAAGCCTTCTTAGCTTCTTCAACACCCTTAGCGATAGCGGCTGGAACTTCCTTGGCCTTGCCGTAACCGACACCGACCATACCGTTACCGTCACCGACAACAACTAGAGCGGTGAACGAGAAACGACGACCACCCTGGACAACCTTCGAAACACGGTTGATGGTTACAACGCGCTCTAGGAATGGGCTCTTGTTCTCTTCGCGGTCACGACGCTCGTTGCGTGGGCCACGCTCGCGGCTTCCGCGACGCTGCTCGCGCTCGCCTGCTTCAACTGCTGGTGCGCCGGCTACGTTTTCGGTAGCTTCAACTGCCACTGCGTTCTCCTTGTTTTCTGACATTAGAAGTCCAGACCTCCCTCGCGGGCGCCGTCTGCGATAGCGGCAATGCGACCTGCGTACTTGTTTCCACCGCGGTCAAAGACAACCTTGGCAATGCCGGCCTTCTTTGCGCGCTCAGCTAGTAGTAGACCAACCTGCTTCGACTTGGCGCTCTTGTCGCCAGTAGCCTTGCGTAGATCTGCTTCCATGGTCGAAGCCGAAGCCAGGGTGTGACCCTTGCTGTCGTCAACGATCTGTACGAATACGTGGCGAGCCGAACGGTTTACCACTAGGCGTGGAACAGCTGCGGTACCTTCGATCTTCTTACGAAGGCGTAGGTGACGACGCTCACGTGCGGCGCTCTTGCTCTTGCCGCGAGTCTTGCTAGTTAGACCCATGTTTACTTACCTGACTTTCCGGCCTTGCGACGAACAACTTCGCCGGCGTAACGTACACCCTTGCCCTTGTAAGGCTCTGGCTTGCGTAGCTTGCGGATGTTCGCGGCAACCTCACCGACGGCCTGCTTCGAGATACCGTGGACGGTCACCTTGGTGTTTCCGTCAACGGTGAAGCTGATGCCTACCGGTGGCTGAACGAGAATTGGGTGGGAGTAACCAAGAGCGAACTCTAGGTCGTTGCCCTTGGCGGTTACACGGTAACCGGTACCAACGATCTCAAGACCCTTGGTGAAACCTACGGTTACACCAGTGATGTTGTTCGCGATTAGGGTACGGGTTAGGCCGTGAAGCGAACGCGAGATGCGCTCGTCGTCTGGGCGAGTAACAACAACAGTGCCCTCTTCAAGTGCAACTGCGATCGGTGCAGGAACCTCGTGGGTAAGAGTTCCCTTGGGGCCCTTAACCTCAACGGTCTGACCGTCAATCTTTACCTCAACGCCGGCAGGAACCGGGATTGGGAGCTTACCAATACGTGACATGTGTGATTACCAAACGTAGGCGAGAACTTCTCCGCCCACTCCCTTCTTGGCAGCCTCACGGTCAGTTACTAGACCGCTTGAAGTGGACAGGATAGCGATACCAAGACCACCGAGTACACGAGGTAGCTCGGTCGACTTTGCGTAAACACGAAGGCCTGGCTTCGATACACGCTTGATACCAACGATGGTGCGCTCACGGTTCTGGCCGTACTTTAGGTCAACGATCAGGGTCTTTCCAACCTCTGCGTCCTCAACCTTAACTGCTGCAACGTAACCCTCTTTCTTGAGGATCTCTGCGATACCAGCCTTCAGCTTGCTGTAAGGCAGGCTGATCGACTCGTGGTACGCCGAGTTAGCGTTGCGCAGACGGGTCAGAAAATCTGCGACCGGGTCTGTCATTGTCATTTGTTTATTTCCATTTCCTCGGAGGTATCCGTATGGCTTACAAGCCTCGGGACCTTACCGATTATTTAGTTGGTCTTGAATGGGAAGCCAAGTGCCTTTAGAAGCGCACGGCCCTCATCGTCGTTCGCAGCGGTGGTCACGAAAGTGATGTCCATACCGCGAGGGTGGTCAATCTTGTCTTGGTCAACTTCGTGGAACAGAGTCTGCTCTTGTAGACCAAAGGTGTAGTTACCGTTGCCGTCGAACTGCTTGTCGCTCAAGCCGCGGAAGTCGCGAACACGAGGAAGAGCAAGGTTTAGTAGACGGTCTAGGAATTCCCACATGCGGTCGCCACGAAGAGT
>JACCDO011661333.1_pt1 | contig 11993 bp, 8 predicted proteins | sample 7446101 | NCBI WGS metagenome assembly JACCDO01 (sample SAMN15323440, study PRJNA562643) | freshwater metagenome | isolation source: river surface water | place: USA:Blue River Watershed | collected 2017-08-16 | reverse complement strand
GTCACGCGCCCGCGAAAGAAGGCGAGTAACAAAGAGTTTCACGCCGTAATGCGCCAGCTGCGACAAGACAGTGACATGCTGAACAAAGCCACTAGCGACGCCCAGCGCAAGGCTGGCTTGGCCGTATCGTCTGTGGACGGCTTCAAGAACTTTGCGATGAAGCGCAAGTACGACCCCAACACCATGACCCTGCCACAATGGCGCTGGATTTGGGCTGGGCGCCGCATTATCCTGCAGAACTATGTCAAAGCCGTCCACCTGCGCCTGGAGAGGTATGAGCGTGAGCGCAATAATGCTGCTTTAAATGCTGAAGAGCTCGTGCCAGGCGCACTGGATGCTGAACCCGACGACGTCAAGAGCCGGCGCATGAAGCAGTCGCATAGCGGCACCAGCGTTACGCGCTTGCCATCACTCATGACAAACAAGACGCGGCATTCCATGTCCTCGCTGCGTCGTATTTCACGCGGCAGTCGCGAGGCGCGTCCGCTGGACGAGTTCTCCGCCGCCTTCTCTGGCGCTGTGAAGAAGCACTCCGACTTGCATTTGAACGGTTTTGTGTGCAAGGAGACGCAGCAACTCAATACCAGCAGCAGCTTGCCTGCGATTTAGCAGTAAGCTGGAGTGCCACTCCACCGCTTTACCAGCGCACGTATGGCACGGCAAAGCTGAGTCGCCCTTTGTGCTCTTTTTTATGTTAGATAATAGATATTTTTGGAGTTTATATCACATGTCGATAAGTTTATATGTACTTAAAAGGTCAAGAATTAGATCTACACTTCCGGCACAATGTGATGATTCATTCCCCGCGCCTAAGGTAGGAGGCTTGCCGACGAGGTCCTGGTGTTGCGGAGCGGCGGATACGCTCAGAGTTGCTATTTTTAAGGAAAGAATCTGATTATTTCAATTATAAGATGCAATTTTCTGGACGATTATTTGAAGGAACTGCTTGTCGCACAATTCAGCACACGTAACAGAGATACTACTCCGACGGCGCCCAAGTCACACGCGCACCGGATTGATGTCCCTACTGAATCAACGCGCGCCCCACAATGTGTCGCATAATTTGATTGGTACCCTCCAAAATTTCATGCACACGGGTGTCGCGTACATATCGCTCGCAGTGGTAGTCGGCCAGATACCCGTAGCCGCCATGCAGCTGCAGCGCGTCGTGGCATACGGCGGAGCCGTTCTCCGTTGCTACCTTCTTAGCCAATGCGCAATGTACGGTAGCAGCTGGATCACCTGCATCTAGCAGAGCAGCAGCATGGCGCAGCATCAGACGAGACGATGAGATTTTGGCTGCCATCTCCGCGAGTTTGAACTGTAGAGCCTGGTTGTCCGCGATGGGTCGCCCGAACTGCTTGCGCTCCTTCACGTAGGCCAGAGCTAACTCAAACGAGGCCTGTGCCGCACCTAGCGAGCATGCTCCAATAGACAATCTGCCCCCATCGAGCCCAGCCATGGCCATGGTGAAGCCGTTACCCAACTTGCCCAGGAGATTGGCCTTTGGAATGCGACAATCCTCGAAGATCACCTGCCGCGTTGGTTGCACCTTCCATCCCATCTTTTTCTCGTTGGCTCCAAAAGAAAGACCAGGTGCGTTCTTGGGCACTAGTAAGCAAGAGATACCCTTTGGGCCTGGGCCGCCTGTGCGGGCCATCACCAAATAGAGATCAGAAAGTCCTGCTCCGCTAATGAATGCCTTACCACCATTAAGGACATATTCATCGCCCTTTAGCTCTGCCTTGGTACTCAATGAGGCGGCATCTGAGCCCGAGCCGGGCTCTGTGAGGCAATAAGATGCTTTCATCTCCATACTGCACAATTTGGGCAAGAATTGTTGACGGTGCTCTTCAGAACCGAATTTATCGATCATACCTGCACACATGTTGTGAATTGTAAGCATAGCAGTAGTGCCAACACAGCCTGTGGCAAGCGCCTCGACAATGATGGTTGTATCAACACGAGTAAGTGCACTGCCTCCTACGTCATCATTGACAAAGATACCAGCAAAGCCTAATTCAGCAAACTTTTCAAAAGTTTTAACGGGAAAGTAGCTCTTCTCATCCCATTCTTGAGCATATGGCTTTAGCTCATTATTAGCGAAATCGCGTGCAAGCTGATAGAAACTTGCTTGCTCTTCATTCAGACCAATAGTAGGATGAACACAGTCCAAGCCAGATTTGCCAGATTGGTACCTAAACGCACCGCTTTTGGAAAATAAAGCGCTAAGCCCTGTTGAACACCTTTTTATCCCAAACATTGTCAGTTATTGCTTAGTATGTCCCGATTTCCTCTTCTTTTCTCCCAAGGGATTTTGGACAGAGAAAGTTGACGGAAAAATACTGACAAATAAAAAAGCATTCTTTTTGACAAGGAGAAAAAGATTGTAATCCTTCTGGTGTTACATTTCCGCCACAGAGCTAATATTTTTGTTCGTATATCTTAGTTTGTTGATTATATTTGCTGAAATGAACTCAGACTGGCTACAGCAAGTCAACCGTATTGAGAAATCATATGAGGCTCTTTTTCGTGAGGTTAATCACAGTGGAGCGCAAGAAAGCATACTAGGCATCACTATTGATGATACCAAGAAAACGTATCATGGTGAAAACCGTTTCCCTCCTCGCGCACGTCCTCAAACCATCGGCAGCATTGATAATGAAGAATACGTACTGTACTCCGCAGACATCAAAATGCAGATTCAAAATAGCGATGTAACATTACAAGTCTATGCAAAGAGCATATTGCAAAAACTGGAAGGTATTCAACTGAAAATACGAGAAAATCGCGAGAAAACTCGTGCGCGCGACCAATATCTTAGCTCCTTAACTTTGCGTGTGCCTGATAACGAATTACCATACCTGTCCGAAGTTTCGCTTGAGCTCCGCGCATTAGGAGACGAAGCCGCGCAGCTTCTTACTGAGTTAGACTCTATACAATTCGCTCGTCCGGAGCTTAACACAGCACAAGAGCAGCTGCCAGCTGGCATCACGTCGTACTGCCAGCAGCTCCGCGTAGACGCATCCCGCACGACACTGCAGCTCGACGCACTCTTAGCGCTAGCAGAAGACATGCTCTATGCACCTAGGGGCGAAGTGTGTCGTCTGGATGGCATTGAGCCCGACTGGAGCTCACAGGCTGCGCTGCAGGCGAGTCTGATGGCAGCGCCAGTGGCCGCGCGCGCCCTGCGGTACAGCCAGGACTGCCTACAACGTGGCCAAAGGCTATGTCCACCGCTTTACGACTTTCTATGCGACCCTCGACTACACGCTAATATGCTCGCGATCTGCGGCTACAACTTCGCTCCGGGACAGTTAGCGGCCGCGTTGGCGTTTCTGGTTGCGGACCGCAGCTTGGAAACAGGAGCCACTGCCGCCTCCCAGACGGTGCATGAACTTCTGCTGGAGGACTGCGGACTGGGTGATGTCGAGGTGGCAGAGGTAGCCAAACATTTGCCTGCGTTTGAAGCGCTTCACACTCTATCACTGCGTGGAAACGCCATGACGAGTGCCGGACTGACCAACATCGCCACTGTGTTGTGGGAGCTGGGTCTGCCTCTGCGCGCTCTGCATTTAGACCGCAATCGCGTGGGCCCCGAAGGCGCCATGATGCTTGCGAAGAGTTTGCATCGCTGCCGCTTCCTACAGAGGCTGTCACTCTCCCACAACCCGATCGGGGACGCCGGATTCTTCTACATCGTGCGTGCCACCATGAACCCTTATCGCCGCGCTCGCCGATCGCTGCCGCGGCCAATCGAGCTGGCAGGCGAAGATGAAGAGCGTGAAGGCTTCCACTCTGACGACGAAGACAGTGAGCCGGAATCCGAATCAGACTGCCAGAGTAGCGATGACGATGATGACGACGCCTTCACCGCCGTTGACGACGACGAGTCTGCCTACAGCGTGCGTGCCGAATATTTGCCATCGCGGCTTATGACGAGGCGCGCGCTCGTCGAGGTGGACCTGGCAAAGCGCTCGCGCGAGCACTACAAGTATGTGTTGAGCACTCGCACGTTGCTGCAGCGCTGGTTCGGCCGCGTGCGCGTCAAATTGATGGCGGTCGCGGCTTGGATGCGCCTGCGTTCCCGTGGACACAACATGCACACCCTGGAGGCGATGGGTTGCGGGCTTGGACCTTTTTCGCTGCGCGTAGCATCGCATGCGTTGAGCGATAACCATAACTTGGCCACGCTGGCGCTGGCCGAGAACGCCATCGGGCATTCGGAATACGAGACCGCAGACACGCATGTGCTGGTGCGACTCGCACAGGAGACCGGTCTGTGTCATCTGGATCTACGGCAAGCGGGGCTGTTCGAGCAGCATGTCGAGGCACTTGTGCGCGCTTTGAACCGACCGCACGCGACACTGCAGAGCATAGACCTGGGTGGGAACCATCTCGGCCCATCCGGTGCCAACATGGTGGCAGGGCTGTCGTCCTTTTTCGTGGATCGGATGGGCGTCGGCAGCGGCTACAGTGCACCGCCCGTGCTTTCGCGGTCTGATCTTTGGGCAGACCGCGCGGCGCCGGTTGTTGGGAAGGGCTTGAGCCAGAGCAAGCGCGCAGGGAACGCATCACAGGCCGTCAGCGTGGCGCGAAGTTTGGATGAGGATAACGACTTTGAAGGGGATGATGGGCGCTTTATCGACAAATCGCACTTGGCTCAGCAAGAAGAAATGTGGCGGCGAGGCGTTGCATGAGCTCGTGTTTTGTATGAATGTACAATGTTTTCATTTGTGAGATTATTTTAGAAAAGTAGAGGGATTTTTACTATAAATACGTGGTTACTAATACTTTACATTCCAGAACCTGAAAGAAGAATGACATCTATACTTCACTTAATTCTATTACCCTAGCAACGAGTGCGGTAGTCCCATGAGCATAGACAACATCGAAACGTGTTAGCGCTTTAGTTTCCCACTTTTTTTTCGTTGTAAACTTTTTTCTGTCGTTTACAATGTCGTCTATCAAAGTCCCCCCTCAACTTTCAGCGTTTCCAGTAAAACAATTTCTGTTGCACTCAAAGCGGAACAGCGCGTATTCGAGTGCATAAAGAGTGCTCTATTTTGCAAATATTATCAGGAAAATCTCGATCTTTCGATACGACATAATACATCGTCAACCGAGAACCAGTCTTCATCAGATTTTAGTATTTTACCACACAGATCTGCAAATATATAAAATATCAAGTTAGGAAAGTTGTATATAATGCCGGATAATGATAAAAAAAGTCGACGAGAATCGTCAATCAAAGAAAGATCGTCTTCACCCAAAAAAAGTAAAAGCTCTGTTGATGCGCAGAAATCTAGCAAGGATAAAGTGGTGGAAGGCTCCCGATCTACTACTCCTGTTAAAAAAGATAAAGACCGCGACGAGCTTTCTTCCAGTAAAAAATCGGCGAAGAAGGACAAAGAAAGAGATAGAGAGGATACGGAGCTAGATGGTGGAGACAAAAAGAGCGCGAGAAGGAAAGAAGCAGAAGCAGCTGCTGCCTTAGATAAGAAGAAGAAGTCCAAGAAAGGTGAATATGGGCTTGGTGACTCCGACTCTGGCGTAGAGATGTCGTCATCTAAGAATGATAAGTCTGCGAAAAAGAGTAGTGATCTGGACAAGAGACAAGAAAATGGAAAAGACAGGGGAAGGACGAAGGGCAAGGACGAGGAAAGTGATACAAAGTCACTCAAGAAAGCGGAGGCATTGAGTGCCAAAGTCGAGAGTGGGAAGAAAAGCAGCAGTCGAGCGGACCTTTTGTCCTCGACGAGTAACCGCGATCGTTCCAATAGCAGCAGCAGTGCGCGTGGCCAGAAGTCTGGCCAGCCCGTCCGCCACCTGAGCTTCGGCCAGATCTATGGCAAGGGCGATGAAGATGAAGTAGGTCCAAGTGAATCTCCGCTCCGCGCGAGCGTGCTGCCGCGCGAATCGTCAGGCCGAGAGCGCATGGCTTCACTAGGGGAGGCTCTCGGCAGTTGCACCAAGTGCTTGATCCTTTGGTGCGGCACTGGACTGACCGCATGGCTCATTCGCAGGCGCTTTGTGCTGTTTCGTATCCTCGTCTGCATTGCATATTTCGTTTTAGGGGTAGAGTACTACCACGCGAAGGAGGGCTGGACGAAGACGGAGGCAGTGTATTTCATTACGGTGGCCACCACTACGGTGGGCTACGGCGATTTCCACCCCACGACGGACACCACGCGTCTATTCACAACAATTTATGTAGTGGTAGGGCTGGTTGTGGTTCTCGCAGCTGCGAACGACGTCATTCAATACTTCGTGGTGAAGAAGTTCCAGAGCAAGGTTCTGTCGGCTATCGATTGGATTGTGCGAACTTACTACGTTAAGTGTCTGAAAAAGGAGGTTAAGGGATCCTCTTTGGAGAGCAAGGCGTGGTTTAAACTAGTGTTCTCCTTAAGCTGTGTAGTCGGCCTGGTGTTCTTCGGAACGACGTTCTTCTCAAGCAACGAGGACTGGACCATCATCCAGGCGCTGTACTGGACAGTGATCACCATGCTCACCATAGGCTTCGGCGATATGGATGTGGAGAAAGATAGCACGCGCGTGTTCAGCACGTGGTTCATCTGGCTGTGCGTCATTATTTACGTGATGGCCATCACCAATATCTTCGACACGTTCGAGGAGCTGAAGAGCGAGGCCCTGCGTCTCGAGATTCTGAAGCAACACGCCATCGATATTGTAGATGTGCTGGACGAAGAGGGACGTAAGCGCAAAGACACGGCGGACAAAAGCATTCTGTCGACTGGCAGCGGCGCAATCCAGCTGCTATCACTTATCAAGGACGGCGTCACGGGGGCCGACGAGCGTGGGGAATCTACAGGGGAGCAACGACGCGCTAGTATTCGACTGCTTCGCAAGTCCGGAGTGCTGACGCGCGGCCGAAGCGCTAGTGGTACAGTCTTGGATGCCAGTAGCGATCTTTATCCCACTGTGGATCCAGCAAGTGCCGCAAGACCTATGACAGAGGCAGAACTGCAAGCCGCGCGCGCTGAACACGAAAATGCCAACATGACACGCAGTTCAAGCATTTCAACAATGATATCCAAAGACCAGGTGCTAGAGAAGGCGCGCGAGGATCGATTTGTCCTAGAAATGCTTCAGAAGATGAACAAGGCTAAGTATGAGCGCGAGGTAGAACCGCTTATTGTGCACTTCCACAAATTGGAAAAGCTGCGCATGGTCACGGGCAACCGTGCCGACATGGAAAAAGAGCTATTCGAAGAGCACAGTGGTGGCGGGGGTCTCATGAACCTTGCATCCACTATAATCGGCACTAAGAAGGCCGTCGTGCGGCGCCGCGCTAGCAACTTTCAGAACTTTAAGCTCAACTTGGACGGAGTGACGATCCCCGCCCCGCCCAGCAATGGGAGCGTGCGCAGACCACCGCCACCACCTTCGCCTTAAGTATTAATGTAAGAGCACGTGTGCATAGGTTGAGCGAATGCGTGCATTTCTCATGGTGATGTAGAGTTGGAATTCTTACATGTACTAAAGCTTATATATTCCAAGGTGTTCATAATTCAAGTTTTGTATACAGTGATAAATAAATTACAGTTTTATTTACATCAGACACAGCTCTGTGTGCAGTCTGCAGCTTATCAGCGATCGGGGCCCGAACAAACCGTATTTCGCCACAGCGGTCGAAGTGAAGCTCGTCCTGCTACGTCAGCCGCGCGATTTGTAGTGCTCGGTGATGGCAGTGGGAGCACTGTCCAGTCGCGGGCCCTCAACTGCAATGTTCAATGCCACTGCCAAGTTCATACGCTCCAATAGCGGGGTGCCTTCTGGCACGGGTGCCTTTTTGGGCTTGTTCTTGCCCGTGGACTTGCTCTCCGCGCCTGCCGCGCTTTTGGAGGGTGTCGTATCTGCCCCGTCAGCGGCTTCGGCCTCACTTTTTGTCTCTTCGCTTACCTGTGCACGCCGTCGTTGCGCATAAGGCGTTTCACCCTGCTGCAGCTTTCGCTGGCCTAACTTGGCTTGGGACAGCAAATGTTGCAGCAAGATCTTGCTGTCGCCTGCCGTCACCCCAGTTGGCGTGTTGCTCCACTCGTCGGTCTCCTCTTCCATGTCGCTGGCATTCTTCTCTGCTAACAAGTCTTTTTCCAACTGCTGCAACATGCTCTCCAGCGTCTCCGAATCATTGATATCTATAAACATATTATGGATGAACACGCCGTCGTACGGAAACTGTACCTTATCTGTGCGTGCAACGTCTGTGGCGACTATGTAAGGCGCCAGCTGCACTTTATGCGACCTCTGCTTCATCTGACGGGCAAGGAATTTTTCATACGTCTCCTTGAAAGGGTCATCTTTCTTCTTCGGATCCTTAATGCCCAAGATCCATCGACCAATGGAATGGAGGAGGCCGAACTTCCCATCACTATCGTCCTCATCGTCAGAGTCTTCCATTGCTTCGTCAACGGCTTCTAGTTCTGCAGCAATCGGAGCACCTTTTGCTATTAAAAATATGTAAATGATATATATAGGGACGAACAGAGGGCATATAATAATGCGTAAAAGTACACCCAACTTGTTCAATGGTTCGCGTTTATCAGGTTCGCCCTCATCATTATCATTATTTTCAGTGTCTTTGTCAACATTCATAAACGAAAGCGACATTTGCCTCGCACCGGCTTTAACAGCACCCGCTACACCACTAGCTCCTGCCTTTAGAGCTTCCGGGATAAGCGGCATTTCACGCAATCAATTCAGAGGCAATACGTCTTTATGACTTTTTTACTGATGTACTCAATTAAATAACCCTTATCTTAGACTTTCCCGCAAGTTTAAGTGAAACCGAGTTGATTTGAACGCATAAAATGTCACAAGTTTCTGAAAGAGGAAGAGGAGAGAAACGTCTCAATCATTCAAATGATGGGGAATGCGCTGAAAGCAAATGTGCAAGCAATGTTTGATAAAGTAGATTTCGATGCCGAGGGCAAAAAGCTTATGCTTTCGTTGGGAATAAATGAAAGCACACACGATGAGCAGGGAAATTTATCGGCCATCTTTAGGCACCCTGGTGGAGGTACGATTTATGTCGGCAACGTTTATGTTGCGCAATCATTGAGTATACTCGAGCAATTCAACATTAAAGGTGTTGTCAATTGCACTCACGGCCATGGAGCATTGCCAAATTTTCATGAAGGCAAGCCTGGTGCACCGAAATATTACGTGTTTCCCATTTCAACTTGGTGGACGAGCCTCAATGCAACCAATGCGTCTGTATATGCGTTTACAGATCCCATGTTTTCTTTCATTACTGAAATGATTTCTCAGGGAAATAATGTGCTGGTTCATTGCCTTGCAGGTGCGCATAGAGCTGGTACCACTGGCTGTGCTTGTCTAATGCATTTCGCACAAATGGATCAGAAGACGGCTATTTCCACAGCAAAGAGCTTGCGACCAATCATTGATCCGATCGGAACCCTGCCTGACTTCTTACGTCGATTAGAGCAGGCACAAAAGGAAAGAAAGGAAAAGGAAAAAGCCAAGAACAAGCCGTAATCGTGTGTAGTAAGATCAATGTCCGGTCCTGCCACACGAGGTATTATTGTAGGTGTGCACATCATTGGAGTTTTAAAAATGTATATGATATAAATGATTATATCTTAATTTTGCTCACTTTAAATCGCGGTTTGAGAGAGTTCATTTCACAATTTCGCGTGCAATCAATTCTTTCATAATTTCGTTGGAACCCCCATAGATTCGCGCCACACGCACGTCTGCCCATGCTTTGGCCACTTTATACTCCCACATGTATCCGGCCCCGCCATGCAGCTGCAAGCACTCATCACACACTTTTGATGACAGGTCTGTGCACCAGTACTTGGCCATGGAGGCAGTGCTATTGTCCAGGCGCCCGTCACGCAGCAACTCCAGGCAGCGGTCTGCAAAAGTGCGCGCGATAGTGAGCTCAGTCTTCATCTCTGCAAGGCGGTGCTGAATGGTCTGCTTTGTGGTCAGTGGTTTGCCGAATGCAACACGCTCCTTGAGGAAAGCGCGGGTCCACTCGAATGCTGCCTCCGCACTGGCCAGCGCCATCTCTGCCACCAAGAGGCGCTCCTGCGGGAGCTCTGTCATCAAGTAAGAGAAGCCCTTATTCTCCTCTCCAAGAAGGGCAGAGGCAGGTACGCGACAATCCTCGAAGAAGAGCTCTGAAGTGTCCTGCGCTTTCATACCCAGCTTCTTCAGCTTTTTACCCTTACTGAAACCCGGCGTGCCAGCGTCCACCAAAAACAGAGAAATGCCTTTTGCTCCTTTTTCTGGGTCAGTTTTTGCGCAGACGATTACTACATCTGACAAGAAACCGTTGGTGATGTACGTCTTGCTGCCATTGAGCACATACTCCCCTGTCTTCTTGTCTTTTATGGCAGTTGTGCGCATGCCGGCCAGGTCCGAACCCGCCCCCGGTTCCGTCATAGCAATAGCACCAATCTTATCGCCTGCAACCATCGATGGAAGATATCGCTGCTTTTGTTCCTCGGTGCCGTAGTGCATTATGTAAGGCGCAACGATTTCACTGTGAAGAAACCAACCCGGGCCTGAGGTATTTGCATAGCTTTGCTCTTCCCACATCACAGCGCTATAGAGCACATCTAAACCCAATCCGCCATACTCTTCAGGTACTGTAACACATAAAAGACCTTTCTCTCCGGCCTTTTTCCATAGCTCGCGCGGGACCTCACCCTTTTCCTCCCATTTATCGTGAAAAGGAATGACTTCTTCTTCATAAAAGCGACGACACAGCTCACGATACTGATCATGCTCAAAGCTAAAAATACGCCTTGAGCCAATCTGGGTCAAAGTTGATCCACATTGTGGCTCCGGACGTGTCGTGTCGGACGACGTCGAAAAATGGGACTTAAGTTGAGTCACTACTGGATGAAGCCCTGCACCCAAAGGCAATCTCAGCACATTTCGACTAACATTGCAAGCCAAAGAGGCTCGAAATAAAGCCTTTGTCACTCCTCTGAACATTTCTTCAACTGCAAGCCTATTACCTGTACGCCACCTCGTGGGCTGGAATATCCCAGTTCCTTGGGCGACTAATATTAGTGTTAAAAACATATCGATGGCATGCAGCATGAAAAGATGACGTTCATACGAGAGAAATAAAAGGTTTTCTATTTTAAGAAAACATCATGTGTGCGACCCGAATAATAATTAATAAGATATTGTTTGCAACAAATTTGTTATTTTACAAAGACGCAATGCCGGGCACTAAACTCACAGTTATTGTCATTTATGCGCTTGGAGCTGCCTGCTTCTTGTTGTTCTTCTTGCTGTACTTAAGATTGCGAAGGAATTTAGGATCCATTCCCTTGAGAGACATGGACACATAGCTCTTGGCCTTCTTGATGTGGTTCTTGTGATCCTTGACGGACTGGTTGCGGCCCGTGGTATTTCTTCTCTTAGGCATATTGGCGACTGCTAAATAAAAACTGTTTTTATGCACATAAAGATATGTATATTCATTTTAAAAATAAGAGGATGAAAGTTAGAATTGTCTTGCTCATTTGCAAAAAGACGAGACACTCGCTTCTAGTCGCGCTGCGAATAAAAACATAAGAAAAACTAGTTACTTCAGCATGAAGACTCGTTCCATTTACGTATTAGCAAATCTTAACACTTGATTCGGCAGATCTTCGAAGACAAAAGCATTGAATCATATCACTGATACACGAGCCTGCTTTGGCGACTATTTATCCATAAAAATGCATCAACTAGTGTTACTTGTGTATACAGAACACAAGCACTTGCAAATTTACGACAAATTCAAATTTATTGAACAAACTATCTCACTTACAATTCGCTAACTCGACTACTTTGTTTTGCTGGCTCGCAAAAATGGCCGACACAAACTACGAAAATGCACACGACGGTCGTCGACCCATAAAAATTCCAAAATCTGGAGAGGTTTTTTTCCCTTTTAAAAGGGGGTGGGAACAACCCTTGCACAGGGGTGTTTGCGTGCGCGC
>JACCDO010063302.1_pt1 | contig 11993 bp, 9 predicted proteins | sample 7446101 | NCBI WGS metagenome assembly JACCDO01 (sample SAMN15323440, study PRJNA562643) | freshwater metagenome | isolation source: river surface water | place: USA:Blue River Watershed | collected 2017-08-16 | reverse complement strand
CAACTTCTTCAACATCTTCGACATCTTCGACATCTTCGACATCTTCAAAAAGTAGTTCAAAAAATAAAAATTTATTTACAAAAGAATCTGAAGCAGCATTAAATAAAATATTCGGTAAAAAGAATGCAGGAAAAATAGGAGGTTTTTTTTCTAGAGCAGGAAATAAAATAGGAAATGCTTTTAAACCTAAAAGACGTTCACGTTTTACTAATTATAAAGATATTGGAAACGAAGATGATGAAAATTATGAATATGATGATTTACAATATGTATATTTTTTAAAAATATTAATAATTATTTTTATTATAATATTATTAACTTATAGTTTATATCAGGTAATATAAATTTAATTTAATTTTTTAATATATTTTTTTAAAAATATTTAGTATTATAATATATATATATGAGTGATAATAAAGTTTTAACATCTAATTTTAATAATTTATATCAACCAATATACTGTAATTTATTTAATACTCCTAATGGTTTTATGCAATATCAAAATTCAAGTTTTAATAGTGATATTCAAACAAACCCTGCTGTTTCTTTTAGTCAACAAAATAGTGAATATAATTGTTTACAAAAATGTAAATCAGATAATTGGTGCACATCTTATAGTTATGATACAAGTAATGGAAAATGTACAGAATATACAACTTTTCCAAATAAAATAAATAGTAATGAAAATGGGAAAAATATAGGATATAATTTAGCTTTTGATTATGATTTTAGTAATTTATCAACTGAACAAAAAAATAATACAATTCAAAAATGTGTTAATCAATATATAAATAATACTTATACTCCAAAAAATTTAAATATTGATTTATCATCTTGTGGATCTTCAGGAGGTGCAGGAACAGATACATATACTGTTGCAACTAATCCACAATGTTTATACAATATGTATAATAATGCTGGAATTCCTGTAAAAACGATTGATAATAGTATTTATAATGACAACCCATCTTATACTAATTCACAAACTGATTCAAATATAGATGATACTATAACATCATTTAATAAATATAATAGCGATGGACAAAATATAAGTAATATAAATAATATATTAACAACTTATGATGAAGAAGGTAGTAATACTGACCAAAATAATGTGTTTAATAAATATATAAATTCAATAAATGATGAAAAAAATAGAATGAACGATTTATCAAATACTATTCAAGATAGAATAGGAATAGAAAGATTTGAAAATGAAAATAACAATAATATGTATAATAATATGTCTAAATTTTTAATTTTATTTATCATAATATTTTTACTTTGGTATGTAATAATAATGGTAAGCAAATAAAATAAAAATATATTTATAAAAAAAATATTTTATTTAATTTTAAATAAAATATTTTATATTATTATATAATATGTTTGATAATGTAAATGATATTACAAATGAATTAATATTGAAATATGATGATAAATTTAATGAATTATATGATAAAAAATTAAATATTGATGAATCAATAATGAATAAAGAAGAATTAATTGTTAAAATAAATGATGAAATTAATAATAAAAATTATACTATTTCAATTTTGCAATATTCATTATTATTTTCAATTTTACTTGGTGTAGTTATAATATTATATGGATTAAAGAAAATTACTTTTAGTAATTTAATTGTTTTGATTATTATACTATTATTAATTTATTTATTAACTATTTATTTTGGTGTATATCATAAATTTTATTTACATAATTTAGGAAAAGGATTAAGAAATGCAAAGGTGATTATGGATGAATATAAAGCAGATTTATTAGGAATCGTTACAGATTATACATGTCCAACAACATGCCCTCCTATAGTACCTCCTACAAATCCTGCAGCCATTCAAGGTTATTCAACACCTACATTAAAAACTGACCCTCAATTAGATGTATGGAAATATGGTGATATTCCAACTGATTTATGGACAAGTAATAAACTTAAAAGTGATAATTTTTACACTAATTATAGTGTACCTAATTATAATGAAACTTTAGAAGAACAAATTTACAATTCACCAAAATCATCTTTTGGTACAACTTATCCAAACTCAACATATTATAAATGTAAATGGTTAGGTGGAAATGATAATAATGGTTTACCAAATTTAGAAAATAAGAAATATTCATCTATACCATGTAGTTATAGACCAAACTTTAGCGAAGAAGAGAGATATATTTGTAGTAAAGATCCAAATAGTATGAATGAAAGTGATTTTAGTAAATATTGTGATAGAGTATAATTTTTTATTTTTATATTTTATTCTAAATATTTTTATATATATTTAATATATAATGCCAGAAATTGATGTTAATTCATATATGAATCAGTTAGGTACATTAGGAGCAGAAATGAATACTAATTATAATACTTTAGTGGGTAAAAATATAATTAATTATCAAACAACAAATAATAATAGTATAGAACAATTAGTAAATGCAATAAATCAAAACTTAGCAAATATTAATTTAATTCAAAATCAAATAAATACTGTAAATAATTTAAATCAAGAAGCTTTAGTAAAAAAAGAGCAATTATTGAGAATGGAAAATGATGATTTAATGAAACAATTAAGAGAGCTTGAAACAATACAATCAACTATTACAAATAAAAATAGATTAATTGATCAAACAAATTATAATATACAAAATCAAAATGAAAATATTAGAATTTTAGTAGCATCTATTATTTTAGCACTAATATTAACAATAGCTATTTTTGCTTTTGGATATGGAAAAATAAATAACAAAGTTCTTATTTTTATAGTTATAATAATAGCAGTTCTTTATTTTATGTTATTTATTTATTCTTACAATATTTTTTACTTTAAAGATGCAATGAGTATGTTATTTGATAGAAGAGGTCAAAGATTAGCTTATGAATTAAATAAATGGTCTGATACAATTAAAACAAATGTTAATAATGAAATTGACAGTTTGAAACAAAATTGGATAGATGAAAATTGTTTATGCCCAGCATCAAATACAACAACTTCTGAAGAATCATCATCATATATATCAAGTGTTGGTAATAATATTAGTGCAGAACCAGTTGTTGGATACTATTATTATGATGGAAGTTCTCCATCTCAATTGCTTGTTCCTGAACCAACACCAGACATGGAATTAAATGAAAATATTGAATGGGTTGATTATTCTCCTGATGGAAATTCATTATATGATCCAAAATTAAACAAAATAATTAATAGTAATACTAATTATTATAATTATGATGGAAAAAATGATCCAGTAAATATACAATTATCAGAATTAGAACATTCAAAATTGTTAGTTAATAATATGACAAGTACAGGAAATATATAAAATATTTATTTTTAAAATTAATTTTGTTAAAAAATGTTTTAATAAAATTATTATATCTATAATTATTAATATTATGCTTAGTAATAAAAAGTGTAGTTCAGATAATGAATGTGAAAGTAATCAATTATGTTCATTTAATTATGATAATTACAATAATTACTGTATTAAAAATGATATAAATGAATTATATTATGGATGTATTAATGATAATGTATTAGTTAATTTGGATTCTATAGAAAAAAAGTCAAATAACGATGATTTTGACTATTTAAAATGTATTGATTTTTCAAGAAGACAGTTAAATAAAGATGGATTAAGCTATAATTATATGGTTTATAAACCTAAAAAAAAATCTTTTGTTGATACTACAACAATAAATATATACTTAAAATGTAATGAAGAAATATTATCTGTTATACCTTATCCTGATTATTTTATTTTAAGTTGTGATGAAAATCAAGAAAATTGTATTCTTACATCAAAAGATTCATTATTAAATTTTATTAAACAAAATAGTAGAAATTGTAATAAAAGACTTCATTTAGATATTATTTATGAATGTGAAAATGAGGGAGTTAAGAAAAATTTAAAAGTATATATTGATATAAATAATTTTTCTCAAATAAAAATTAACTTAAAATGTCCAATTGATGAAAATAATGAAAAATTTAAATCTAAATGTCAAGCAATTTATATTGATCAAAATGCAATTAATAAAAATAATTATAAAGAATTAATTGATATAAATAAAACATTAAATGATTGTAAAAATCCTATTTTTAAAGTACCTATTATTGTAAATGATATTTCTAATTATAAAAAAGTAAAATCAAATTATTCAAATAATGAAATTAAAGAATATGATTTAAAAATAAATAAACAGTTAGAAGATTTAAAAAAATTAGAAGCAGAAAAGTATATTAAACTTAAAAAAATTCAAACTGGAAAAACATTAACTTTAGAGCAAGCATATGAAGAATTAAATAAAAAATCATTTAATAAAATATTAGCAAATTCTAAAGAAAAATGGAAAATGTTTAAAAATTATGATGCTATTCAAAATATATTTCCTGAAAATGAACATGATAAAATATTAACTTATTATGGAAAAGTATATACATTAGAAGAAGCTACAAATATAGCAATTAATAACAATCAAAATTATTTTGTATGGTATCATAATTCATATGAGTTAGATGATTTTGCTAGTAAATTATATTTTATTGATATTTTTTATAATGATACTGGATTATTAAAAAAATCAAATTGGGTTTCACATGAAAATGTAACTACCGCAATAGTAAAAGATTATTTAGAATTTATTTTAGATGGAGTAAGTATTGATGAGAATGAATATAATAATGAAGATATTAATAAATTAAAAGAAATTTTTGAAAGTTCATCAAGTAATAATCAAGAATTAGAAGAAAAAATAAAAATAATAAGTAGTTTTGACGTATATGAAATACTTATTAATTCAGTTATTACTGATTTAAATAATAAGATTACTACATATGGACAGGCTATATCAATGAATAATTATGAAACGAATATTAATAATAAAATTCTACTTGGTCTTGGAGTAACTCTATTTTTTATGTTTATAATATTTGTATCAGTCTTAATATATTTTAATAATAAAACAGGTGGAAAAATAAAATTATTAGGAATGAAGCAATAATTATATTTATAATTAAAAGATTGTTTTTTGGATTTTTTATGAAATATTTTTAGTAGCAATATTTTGTATTAATTCTGATATATATTTCATTTTTTCATTTAATACAACTATTTGATCATCATATTTTTTTTTATAATATTGATTAATTAAATACATTGAAAAGAATAAAATAATAAATATAACACATGTCATTTGTATAACTTCAAATTTCATTGATAAATAAATTATTATTGAACATAATAAACTAAGATAAAATAAAGAAACAATATCTTCTAGATAACTTATATTATATTTTTTTTTTAAATATTGTAATATTGATAAATTTTCTTCCATCCTATATTAAAGTATTATTTAATTTTCATCTTTTTTATTTTTATTTGGCTTTTTTATTATAATTTCTTTGATTATTTTTTCTTTCTTTTTTTTGTTTTCTTTATTGATTTCTTTGTTGGTTTCTTTATTGTTTTCTTTATTCTCCTCTTTCTTGTTATTTTTTTTAGGTTTCTTTAATATTGTAATGTTATCATATTCCATATTTTTTTCATAATCTTCATGATTTATTATTTCATCATTATTATCCTCTTTAGTATTTTCTTCATCTTCCTTAGTATCTTCTTTTTCATCTTTTTTAGTATCTTCTTTTTCATCCTCTTTATTTTCTTTTAATATTTTAACATTTTCTGCACAATAAATTTTTAAATCATTTTCTAAATTTTCTTGAATTAATACTTCACTTTTATCTGAATTTTCTTCAATTAATTCTTCATCTTCAGATAATATATCACTTTCATCTAATTTTTCTTCAACTAATTCTTTCTTTTCATCTAAATTTTCTTGAATTTCAGAAATTATTTTTTCTTCATTATTTTCATTTAAATACATATTTATAATTTCTTCATCATCATAATTATCATAATCTTCATCACAATCATCAAATGGATTTTTTAAAATAGTATCATTTTGATTAGATTCTTCTATAATAATATTTCCTTCTTCATCATTATTATAATTATTGCATAACAATCCAAAAAATACTTTTTTTATTTTATTTATATTATTTACTTTTTTTTTTACATAATCATTCTTAAAAAAATTATGAATAAATGAGTAAGAATCATTCATTAATGCACAAAATGTTAATGCTGAAAAAAAAATGAATGCAATTCTATCTATATTATCATCAGACATCTCTATAGTTATAGTTTAGAGCTTTTTTTACTAAAAAAAGCTCGTTTAAATCAAAGAATTAAATATTTATATTTTTATGATTCTAAATAAAATTCATCATTATTTTCTTTTTTCTTACTATTTTTTTTATTATTTGAAGTATCTTCTGATTTTTCATCATCATCATCGTCGTCATCAGATGAAACATCAGAATATGTATTTTCATCTTTTACTGAAGAATTTTCTGATTCTGATTCTGATTCATTAATAGAAGATTCTTTATCTTTATCTTCACTTACATTTTTTTTATTTTTCTTTAGTTTTGTAAGCTCTTCCTGATATTTTTTGACTTTACTATTTAGTTCCTGAATTTTATCTTTAAAACCAGAATATACTTTTAATTTGTTACATATAATTATCTTACCATCTTTATCTTTTTTAATGTATTTATTTCCAACTAAAATGTCATATAATATACAAGCAATTTTAGTTGAATTATTTGATATTGTACTAATTGCTTCTACACAATTATTAATATCGTTTATTGATTCCAACATTATTGTATCAAAACCAACTTTAAAACCATCTTTCTTGTTTTCATCAAGAATTTTACAAAATTTACCAGCTTTATTAATTATTGTTGCTACCCCTATAATTGACGTTCCTGTCATTAAAATATTTGCTAATAAGTTAAAAATTGCACTCATAATTATATATAATTGATAAATAATTTTTAAGTTTATTTATAAATTAACATTTAATTTTTTTATAAATTATTTTAATTTTATAAATTTTTTTTTATAAAATTATATGAATATAAAAATATAAAAACTTTTTTTATGTTAAAAAAATAAATAGTTGATTTATATATAAAAAAATAATATTATTATAACTTATAATATGTTAAATCAAAAAACTTACTCCTGTGGTATTTGTAAAACAAATCCTGATCAAATTTCACATCATAAATCACATATTGAAACTCAAAAACATAAAGATAAACGTGAATTATTTGAATTAAAATTAAATAAATTAACAAATATTGAATTAGAAGATAATTATAAAACTACAAATATTAGTGATATTATAAAAGAGACAGAAACAATTATATATATAAATACTGATAAATCTAATTTATTAATAAATAATAAAAAAATGAAAAAAAATATTTCTAATGAGACTGATGATAATTCAGATAATATTAATAATTTAAAAGATATAATGATTGAAGAGAGCAATAGTGTTTCAAATAAAGATGCATTAAAAGATAAAATACATGAAATTCATAATTATCTTAGAAATAATGGCGCCGGTTATGGTATGAATGCATTAAAAGTATTTAATATACTTTACGGATTAAAAAAAATAGAAGAAAATGGATTGATTACTAAAGTAAACTTGAAAAAACCTGATTGTCAATTTTCTTATTTACTAGAATTAGCAAATAATGATGAAGGCGAAAGACTTGCTGAATTAATTATTATGAATGTATTACAATCTATTTTTGATAGTGTATTAAAAGATTTATTATTTTATGAAATACCACAAAATATTAAAGGTTATGTTTTTGTATATTTAATAAAAGAAATTGATAAAATTACTATTATTGAAAAAACATGTAATGTATTATTATCTGGTAAAATTTACGAATATTTTATTGGTAGAGATGAAAGTGCTATAAGTGAATTAGGAGCATATTATACCGATAGACATATTACAAAATATATATTAGAAAAAGCGAATCCAGAAATGAATGAAGATGGAACAATATCAACAATGATTGATATGTTTGGTGGTTCTGGTGGATTTACAACAGAATATATTAATTTTTTAAATGACAAATATCCTAAAATGATTAACTGGAATACTGAAATAAATAAAATTTTTCATTATGATATGAATGAAGATGTCATTAAATCAGCTGGTTTAGAATTTTTCTGTTTAACTGGTGTACTACCAAATATGAATAATTTAAAATATAAAAATTCATTTAATGATGAATTTGCAGGTGATAAAAATGAAAAATTGAAATATAAATATCCATTTACAAATCCGCCATATGGCGGCGATAAAAATAATAAAACAGAATCTCAAAATAAAAGAGAAAAAGTAAAAAATTATATTAAAAATGAATTACTTACTATTAGTGATGAAGGATTGAGAATAAGAAGACAAAAACAACTTAAAAATATTGAAGCTCAAGAAAAGAAAGAGAAAAAAGAACTGAATAAAACAAAAGTATGTGTTAGTTCTTGTAGTGCACGAATTCAAAAATTTGCAAAAGATTATGGATTAAAAGGGAATGATAAAGAAAGTTGTTCTCTTATGTTATTAATGGATATTTTAGAATTTGGAGGAACTGCAATAGGTGTTTTAAAAGAAGGAATATTCTTTAACAAAACATACAAAGATTTGAGAAAATGTTTAGTCGAAAATTTTAATGTAAGAGAAATTATTAGCGTACCTCAAGACCAATTTGAAAATACATCAACAAAGACATCTATTGTTATATTTGATAATAGTGATAAAAAAACAACTGAAATAAAATTTAGTGATTTAGTTATTGAAAAATATGATCAAGATAAATTTGGAGAAGCATTTGGAGATATTATTATACTAGAAAATAAAGATGATATTAAAGGTGTTAGCGACACACTTGTTTCAATTGTAAGTAAAGATGAAATATTAAATAATGATATTTGTTCATTAGATTCTAAAGACTATAGTAAGAAAAAAATTATTATTGGCGAAGATTATGAATTAATAAAGTTAGGTACTATTTGTAAAAATATAAATAAGAAATATAATTTAGAAGATGGATTATATAATTATGTTGAAATAAGTGATATTACCAATAATATGCTATTAAATTATGTAGAATATGATAAAAATAATATACCAAATAAAGCATCAAATCAAGCTGAATATGGTAATATTTTAATATCATGTGTAAGACCAAAATCAAGTAAAATATTATTAATAAATGAAAATTTTAAAGATTTGAAAAAATTTGTATTTTCATCAGGACTTGCAAATATTGAACTAAAAGATAAAAATATATCTTATTATGTTTATGCGTTATTATGTATATTGGCAAATAATTTTGAAAAAGATTTATGTAAAGGTAGTTCATATCCACGATTTAGTCCAAAAGTATTAAAAAATTTACAAATTCCATTTCCAAAATCTAAATCTAAACTTAAAGAGTGGAATAATAGAATCTCTTCATCATATAATGATGCAGAATTATATAAAAATGTTATTCAAGAATTAATTAAAGAAGCATTAATAAATAAGTGAATTGTAAAATATAAAAATATAAAAAATATAAAAAATTAAAATTAAAATTAAAAAAATTAAAATATAAAAAATTAAAATATAAAAATTTTTTAATATTCTATTTTTATTATATTTATTTATAATAAATTAATCTATTTTTATTTATTCCTAATTCACATAATATATTTGTAAAATGATTATAAAATTCATCAGGCTCTTTTGGCAAAAAATCATAATTTTCACATGCTAAATAATAATCATTTAATGATTTAACATTTTTCTCTTTACAAAAATTTATCCAATCTTGCTTAGATTGAATAAATTTTGTTGTATCAACTCCCATAAAATCATACCAGCTATTCCATACTCCTTTAGATTTGAAATATTCTTCAGGATTATCTATAAAATTATTATGAATGTTTCTTTTTTCAATATACTCTTTTTTAGATTTTATATTTAAACTTGAATTTACTGAACGAACATAATTATATTCATCTTCTTCTTCTGTAAATTTAGATCCAAGTGCTTTACTATATCTTAATTTCAATTTAATTTTATTTAATTCATCACTATTCTCTTCAAAAATATAATCTTTATAACTAAATTTTTTTTCTTCAGTATTTTTAATTTTTTCATTATTTTCATTATCTTCATTATTTTCATTATCTTCAGTATGCTCTTTTTTTCCAACTGAAATAAATATTTTTTGTTCTATATTTTCATCAATATTTCTCATTTGTGATACTACATTTCTTACTTTTTCATAATACTTGCTTTTATTTTGCCAATCATCATTATTGTCAATATATGGAATAATAATATATGCCTTTTTATTTGGATTATCTAATTCTAATCTATTTGGTCTTAATAAATATTGTACTATTCTTATTTCACTTTGCATGTTTCCTACTATACATACACCGTTTAATTTAGGTAAATCAAAACCTTCTCCAAATATATAAACACATGAAATAATACCATAAGAAGCATTTTTAAATTTACATACTTCACTATCTAAATCATTACAATTTTTACTATGAAGAACATTATTATAAATATTTTCTTTTGATATTGATAAAATATTTAATGATATAATTTTATCAATATACTTTTTGGCTAATTCTGCATCTTCTGTATTATTTGTATAATATAATAAATGTGTTAAATCATTATATTTTTCAAATGATTTTAAGCACATATAACATGATATAAATATTTCTTTATTAAGTACATTTAACTTTAAATTATCTAAAATTTGATCAATCTCTTCTTCTCTATTTTTCAAAACTAAAATATTATAATCCGTTATTTTTTTATTTTCGATTGCCCAATAAATAGATTTCATATCAATATATTTTCCAAAAATAGTTTCATTATCCATAGAATATATTTCTTTATTTAGTGATGACTCAATAATTCTTTCCGTAGCTGTCATAAATAGTGATTTTAATGAATTTATTTTATGAAATAATCGAAATCCTTTATTTTCTTCTCTTTCAATGCCAACTAAATGATGAGCTTCATCACCAATTTTAAAATCAAAAATAATAGTTTCATCAACTAATAAATGACAAGAATGATATGTCGAAATTACAAATTTAGGTTCATTAATTACATCATTATTAAGAAATTGTATAATTTTTTCTTTACTTGTAGTTGATTTAATAGAATCATCTTCAATACTTCCAACAAATAATATATTATTTTTATTTGGAAATATTTTTAGTATCTCATTTTTAATTTGTTTTTGTAAATTATTACTAGGAACTCCAAAAGCAATTCTTTTGAATTTTAATAAATTTACAATCAAAATACTTAATAAAGCTTTTCCAAGACCACATGCCCAAACTATTTTTCCAATGTCATTTAGACTGTAAAATTCTTTAATCATGTTTAATACATAACTCTGATGTTCTTTTGGTTCAATGTTATTACTTATACTCATTATATTAAATTTTTTATTTATGTTTTTATTTCTGTAATATTCAATCATATTTTTTAAATTTAATTTATTAAATATATTTTTAATTTTATCAACATTTAGTATATTTCTAACTCGTTCGCATCTGTTCATTAAATTTATCTCTTCTTTTGTTAAAACTTTATATTCTATATTTAATTTTTTTAAATAAGGTTCAATTAAATCAATAATACACCTATTATAAAATTCAGTTCCTCCGGGTTTATTATATATATGATAATCTCTTAAATAAGATTTTAAACATTTATCAAGTATTTTCATACTATCATGTGGTATTTCAACAACATATATATACTCTCCAGCTTCAGGCTCACCTGTAATATATGTGCTATTTCGATCTTTAACATAAGAAGCTATTCCCATTTTTATAAGATTTTTAAGCCTAAACCATTCATTATCCCTAAGATAAATAGTTCCTTTTAATTGATTCATTTTATAATAGTAATTACATGTGAATAAATAAAGTATTATAATAAAATTATTAATCAATTTTTTTATTATTATTTATATTTTTTTTAAAATTTATTTTATATAAAAATTATTAATAATATTTAT
>JACCDO010400403.1_pt1 | contig 11994 bp, 7 predicted proteins | sample 7446101 | NCBI WGS metagenome assembly JACCDO01 (sample SAMN15323440, study PRJNA562643) | freshwater metagenome | isolation source: river surface water | place: USA:Blue River Watershed | collected 2017-08-16 | reverse complement strand
GCAACAGGTAGTAAGTGCTCGTCAGTCATACGGATGTCAGCGCCGTTAGCAAGCGAGATCTCGTTGAACATGACGCGGTCGTTGTTCTTGGCATGAGGAACAGCAATCACATCGGAGTATACGAATGCACCTTGAGCGGTGGAAGCCAAGACACGATCACCAACAACTACCTCGGAAATCAACTTGGATACACCCGATTCAAGAGTTACTGTCTCACTGCCAGCGAAACATTCCGATGAACTACTACTACTGCTAGATTTGAGAGGGGTGAATGTGTAACCATCTCCACCTGCAGTACAATAACTTGATAAATATGCTTGGTCGGAAGTAAAATCGTCGTCACCAGTATTGACGTTGTCGTCTTGATGATCATCACATTCCGTTGGATTTGTATATTGTTCCGAATTGCTTGCAGTGCCACTACAATCGCTAGAATCGTAGGTATACAATGTCCCAACTCCGTTCTCGCATGTGAATAACTTATTATTTACGCAAGAACCATAAGAATAAATATTCAAACTCCAATATAAAGATAGCCAATATCCCGAGTAAGGGTAGCTGTTGCACTTCGAAGAGGTAAATCCAAGCTGATAAGTACCAATAATGTTTTCTGGACTGTCTGGGAATGAATCAAAAAATGCGCCATAACCAAATGTTCCGTCAGAGGTAAATCCAGTTCCATCTTGAGCACAGGTGTCAGAAACGTTGAACGTCCCAACAAAATAGTTATAAGATGTGACACTGCAATCATCATCAGGATATTCCTCCGTAGTAACCGTAAAAGGTCCATCGCCTGTGACTGAGTACTTGATAGCTGATACAAATGACAATTCTTTAGTTGCATGGTTGTAGTTATACTCCGCAAGGCAAGTATCAAAAGCAATTACCTCCATCGTTTCAAGAAAATAATCATCACAAGTTGAATGAGAAGTACCATATGCTCCAGTATAATAAAACGCACCGAATCTAGAAGGATATGTAGAACCAACTAGCTTCTTGGTGATCAATGGATTGCCTAATTAAATAATTAATAATGAAAATGTATGATAATTTTAAAATAATTTTTACTGACCATCGGCATCGTATGTAGTACCCTCTCGTCTCATCATATCATTCTCGCGTAAATTTAAGTGCATTTGGTGATGTAATTTACCAACTTTTGGATCAAACACAGTGTCACGCATCACCTCTTCGAAGCGTTTCAACTCGGTCTTAATGTCTATTCCTGTTGATATTTTCTATAAGAAAAGGTACATAGTAAGTTTATAAAGTAATATGAAACGACATCTTAATATTAATGTAAGTATTTTGATGTGATGGATGTGCAGATGTATACAGTTTTTTGAATTTTTTTTAGTTAGAAATTGATGAATGATGATGATGATGAGAGCGTTTATGATAAAAATAGTGATGAATAAATAATTTTGAATATATTGAAGCAATAAGATGAGTATGAGAGTAAATTTATTAGCAAATATGATGCTTAAATCAAATAATTCAATGAGTTAGCGAGGTAACAGAGGATATAGAGATATGGTAGAATCGAGCATATAATTATAAAAAGGAATTTCTCATTACCTTTTCAGCACCCTCTACTCTAAGCGCCTTAGATGCCGCGGTGAATGCGACCGCGATCGCTAATAATACAATTAGTCTTAGTGCCATCGCTGGACCAGTTCTGTTGGTAGTCAATCAATCCGAACATACATTGGATTTTTTTCCAATTCCAATCGGGAAAAAACCCTATTCGATTTGGATATTAATGCAAAATAACCTATAAACAAGTATAATAACTCTATTGCTGGTACAATAGAGAGTATCTGAAATCTCTCTCCACGTTCATATAGTTACTATCGGGGCACTGTACCATTTTATTGTGTTGTAAGGATTTTGAAGAGTAAGGCATTCGTAATAAAACAGATATCTTGATGGAGCACTCATTTGAGTTTCACTATAACATAATTATTTCAACTTAGTAACCAACTTTTACACCGGCCACAGCATCTGCGACTCGCCAATTTCATGCAAAGCTACTAGGTACCTAATCAATCAAGAGAATAGCATCCCATATCGCATCCTACTTCTTCAACCAACTCTAACGTAAATAAATACAAAGATGGACGAAAAGAATTTGGTTGATTTCGTGAATCAGCATCGATTGCAGTTGCAACTCATGGGAATTCCTGATGCACTGCATAATGTTGTCGCTAGAAAGGTGTTGAATAATATCTATGATATCGGTGAGCATGTTACTTTTGCTGTGAGACATGATGATGATGAGAATAATGATGAAGTAAGTGAGGAGGCGGATAATGAAGAAACATGTGATGAAGACGATTGTGGGGAGGAGGATGATGAAGGGATTAATAGTAGCAATCGTACAATGTTATACAATCTACACAGTACTCATGATATGACTGCATTTAGTGATGTATATCTCCTGGATCATATGTGGACGACGACATTCCCTCAAAGTAGAGGGCAATTGAAAGAATCAAGTGCGTTACAAACAAGATTAAGTGAATTTTTTTGCATATCAAGTGAAGATGAAGAATGTGTTGATAAAATTTGGAATAAATTATGGGGCTTTATGCAATGTTATCTGTTACCATCGGACATATCTTATACTGCAACTGATGACTACACCCAGTGGTATTTATTAGATGAAGTAGGTTTAGCTATCAACCATTCCAAGCTTCCAAACACCAAACAGTCTCCTTTGCTGGTTTCATGGCATGGTCAAAAGTTCACAGTATCACTACTCTGGCCAGTTGCAAATATTGAAGAAGGCGAGTTACTAACGCGGGATTATCTGCCTGGTGTGCCTTATAGTGATGGTAATACGATTCAAAATAACGTTCGCAAGTTGCGTTTAATCAGTTTTATTGATTGTGAAAAGCAAGTAGACTACGCCCAAAAAGTCTTGAAGAGTGTATCTTCTGCTGTAGTTGTGACTCCTCGCACTATTCCGGCTCAATCGATTCCAAAAGTTGACGAGGTGTGGACTAACCGTGTGTACCGTTACCAGAGGTCACAGGGGAATACAAGTGTCAAGGTTTTCTGCGACCGCCCGGTTCATTTGAATGATTCATTCATAACGAATCCTTTTGGCAGCAGCAGCAGCAGCAGCAACACAATCACCGTTACTAATGATAGTAAAGAAGTGTCATCGTGTGATGTTTTATTCCTAATAGGTCACACAATTGATGAAGATGAAGCCGAATACTCCAAGGAAGGTAAAGTAACCAACCAATTTTGGTGGGATGGAATGATTGTGTCGAAGGAGCATCTCTTATGTACCGTTCGACGTGCTCACTCACCTATTCAGCATGAAAACGATGCCAATATTCAGTTTCCCGCGTGGTTTCCTCCGTCATACGACCTGTCGTTGCTGCCTCAATTAGTTCAATTCATTGGTGATTATTACTGTCGAGCGAGTAAGAATGAGGACAATATATGGATATTGAAACGTTACCGCGGTAGGCAATCCATTGATTACCCAGTAACAACCAATATTTCTTGTGCACTGCGTCATCAAGATGCATCCCCTCGTATTGCTTGCAAGTATATTTCTCAACCACTATTATTACAAGGTAGAAAATTTGATTTACGATTTTATGTGCTTATTGAATCCCTAAATCCCCTTCGCATCAAACGCTACAATATGTTTGTAGTGCGACAAGCGAATGTAGCTTATGATACTAATAGTGACGACCTTGAAATGTACCAAAAACACTTCACACTTATGAGTCTGTTGGACGATGAAGGACTCGTGAATATTAGGGGAAGTGGGACCCGATCGGATCCAATATACACTGAGTTTATTGAACTAATAAATAAACAATTTAGTGAGAGTAGTAGTGACTGCCGTTGGGAGACACATCTACAGCCGGCAATAGACAAGGTGATAGTAGAATTGTTCCAAAGTGTTGAGCGCACAGTTCATATCGAGCAACATCAACATCCTTCGGGTGTAGAACTGCATCCAAATAGTTGTTGGTCGTTAAAGCAACCAAATATGTGTCCCAGCAGAGCCATGTATGGCATCGACGTCATCATTAGCGAGGAGGTTGGTTACGACGGTCACCAAAGGTATAAACCTAAAGTTTTAGAGGTGCAATTTGGGCCCGATTGTGCCAAAGCCATCGAATATCAACCGTCGTTTTGGTACAATATCTTGAGTGACTTGTACCTCGACAGCACCTTGTACTCCACCTCCTTGATCTAACCACTAGGGTTGCAGAAACAGAGGTGAGGTTGGCTTTAGATAGTTTTCATATTGATTGTATCATTGTATAGCTCGATTATTTACTTATTTTGCTATAAAAATCTTCAACTTCAACTTGGACTCGGGAGATGGTTAGGGTAAGAGTCCCAACCCGGCCCAAGAATCGAGCCGACCAGTAGCCAGTCAGTTGTACTACAAAGGACAAGAAAGATGTCGTTGCTAGCCAATACCGCCGCTCGTATATTGAAGGAGCATCAAATTGGAGACGATTATTTCGGAACTGATGGTAAGTACTTCAATCTTTTATTTTAATTATGAATGTATAAGATCGAACACGCAGCTAAAGTGCAAGTTGAATCTTGATATCTTTCACTTTTTAATGCCATATTTCAATGATAATTCTAACTTTTTACCTTTATTATAGATGATCGTGTTGATGTTGATGGAACTACAACTGTAATTCTTATTATCACTTCCATGGCTATGGTCTGGGCTCTCTTCAACTTCTACTTAATATCTTTAACCAAAGTTGAGTCCAGAGATGGTGAAGATTCAAGTGAATTAAACAGTAAATTAACTAGTGGTGAAGTTCATGTTGAAACTGGTCATGTTAATGTTAATGTTCGTGAAAAGCAAACTGCTAAATTATTAGAAATTAGTGGTGCAATTGCCGAAGGTGCCAAGGCATTCTTGAATAAAGAATTTGTTTATATTGGTGTCTTTTGTTTCTTCTTAGCTGGTATCATTATTGGTTTAGTATCATGGGGTCAAAGAGCACAAGATGGTGCATTAACTGCTTTAGCATTTGTTATTGGTGCTACTGTTTCCATGGTTTCTGGTTACATTGGTATGATGGTTGCTGTTTACTCTAACGTTCGTACTACTGTTAATGCTCAAAGAAAGGGATTTGAACCTTGCTTCAACACTGCATTCCAAGCTGGTTCAGTCATGGGATTTGCTTTAAATGCTTTAGGTTTATTTGTCTTATATATTTTAATGTGCTTCTATTCATACCAATACAAGCAAGGCAACTGGGATATATTAATGGAATGCATTTCTGGTTATGGTCTTGGTGGTAGTACTGTTGCTATGTTTGGTAGAGTTGGTGGTGGTATCTACACTAAAGCTGCTGATGTTGGTGCTGATTTATGTGGTAAAGTTATTCATGGTATCCCAGAAGATGATCCTCGCAACCCTGCTGTTGTTGCCGATAACGTCGGTGATAATGTTGGTGATGTAGCTGGTATGGGTAGTGATTTATTCGGTTCATTCGCCGAAGCTACATGTGCTTGCTTAGTCATTGGATCCCAAAATTATGATATTGTTGCTGCTGGTTGGGGCGCTGTCTGCTATCCATTACTTGTTTCACTTGCTGGTATGGTTTGCTGCTTTGTTACCTATTTCTGCATTTATATTTTCCCTGTGAACTCCGAAGCTAGAGTTGAGCATCAATTACGCTTACAATTACTTGTTTCCACCTTCCTTATGTTACCTATCCAACGTATCCCATTATCCTGGTTACCTCATAAATTCACTATTGTTGGTATTGCCGAGACTCGTGATTGCACCATTGAGGATGCATATACTTGTGTTGTTATTGGATGTGTTGGTGGTTTAATTATTGGTTTAATGACTGAATACTTCACCAGTAAGACCTACTCTCCTGTGCTTGACCTTGTTACCTCCACCAAGACTGGTGCTGCTACCAACATCATCTATGGTCTTGCATTAGGATATTACTCTGTTATTATCCCAATTTTTGTCCTTGCATTTATTGTCTATGTATCATTCCAACGTGCTGATTTATATGGTGTTTCATTATGTGCATGTGGTATGTTGAGTAACATCGCTACCACTTTAACTATTGATGTCTACGGTCCAGTTACTGATAACGCTGGTGGTATTGCTGAAATGTCCGAGTTACCTCCTGCTGTTCGTGCCAAGACTGATGCATTAGATGCTGCTGGTAACACCACTGCTGCTATTGGTAAAGGTTTTGCTATTGGTTCTGCTGCCCTTGTATCACTTGCTTTATATGGTGCTTTTGTTGTTCGTGTTGGACATGCTGCTGCAGAAGATGGTCGTGCATTACCAGCAAGAGAGATTTTAACTCCAATTATCTTTTCATTCTTATTAATTGGTTCAATGATCCCATACTGGTTCTCTGCTTTAACCATGAAGTCAGTCGGTAGAGCTGCCATGTTAATGGTCGAAGAAGTTCAACGTCAATTCAAGGAAACTCCTTCATTATTAGACAAAAACAGTGATGCTAAACCAGATTATGCTGCATGCGTTGGTATCTCAACTGAAGCATCCCTTAAGGAAATGATTGCACCTGCTGCATTAGTATTATTATCACCTATTATCACTGGTACCTTCTTTGGTGTTCAAGCACTATGTGCCTTATTAACTGGTTCATTATGCAGTTCTGTTATGCTTGCCATCTCCATGTCCAACACTGGTGGTGCATGGGATAACGCCAAGAAATACATTGAATTAAGTGGTGATGCTACATACGGCGGAAAAGGAAGTGAATGCCACAAAGCAGCTGTTGTCGGTGATACTGTTGGTGATCCATTGAAGGATACCTCTGGTCCTGCCTTGAACATTGTCATGAAGTTGATGGCTATCGTCTCCTTAGTCTTCGCCAACTACTTCTACAGACTTAACCACGGACAAGGTATCTTCCAAATGCCTAACAAATAAAATAGCGATAGGGATTTAAAACCGTTTTATTTAGATACTACAAATTTATTTCTACAATTCTTCATAACCTTTTTCTTCTCCCTCTTTCTCTTTAGTCGAGCTACTACCGCAGGAGTCAATGTTGTCCATCGATGCGGCACCGGTTAGAGTTTTCCAAACTTCCGAAAGTTCATGGAATTCAATTCCGAATGCACAGGAACACAACGATAAATCCAGTTGCGTCACGTTCCTACTTGTCACGCCATGTTCGATATTCATCTACCAACAACTCCTCTGTAAGTCACATTCTTCAGTAGGTAACAGAGTTTTATGGTTATGATTAAATAGGAAGCCACATTTATTATATTTAAATATTTCGATAAAGATGGTCGTAAAAATCAAAGATATTGGAATTGTGGCTATTTTTATCGTTGTATATGTGACGGTCATATATGCAGCTCACACGACAGACTATTTAAAAGGAGAAAGTCAATATCATACAACCACAACTAAGTCTCTATCAATAAATGAGACTTCTCACAGCATATTTGAAGGACTTACTCTTCAGAGACAAAATCATACAAAGAAAGGAGCCCATCCAAAATCACTTTATAGGAAGAATCCGTGCTTAGTAAACGAGGCAATTATTGATTGGCTTCCTTATCATGAAGAAATGGCAACCCTTCTTACACCGCCGGAGAAAATTACTTTGTGGGACTTGAAAACTCCTCTAGAAACGTTTCATAGACGGTTGGTATTGAAGCTTTTAGAGCCGTGGAAAGATGGAATATCTAGTTCGTTTCATCACCGTGTTGGTCCAGATGAGCACGTTTTTGTGCAATATATCAATAAGAGTCTTTACATACGTGATCATCAGATCACGAACCCGACAGGTTTCCGATTCAAGAGGCGATTTCATGCATTGCATGCTATCTACGAAGTATTAAAAGACCAAAATTTCCCTGTTGGCGATTTTGAAGCAACGATTAGTGTCAGTGATAGCCCTTTCGAAAGTACTAATGACAAGCATGTGGCATTCGGGCTTGTCTCCGGCCATCCCATTGGATGTATGCTTCCTTTATCTGAGATGGAGTGGGATTTCCCATCGTATTCAGGATGGAATTCTACTCACAACGAGATTTCTCACTGGCGTGACAAATACCCGTGGAAAGATAGGCTTAATACAGCTGTGTTTCGAGGAGGTGAGCGCGTGTGCTTCCCAGAAGACGGAGATGAAGCAGCTATTCCATCAAAAAATGTTCAAGCTTTACTGGAAAAGGACTTGATTAAGTGCGGTCGAGAAGCTTTGATGAATGTTACCAGGAGCTGTGACACTCATTTGTTCAACGTTGACTTCGACACTAATAGATTACCCTTGCAAGATCAAGAAAAACATAAACTGATTATTTACGCGGAAGGTCATATTGGCTGGGCGAATCGCTTAAGGCTGTTGCTGGGTATGAGAAACGCCATAATAAAGCAAGAAAACAAGGGGGGCATGGAGTGGTACACTTTCGGTCTTGAGCCGTGGGTGCACTACATCCCAGTTGACCACCTGTTCCTCTCTCTCCCGGAAGTTGTAAAGTGGGCGCTGGCACACGATGAGTTGATCTTGCAAATATCCGCGAACGCCGACAGGTACTTCGAGACGGTCCTGACGTCTAACTCTATGAAGCTTCGACTGGGAATATTGCTGGAAGAGTTCTCGAAACTGTTCAAGTACAAAATCCAAGTGCGTGAAGGCGCTTTCGAATTCACTCAATATTTGAATAGGAAAAGCGCTATACACGGTGATCTTGTGAAATGGGGGAGCTAACAGTTGTAAATCATAGCTCGGAATGCCACGATTACGGGCTGTGCATGCAGCATTATTTATACCGGTTAATCGAACAGCAACGATTATTATTATTCTCATGGCGGCGCAATCTACAGTTATCAAGCTGATGGTTTTAACGCAGGAGCTAATGGCTATTATGTGTTAGTGAAGGTGTTATTACCAAAATAACGTATGCACCGGCGGTACCTACACACCAACAAACTGCTCCAACCAACAACTGCACCTGTTGACGATGACAGTAGTGATGGGGCTTCATTCACGTTTCGTCGGCAGTGAGATGGCAACTCGTGAATCAGGCGTGTCTAAATCAATGGCCGACCTCGTTGTAGGTGATCGTATCTTAGCCGCCAACTCCCTAGGTGTATTAAGCTTCTCCGTTTTATTTAGATAATATAAATTTTATTTCTACAATTCTTGATACCCTCTTTCTCCTCTCCCTTTCTCTCTCTCTCTCTCTTTAGTTAGAGTTACACTAATCAATCGAACGACACATTTGCTACCACCGGTACAACCCGGCCTTTCTCAACCAAGTGGAAGAAGTCTCAAGACAAAACAAAGGAACTCTTGTCAAAGAGGCATGCGAGAGTATTGGGTGCTCTTCCTCTACCTATTTCTCTGTCTTTTATCATTGTCTGCGCATGCCATGTCTGTTCGACGTCTTTCGTCACGCTTTGTGTCCAAGTCTAGCATCTATGGATACTCGAATATGTACGCACCACTCCATGCGAGACTAGAGGATGTTGAATTGCCACATGAAGCCTACAAGGAGGGCAGCACTGAGGTCTATCGTGGAGGCAATCCGCTAATGAAACTACTTTATTTCGTACGTTTTATGTGGGAAAATGATGGTGAAAGTAAAATTGATAAAAAAAATAGTGCAAAAATATTTAAAGATATGTATTCGGTGGCTATTCCAGCGCTGGCTGCTTGTATTGTTGAGCCGTTACTGACTATCGTCGACTCATTTTGCATTGGAAAGTTTATGAGTACTATTGATGCCACACATGGATTAGCAGGTATGTCAGTGAATGGGGCAATATTTAATATACTAGCTGCAGCTACCTATCCATTATGTACAGCAACTACACAAATGGTCTCTGACGCCATGGGTAAGTTGGACAATAACTATAATAGTAGAGATACCGATACACTAAATAGGACCAATAAACAAGAGTTGAGATCAATATTCACCAATGGAATCCTTTTGGCTTCAATAGGTGGTACAATCGTTGCATTTTTAATACAAATTTTGAGTAAAGTAATTATGAATTTATGCTTCCCCGACTTGGAACAGGCCGTTGTAGAACAAGCGTTGAGTTACTTGCGGATTAGATCTCTGGCAATACCGGCAGTTCTGATTAATGATGTGGTCGTAGGCTTCAGTCTTGGATGTCAGAATGGTTTTGCGCCAATGTTATCAATATCATTGACGTGTTTAGGGAATATTATTGGGGATCTTATCTTAGTGGGATGGTTCCGTTTAGGTTTACGTGGTGCAGCAATAGCTACTATGATATCTTCATATTTTGGTAGTATCGCTGCGTTGATATATATAGCTCGTGAGTACGATCTGGCCTCGGCAGACAGTGACCACGCAGACAACAAATACAACAAGAAGCCGTTATTATCGCTATACTCTATAGTTACATTCATACAAGGTAAATTTATACTCCTAATTCTCGGTGATTACCACCTCTTACTCATCATTCACTAGGGTTTCAACGGCACTTTAGTCTATCCCTCATGAGATCCTTCTTCACGGCGTCTGGCTCCATCTTTGTAGGCTCGATGTTGGAGACGATAACGTACAGCACAGGCACCAGAATTGCTAGCTTTGCCGGCGGCAAAACAGGTCAAATAATATCTAATGCTGCGCTAGCTAACGAGAAATTACTTGCTTCGGCTGCCTCCACCATCGATGTTGCAGCACACCAAATTGTGATGCAAACATGGTGGTTGCTGTCATATATGTCATCGCCGTTAGCCTTGATAGGCCAGGCGCTCATCCCTCGGGACCTCGCTGCTGGAAGAGGGAATAAGGTTCGTTACGTCATCATGCTACTGAGTAGGTTTGGTCTTGCTATTGGCACCTTCTGCGCTTTACTCTGCGCTGTCTTTTCATATGCATTACCCAATACGTTTACCGACAACATTGTGATCCAAGCTGCGGTGCAAAAGGTCACTATTCCAGTGGCGATCAGTCAGTTCTTGATATGCATTGCCACGACTTTCGATGGTATTTCTATCGGTTCGAATGCTATGAGTGACTACGTGTGGGCGGGTATTGTCTCCACCGGATCTGCGTGGCTATTTTATTTCTTCTCCATGCAATATAAACTCGGGCTAATGGGGGCGTGGATCGGCTTATCTATATTCTCGTTCACTCGTTTGTTGTATTATATCCACCGTTTTCCTGTTGTCATGCAGAGTACTTATAAGAAACCGAGTGGTGGGTCACCTGCTAGCGACAGCGATTACTCACCTTTGATGAGTCATGTGTAGACTTGTACACGTTGTAACTAATGTTCATATATTATGTTTCCTTCTGCTGCACTCATTCTCTCTCTTATAGTTTATCAAGCGCGTATTGGAGGGACAAGAGCTTGTCAATAGGTGACAACACCTTGAGTTGGTAACCGTCGCATTGCCCATTGAACTCACTCCGTCGCCCTTGTACTATTATTATACAATCACCAGCATCGACATCACTGCTTCTGTCTTTAGGGCAGCTATCGAGCGGTGCCTTGACCTCTATTGCTTTGTTCTGTTTGAGTCTCTTCTTGTCAGCCTTGGATAGCCTACGCTTTTGTCCCTCATCCGCTACTCGTTGCTCTCCTTCTTTACCTCGATGCAAACGCAAATAAATGCAGAAGTCATCGCGACTGTCCGTTGCAGCGATGCCAAGTAGAATAGACTCTGCTACATCCAGATACCCGTCTTTGCTTATCTCTCCTTCTCTCAGTGTGAACAGTCGGTCATTAGACACACCCGCTGCCACAATGTGCTTCGCATCGTTACAAGATATATCCACTATGAACTGCTTATTCATGACGGGTAACATAGCCTGCAGAGCCATGTCGTCATTGAAGGTGGCATCCGATAGACACAACTCACCACGAAAGTTTTTACTTAGACTTACATGTGCACCAGCTCGTATGACTGCATTCTTACCCGCCGATAGTTTTTGCAACAGAGGACTGACACTTGAATGGACTAAAGATACCGTGGTGTGAGCGCCGTTAGT
>JACCDO010394599.1_pt1 | contig 11995 bp, 5 predicted proteins | sample 7446101 | NCBI WGS metagenome assembly JACCDO01 (sample SAMN15323440, study PRJNA562643) | freshwater metagenome | isolation source: river surface water | place: USA:Blue River Watershed | collected 2017-08-16 | reverse complement strand
CCATTGGGACACCCTGTAACTTATTGTACATTTTTAGCACATTAAAAAACGACATTTCCTATGCGTTGCAGGACGCGAAAGGGCAATTCTATGTCTTTTTGGTCGACAAGTTGATGCGCTAGTTCCGCTCCCTAAGACCGCAAGCAACATACAAGTTAAGATCTGCATTCACATGATAAACTAGTGACGCCCAAGTTGTTCAAAGCAGGAATGGCCACTGGAGTAATTAGAGTAATAATTTAATAGGAATAAATACAGTAATTCACTGCCGGTACCAAGTCTCGGAAAGAATCTCGACTCAAGGAATCTGATTATCTGATCCCTTAAGCGCCTTTCTATATTATTCAATCAACGCCGCGATAATAACTTCTAAAATTTTAAAGTGTATTACCCATCTGAGCAAAGAGGCATACATCTTGGTAGTACTTGATCAGTGAATTATCACGGTGCTGCACAATAAGCGCAACTATCTTTAACATGTTTCAAGGCTTATCAGATTGGATCGAGAGGAAACTGAAGAGGGTGCTATTTAATGAACACACATCTATCCTCACGCAGCTGTCCGTTTCGTTCACCACATTACTTTTAGTGAGCGCGGGTGTCACCATAGGTATTTGCTACGGTTTATTGATAGCCCTTAGTATCAGTACTTATAATTCAGCGGAATCGTATATTATAAGCAGCAGTAAGAGCAACTGTCAAAATATTGCCGATGAAGTTGCCGCAGTTATCGATAAACAGTTAAGTATAATTGGCAATACTATCACAAAAGGGAACAGCTTATTTTCGTACTATTTGTTATCATACGCTACCAGCAGTATTACCAGCGGCGCCTTAGAGCCCACCGATTCTTATCGGGAATACAAATTTGTATCAGGTTGTACTACTGATTGTCCTAGTGATTTTGGGGACATGGAAGGGAGGAGTAGAGTGCCTTACACTACTGGATTTTTAGATGGTTCCATGGACCATACTTCAGTTCAGTTATACTCTAGTTCTTTGGGTCGCGCCGCTAGGAGTGACAGTGATTGGAGCACAGCAACTACTGATTTCCCTGTTAACGTAGTTATCAATTCATTAGCTCAACAAGATTTAGATTTATCATTATTATACGAGATGGGTCCAACGTCCACGATGTTCTTTTATTCTTCCGTGAAGTTAGAGACAACCTCTGGCTCTTACTCCAGTATTCATCGGACATACCCTGGTTTTATAAAAGATGTGTCAGACTACGACGCATCGCAAAGATCATGGTTCGAGAATGCGGCAGTGGATTACATCAACATATATGGTCCGTATTTGGAAACGTTTACCGGCGAGTACGTCATCACCCTATCAAGTGCGCAGCAATACCGCGACAGCGTTTTCAATAACAATTTCGGCAGTTCATACGATTCCGCCAAGATCGTGTCGGCTGCCGTGGTTAGGTTGGATACAATCGAGGAGATCCTGAGGTCCGTTGAGTTCACAAACGACGGTTTTGTCGCCCTCATTACATACACCGATCACTATGTCATCGCGTGGAAGGAGGATACCGTCGTGTATGACAGCTTAGCGGGTGCTTTCTACACCCTTACGGATATTGAACCAGCTTTCGATGATTACGACCAGCTGCTGGACAGCAAGCACTCCTTCGAGTTCACCGATAGCGACGGCTTGGAGTGGATCGTGTCAGCGTCTCCGTTTTTTGAAACCGGCAGTTATGACTCAACCACTGGCTCCAAGTACTCACTAATTGTGTTGGTATTTATCCCTAAGAGTGATGTGCTATCATCCCTGCCGGTGTTGCATGACAACATCCACTCTACAACGCAAGACGTTTTCAACGCCACCGGGGTGGTGCTGGCTATAGCCAACGCCGTAGCCTTTTTCTTGTCTCTCCTCTTGATATTGTACATAACTATGCCGCTGGTTACAATGCAAGAACTTTCCGAGAAAATTATACATATGGCCGCAGAGGACGAGGAGACTGCTTTGAAGGACTACAGTCAGATCCTTCGCAGTAACTTCTTTGGAAGCAATCGCAGCGATGAGATAGGAGTATTGATGACGGACTTCTACAACGCCGTGTGTGTGCTCAATAACAAGACCTTGGAGAAGCGCAACCGACCGAAGTATCCACCAAACCCTTTCCATGTCGTGGCGGGATCTAAAGTAACCAGCTTTCATGATTTCTACGAGGTATTAATGAAGAAAACAGTGGGAGTTGCCAAGAGTGCACCGAGTGTTGCAGCTAAGAAGGAAGAGGATAATTTAGACGTGCTATCGTACTTCATCTCTGAGGTGAAGACGGTCCAAACCCCTGCAGAACCCTCTGCACCGACGGTTGATGACATAGAAATGAACTTGGAGAAGGGGGATGCAGTTGGCACCGAAGGCATCGAAATGACCAATTACCAGAGAGTTGTGGTGAGTGAAGAGGTGCAAATTGAACTGGAAAATAAAATAAGGGATCTGTTTGCGCGCAGAAATTCAACAATTTTCACCAGTTTAAAGACTTATTTATACGGCATTGGGCTCGTGTTGCTGTCGTGTTGCATCGTCGTCATGGTGTACACGGTGGTCATTCTAAGCGCGCAAGGCTCTAGTTGGATGAGTGAAACAAGCGTCGTGTTGGAGTACAATCAAATGAGTAACCTAGAGGAGATATCCGCACTCAAAGGACTCTATGTGCAAAATTGGTACCATAAAATCTCGACGGAACTGGACTCGCTGGCTAACTACGCCACTAACTCGTTGGATGGAAACATCTCGTTCGTCGCACCGAGCACCTACTACTCCATCCCGAGCTACGCGTTGGATCAAAATAACGTCTATAAGAAAACCGTTGCCTCCACGAATTACTCCGGGTACTACAAGAGTGACTGGGTAAATTGTGGCTCAAGTAGTTGCTCGAGTACGCAAACGGATAGTGAGACCGAGATGACGTCGCTCTTCGACCTGAGATATCGGTCGCTCTTCTACCATGATTACGACACGAACGCGTTTCAAACGGGCTTGGAAAGCGGATTTTATAGAAACTTTCCCTATGAAATTTCTACCAAGTACTCGAATAGCCCAACTTCCTGCTACATAGACGACACCAGCGTGTACGCGGAGTGCCAAACTGCCTACGACAACAGCAAGTGCAGCAGTTCAACGGGCAGTTACCCTTATTTCAACCCCAAGTGCAGGTCGTGGTACTCGTACGGAGTGAGGAATGCTACCTCCTCCAAGTACACTTATTTCCAGTATCCGCGCATGTCCAGTGCGGGCAAGTTCATCATCACCGCGGTGAAGCAGCTCAAGCGCAACAACACAGACATTTATGGCATCCAGAACTCGCTAACCTTGGTGGAAAGTCTGCAGTTGTCCGTGAATCAGTTGACTATATTAGACAGCGGATACACGTATATAGTCGACGCCTTCGCGCCGCAGTACGTGATTATGCATCCAAATGTCAACGATCCCTCGGTTTGCGCTGTAGTAGAATGCGCTGAAAGTGGCATGTCCTCGTCGGAGTACGACGACTTCCATAACAATGTTTTGTTGGAGATAAAGAGCCTAGCGGAGGCGGGTAGCAACGACACGACCGGTATCCCAACCTCCTACTATAAGGACGGCACCGAGTGGAGAGTCAAAGTAGCGATGATCATTGAGGACTCGTATACGTATGCCGTGATTGCCACCGTGGCACAGGATGAAGTCATCAAAGTCTCCATCGAAGTGCAACAAAAGATCGATTCTACAGTGAACGGGATGATCGCGGGATTCGTGGTCTCGATAGTCGCGCTGGTTGTGCTACTCTTTATTGTTATCAGCATAATGATCCGCAACATAATTATTCCCATCGAAGAAATCTCGGATATTTGTGTGCACATTGCAAAGGACGACATAAGTAAAGACATATCAACGGAAGCATCCTCGCGAGACATGAAGTTGCTGTTGAAAGCATTCGAGAACGTGCTCGTTGCGCTGAGGTTTGGTAACGAGAATTACGCGCGTGGGAACATATCCTTGGCGCTAGATGCGTTCACTAAGGCATTGGCGCTGTTCACGGCCACAAACAACAGCAAAGGCATCGGCGCGTCGCACAACAACCTTGGCGGCACCTACATGTCGTTGGGCGACTTTGAGAAGTCGTGCTATCACTATAACGAGGCCATTCGGCTGTGCGAGGAAGTCATAAAGCAGGTGCAGGTAGGGGATAATATCCTAAAATTGCAGCGATTATTGAGTGATCGCAAGGGAAATCTGGTGTCGATGGAACTAGAGCGGAATAACTTTGCACCAGCGTTCAAGTTACTTGAAACACTGTTAGCTGAAGACAAGAGTTTGAGTTACATCCGCGGCTGTGTTGTGAAGCAAGGGACGTTGGGTCAGTGGTATCTGAAGCAAAAGGAGTATTCCTCAGCGGAGAAGGTGTTCAATAGCGCCCTTGAGTTCATTCGGATGAAGGATGCGCGACTGTATAATAGCGGGACCCAATGGAATCCGGATGAACGTGACGCGGCGGAACAGATCGCTTTGTTCAACATATCCACCTTATACATGGCGAAGGAGAAATTTGGCGACGCCGAATCAGCGCTAATTGAGGCGCTTACTTGCACTAGCAAGATGCACATCACCACTGTGTTGAAGATATTGTCTTATCTGTTGAGTATCGTCTCAGATTCTCACGACAAGGAGAACGTGCTCGCACTAGCTAAGAATTACAACTTGAACCTGCCGGATAATAAAAGCAGGAATGCGAGGAGCACAGCTGCCAAAAGGGTTATTTTCGCTGTGGACTACTCTGGCAGCATGTCAGGGTCCAAGATCAAGTCGGCGGTGCAAAATCTGAAGGACATCACCACCAACCATGTATATAACAATGACGTCATCCAGATAATTAAGTTCAACGATAAAGTTGAGGTGTTATTCCCGCTGCAGTTGAAGCAAGGTAACGAAGACCGTTTGGCTAAGGTTATTGATGGCCTCAACAGTCCCAACAACGCTACTGCCTTATACGATGCTATCAAGTCCGCCCTCACATCGTTGGAGAAAGGTCGGACTGAGAGCGACTGGATTATAGTGCTGACGGATGGCCAAGACACCATGAGTACCTGCAAGCATGACGACATATTGAAGACAATCAAGTCGAAGGGCAAGCAGTGCCCGAACCTAGTCATCATCGGTATCGGCGACGATGTCTCGACGGACTTGCTGACTCAGATGGCGACGTCAACCGCCAAAGGCATCTACGTCGGAGCAGCCAGTGACAAGAAGAGCATCGATGAAGCATTCGGCAAAGTCATACAGGCTATTCAAGCCGCCAACATTGTGATGGAGGATCTCTAGCGTCAATTTATAGTGTTATAGTGTGTATACTTATTATTTGACGGCGAGACGCCGTGTACTCATCCATGCGCTCGCTCGCGCGCACGTAATAGTTAAACCGCAGCTCTGAGTCTCTAGGAGATGCAGCGTTTGTCGAACTAGCCGGTACTTTTCACCAGCAAAAATTTTGGCGAAGTTCAGGTCACTTCTTCGATCTGAGGTAGTCGAGTAGTTTATCCATTCTTGTTTTCAAGCGGATCACAGACTGTCTGTGCTTAATACATCTCGCTTCAATGGGAAACAAGAGTTCTCCTGCGCATCAGATGCCGAGTAAAGCGTTTGAGTTTGAGTACATTAATGGAAAATGTTTATTGCAAGGAATCCGTAATAATAGCTCAGCAGAAATTGCGGCGGCGATTGAAAAAGCACGCAAAGAGTTCACGAAACCAGTCGGTGGACGAATTGCAAATGAATGTGGCTATCAAGATATGGTTGAAAGCATGTTAACTTATTTAACCAAAAAATATGATATAGGTGAAGGTCAAATCTTTGTTAGTTCACCTATTGATTACTGCAATAAACTGCATTCTCATGAAGCAAAAAAATGTATAGAAGATAATATCGCTAAATTGAAAGCATCCAAAGAATTTGACAAAGCGAATGGCGCAATCAAGAAAGGGAAAGATACTAAGGAAGTAAAAGTGCAAGATACAGAGCGAGTGCAATTGGCGAAAGACCGATTGAAAGAATTCTTAAAGGAAAAAAGGTGACTCAATCAAATGCACATTATTTTACAATTGAACAATTATGTAGATGATGTACAACACTTGTAATATATTCAAAAATCAATTTTGCCTCGTTAATATTCTTGATTTTACGACTATAGTGACCAACGTCTGCATCAGCAGATGGCCAAAGCGACAGCAAATGCGCGGGATTCTTCAATGCAATCCTTTTGGACAAAATTTGATACATCAAATTGCTTTCGTGCTGCGAAACGTAATGGAAACTAATTACTTCTTTGCTGGGAAAGAAAGCGACGGAGTTCGGCACTGCTTGCAAGGGACCCTCCGGATTACGCTTAGACCTCTCGATGTACCCGGGAGACAAACCTAACTTAGCTTCAATATACCAATCATCGAATTCGTTGACAACACTTCGCACGACACCATAGACATTGAGGCGTTCGGAGTTATCCGTAGCTTTTGAATCGATGAAAGTCGCGTGAAGCACATGCTGCAAACAATAAGCGGCGACGATGCCCGGGTTTATTACCGCCCATTCGCTGTAATCATTGCAGGATTGCAACTTTTTGTCTTGGAGCTGGATTAGTTGCTTGTTCTCCTTGTCATACATTTCTACTTTCGTGGTCTCGACTTCGTCAACAATGTCTTTGGAGACAATGAGAGATATTCTGGGGGATACCATCACCTGCAAGGTTTGGACATTGCTTGCGTGGTCGGAACTCAGAGGCGCACTACTACTGTGGTCGATCACAGCTTTTATGGCACATAAAAATTGACTACCATCGCTAGTTTCATATATACTCACTGGTTCACCATCAATAAATCTCGCAACGGCAGGAGATGGGCAATCATGCGCACTACTAAGCAATCTAGCGATATGCGGCTTCAAGTATTTATTACGACTTAATGTCCATGCGAACAACAGCAACTTCATTGAAGTGTGTGATATTATCACACCTGCACCACCAGAAGCAAACTGTAAATTTACGTTTTGATATTTTCCTCGTTGCAATTTATTTCCGCAATATGATATAGAGTTGTGGTCGAGCTGGTCCAAGTAGCATATCAAGTTCGTCGGTACAAACAATGTATGATCATTACCATAGACGTACCATTTGTACTGGGGTATACTCGGTGAAAGTAACAATGAGACAAAAAACTCGAGCATATTATCAATTGGAGATAAGGTGGCTGATAGTCTAACAATGTCGATGTTATTAAATGTACTACTTTCATTGTTTGTGAGCCATGAAGATGCATAAACTTGAATAGTTTTGTCTGATTGCTTGGTCCAAGTACTCCATCCCTTATCAATAGTCTCTAACCTTATCAACTGATGTTTTGTGTCTACTGGTGAAGGTTGTAGTAATATAGCGACGTAATTATCTCGTTGCTTTGCATTATTATGCAGTTTAAGCTGCTTTTTGAATTTATCGCCAAAATCTGAATTGTGTGTCCACAGGTAATGCAACAACAAAAGGAAGTATAAAAATACTACTACCGCCAAAAATATCACAATCTTTCTCATTGCAGATATCGCTTCACATTTTAAACCATTTTTTCCTTATTCACTTGGTTATTAATAACTTATCACAAAATACCCACTAAAATTTTTTGACAAGCCGGTACCGTATGGTCAAAAGATAACTTTTCCAACCAAGCGCGGCTAAGATTTATTCTAACGCGGTTAGTATGCCTGTGGACTGCGGTCTAAAAAGTATTACATGATTCAAGTAATTTACAACTTTTTCTCTACGTTTTATGCCGGTACTACCAATAGGTACCTACACTTTAGAACTAGCTTCTGCGACACCGCCACAGCAAACAAAAAAGTAGTTTTCTCACAAAATCAATTTATTTTGCTTGTGAATTCATTCCTTTTATCTCCACACTATATCTACCCTTGCATTGATACTTATTAGTTAGTGCCTAATTAATAATATGAGCTTACAAAAAATAGCAGAAGTTGGATCCAGTCCAAATAAGCAAAAAGTACAGGAAATATTAGACTTGTTTGTAACACTTGACATTGATATTCCTGATTTCCAAGAACTTTCGATCGGAGATGCCATTCGGAGATTGAAAAATAAAAGAAACGTACTCCATGATCATTTTCCTGATTTTTCGAAAATTGATTCAATTCTTCTTCCTTTGTTAGAACTGGAATATCACAATCCATTTGAAGCTGGACCTTATGATATCAATGCCGTTAAGCGCTTATTCCCACAGGATAATTGTCGTCTTTCTGATATAAACGAAGAGTTACTTTTTACTAAGGTCAGTGATTTGCTTGAAGTCGATTATTTAAGCAACAGTATTGCAGATTGGAATTGGGAAGAAAACGTGAAAGGAATTGTATTTGGAGGATTTTCTCGTCCAATGATATCCTTTCCTGTTCAAATTAAAAATAAGGCATCAATAATGGTACACTTTCTTATTGATACTGGTGCTCCAAATTCTGAAATACCAGTGAACGTATTTGAGGCCTTGATTGGATCCACTCCTGAACATATTCCTTCGGCTTTTTACGGATGTATAGGTGGTGTGAGTCTAGTATTGGGTATTTGTTCAGAAGCTGGCAACCATGTTGATATTCCTTTATTAGGACAAGATTTCTTAAAGGAAGCAAGAGTTGAGATCAAAGTCAATTATGTCACAAAAATTGTTGAGATGGAACGAGTTGTATTATGATGAAATACAGTGTGAATATCTACTAGTAATAATGAATTAAATTGATTCATTCGAATACATAAGTAGCAAAGCTAAATGTTTGATATTTGTTTCAATTATTCGACGATTTACCCAATCTTTTTTTCATTTCATTAACAATAAAACTCAATCACGATCATAAAAAGCTTATTTACTTACTTTGATACTTAAAACACACCTCAACATTGCTACAACAGCATTTTCTATTTTATGGCGATATTTTGCTCTAAGTGATATTAGTAGCTGTTCAAGATTTAAATATGAAAAAAAATACGTAATATTTACGATCAGCTCATTATGGCGGTTTTAACTAGCCATAGATACCGCCAATAAAAGCAATATTGATGGAGATATGATCCTTATTGTGATCTTTTTTTTTCAGATCCCGCAGGATCCCGCATCATCCATGCTTCGCAAAACCATCATCAGGACTTCAATCAGACCGTGAACGTTATCATAAACATCATCAAAGTGTATCTGAGATGGTGGTTTATGTTGGTTGGGTTCTGTGGTGCTTGGTGCTTGTTGTAACATTGCACTCTGGTTCAGCAGACAAAAGTCTAGTGAAACCTCATGTCTCCGTCGGCAGAACATTAAATCAAGTCTTGTCAGTAGAGAGACCACATAGTAATCAAACAAATGAGTTATTACAAAGAATAGAGACTGCTGTGGACGAGGAAGAGTTGTACGACATAGCGGAAGATATTCCAGCGATTCATAGAAGTGTGGATAAAGCTATGAAGATAGTTATAGCAAAGGATGAAGATGGAATATACGCCGCATATGCGATACAGCGATTAGCAAGCATAGTCACTAAGTTAAAGAAGAAAATTGATGTTAAGGATAGAAGATTTGAGCAATTGACGGAATGTGTAGAGATAAAAATTAATAAATTGCGGACAGTAGATTTAGCTAGATATTTATGGGGTTTAACAGTGCTCGGCGTGAACGATAAACAGAAAATCGACACGATTTTAAATGAGTATCTGAATAGATTAGATTCTTATTACGCACAATTGAATCAGAATACTCAGATACCATCGAATAGAACTAGTCTTGTAGAGACCTCGGAATCTGTCATTGACAAGTTGTCGACAATGTTGTGGACGCTCGGATGCGTCAAAGACACATTCTCGTGGACCAATGACAAGCTTTTCTACGGTTTATCCGATGCCTTGAATGTGGCCAGCGTCAACAGGAAGTTCAATACAATCAGCACACGATTAATAGTGCGAGTATTATGGTCTATAACTGTTCATGGTGTGTACAATCACGACTTATTCGCACAAGGTTTATCCGAGATAATCAAGCGTCCCATCGAGGAGCTGTCTACTACCAACGCCGTCATCTTGCTCTGGTCAATTTCTCAGTTTTTGCACAATGAAACAAAGGTAAAATTTGATACAAGTCTGCTTATTTCATTTATAGATCGAATTTCCACGATATTTGACCACACCAAGATGAATGCGAACGACATCGCGATCGTCGCAGAAGCCATCGAGCAGATCCATAACACTTGCGGAGACAACCGAGAGTTGAGCCAGACCCTCGCCAACTGCACGACATTAATCATACAAAAATCAACTAAACTTTGTTTGTCGAGCAGCAGCGCAGCCTACGCCGACGTCGTCAGCATTCTTTGCACGATTATCCGTCTCGGGCGCCGCACTAACTCGCCTTACTTGTACGACAAATGGTTCAACGACATGATGTCGATCGCGAATAATGTCTTCAATGACGAGAAAAGCCTGGGAGATTTAGAGGTGGTGCAAGGGATCAAGGCCAATGATAGCATGCTGCTACTGGAATATATTTGCGACAGGATCAAGCATGACAATGTCTCATTGCAGCATGATAGTATCGCGGTCAATGTAAACGTGCATCGAGTTGTAGGTCACTTGGTAATTATAACGGCATTAATTGGTGGTGAAAGCTACCGAAAGCTATTAAATGACACGTTGTTACCACTCGCTCCTTACAACTACAGCCTTCCAATTGCTTTGGCAGCAGACATGAGCCAAGACACCAACAAGAAGTACTTGGGCATGTTGAGCAACGGGACTCGGAGCATCGACAGCGACAACAAAGGCAATGTGCAGCCAGAGCACACGACGACGGGAATCCCAGTGTTCACCAAGAAGTTATTTGACTTTTTGAGTCAGAAATCAGTCCCCGCGGGCATCGATAAGGCTAATTTGGAGACGTCTTCGCACACGTCACGCTTGTTATTGATAAATTTTCTGTGGGAGATGCAGAATGATGCCAACTTCAATGACTACAAACTGAATATATGCAAAGGGATTGTGAGTGACTGGTTGGGCAACTACCAAGCCATAAGTGGTCAGAAGAGGGATGGGGTCAATATGGATGAGATTGTGTTGGTGTCAAATTATTTATATGTCATAATATGCATGAAGTGGATATCAGAGGACGTAATCAAGCTCATAGATAAAATCTCATTCTCGTTGAAGAACAGTTCACCATCGTCTAGCAGCACCTCCATATCTTCGTACGCATTCAACGTTGGTTGCTTCGAGGAGCTAGTGCTCCGCTATAAGCTGCTATGTTCCTCATCCTTCAAACTACATAGTAAAAGTGACAGCAGAAAAAATAACATTAGTCGATTGTTCGGCTTCCCATTCAGTCGATAAATGCCCATGTTCAATGTAAAAAATGTATTTTCGAATGTAAAATAAAGAATAGTTATTTACAAACACCAGCTCGTGAGTTATTAGGTATCTACAAAGTATTGGTAAGGACAAAATAAACACAGATTCTTGTCATGATTCTTTAATGCTTTTGATTCTTTTTCTTGTAGTCCTCAACAGCTGCTTTGATGGCATCTTCAGCTAACATTGAGCAATGTAATTTCACTGGGGGTAACTTTAAATGGGCGGCGATATCCGTGTTTTTAATAGATATACATTCATCAACTAACTTACCCTTTAACCATTCTGTAGCAACAGATGAAGAAGCAATTGCTGAACCACAACCAAATGTTTTAAATTTTGCATCAATAATTCTGCCAGTTTCTTCATCAACTTCAAACTGTAACTTCATGACATCACCGCATGCAGGTGCTCCGACTAATCCTGTTCCCACTGTTTTCTTATCCTTCTTCAAACTTCCAACATTTCGCGGATTTTCATAATGGTCAATGATGTTCTCGTGATATCTGCGTCTTCCTAATCGCACGCTCTGTCCCAAGCGGCGCAATGTTAGCACGGACGACATCATCTTTT
>JACCDO010833269.1_pt1 | contig 11997 bp, 8 predicted proteins | sample 7446101 | NCBI WGS metagenome assembly JACCDO01 (sample SAMN15323440, study PRJNA562643) | freshwater metagenome | isolation source: river surface water | place: USA:Blue River Watershed | collected 2017-08-16 | reverse complement strand
TGTCACAGGTTACCTTATGGTTTACCTGTTTAAAACGTTTCGCTAAAAAACTCAGTTCCAATCGGCCGCGGCCATCTCGACTAGCTTGTAGATTTACAACTTTGTCACTCCTGATTACTCACTGTAACTTGAGATTTACTTGTTCGGAAGTTAGTATGGCCTTGCGCTGTGAAAGTGTATGTATTACTTTTGCAATAGCAACTATGTTGATCATTATCTGGTACTCTTATCCGAAGTTATTATTAGCATCGCCTCAATTAAAAATTTATCTGTCTCATTTCGTTGTCAAGTCTACAGGCTATTTGAATAGAATAACTTCCACCAAAACTAAAATCAAATAATGTAACGATGTCATGTCAGGTTGCCTGAGTCGTTTACGGACGGAATGCTGAAGCAATAGGCTCTAGAATTCAGTAGAGTCTGATATGCTATAAAATTAGTATTTAATTGATACTACAGATACACATTAAGTCTAATAAAGTTTAATAAAGTTTAATAAAGTTTATATAAACCATTTTGATGATTGCTTTCAAATCCCCGGAAAATAATTAGGTAATTTGCTATACTCGGACGCGTGCGACGGAATAAGGTGTGAATGGAGTTGCAGCTGCTTCGAGAGAAGGCGTTACAACGGAAAAATGAGCGTGAAGCTTGCTTTGCGTCGCTTAAAATAGAAAATTTATTTGGAACGTATTGTGCAAATGATTTTATATCCTGGATTAATACTACAGTCGGTAATGATGTGGTAATGCAAGATGACAAAATATGTTTCTCCGACAACAAGAGAATGGCAATCATTGACTTGGATGACCATGATCAAGCACTTTTGGTGAAGGAGAGGATAAATAATTTATATTTTCCACAACCAGAATGTGGTGGCCAAAAACCATTAGTAGTTACAGTAAGCAAAATTACTAGCAAAGATATTAATTCTAACGAAGAATTAAAAACGAAATTAGGATTCACATATAAGGTGCGCAATGTTAATGGCCGACTAGGTACTCCTCGAATGACTAAAACCAATCCATCATTAGAATGGATTCCTTGCTCAGACGAGGAAGTAAAAAAGAAGAGACATAAAGTCTACAAATAGTTTTTACAATATACAAAAGTAACAACAACAACTGCAATGTCTACAATTGTACCAATTGTTTATTTTATATTTTAGTTGTTAGATAATTAATAATTTCAATTGAATTAATATTTTCAGGTTGGTTTTTTAAGTTATCAATAATCAATTGGGCTTTACTTAAATCGATATTGTTCAATACAAGAAGTACCACAGCAGCTACATTACCCGACATTGATGCAACCTCCAATATATTCGTCTTGGTAGTATTAAAGTTGAAATTATTCGCAAGTCCATGCAGTAACAAGAGCACTGAATCTCGTTGAATATCGGCTACAAGTTCCAATTCGGTAATTTCGCGCTTCCCGACGTATGCTTTATTTTGATATTTCTGCTTTATATACTCATGAATATTGTTGTCACTCTTATCTACAAGTCCCAGCGGATCCCAAACACTATTACTTACTTCGTTGCCTATTCTAAGCAGCAATCTGTACTCTAATTCATCTAATTCATCTAATTTCAATGACCTTACTTTGGAAATATCGGTTCCTAGAGCTCTATGCTTGCCACTGCAATTCAAGCACATGACCAAGCCAAGATTAATGGCAACCCAGTCAATATTGCTGCCCTCTTTATTGCACTCACAACAGTAACTGTTTTTAGTTAGAATATCTGTGACAAATGACTGAATTACTTCCTTATCCTTGCTTTTATGATTTGACGACTTAGGTACCGTTCCGCTAGTAGTACCATGATGCAATGATACGATTGCGTTGGGCGACACCATTCCATCAGTTAGCCGTTGCTCAATTTGAGTTTTTATAGCCATAATCCATTCCTGATACTCTTTACTCCCTTCACATACAATCGTATGGGTTGCTATATTAGCATATTTAATCTCGAAAGTAAAGGGATATTCAGTCAACTCTTTAATACTTGCCAACATGATATCACACAACACTTGGATCTCGAGTCCATTTGTACTAGCATTTTCTAACACAAAATATAGCTTGATATCATCCAGCACCAACCATCTTCGGACATGACTTTGAATTAATTTATTCGTTTTATATATCACATAACCTTGCTTGATAACTCCCGGAAATCCTTCATCGGAGCTTTTTTGAGCATCAATTAATTCAACTTTATCTAGTGCTTTCATCCTTATTTCCGTATCTAATAAATGTGCAGCATTCGCGGTTACACCACCGCTATCCAAGTCACTCCTTTTAATCGTATCCAATAAAGATCGAAAATTAAACATACTGCTAGTCGCACTAGTAGTACTCATATCACTATTGATACTAGACGATACATCATTTACTTGAGATAATGTACAACGTTCTACACTGGTATCTAGTATACCAAGGATAGTCGAGCGATATGCTTCTACAGGGATTCTACTATATTCGAACTCTTGACGATCACTTTCTTTTCTACTTATCATTTCATTGACGTATGATGTGGATGTTATCATTCTTTCAGAGCAATAAAAATAATGAATTTTAAGACTTAATAATGCAGTAACACAGACTGAACTGAACTCAATCCTACGCTTAATATCGATCTCATTAATCGCAGCGACTAAATCAAATCGAGTTAATTCGAGCTTTTTGCGATTTGATATAACGTTGAATGCTTTACCATCATAACGATTTGCTTTTCCATTAGTCGTGATTGGATGATCATAGTTCAAATATTTTATAATTGAATCATGATGACTATTTCTCTCTCTTTTATAATCTTTTGATAGCATAGAAATTCTTGTAATTTCATTATTATAAAATTTTTCTAGTGGTGTTATGAATGACCGAGATAATTCTTCAGCTAGAATATCTTGTGATGTCGAAATGTCTGAAATAAAATCACCTAAATAATTCGACATGTTATAAATTGATAAATTGTTTTTTGTTCGATCAACTCCTTGCTTTAAATGCGTAGCCAAAGCGCCAGAAGACTTCGAAAGTTTCTTCAAATCAGCTACATAGCTTTTGGTCAAGGCAATTATCTCCGTTAAGTACAAACCAAGGTCGTCAATACTGTTTTCCACGGATAGTAAATGTGAGTAGAAAAACGGAGAATCTGGAGTGAATGACAGTCTGTCACCCAAACCGAGAACGAGTGGGGACTGAACAGACATGCGAACTCCTCCTAGAAACACCAGTCAAGTCAGTCTTGTACCCAATCAGTAGGATGTACCAATTTTGGCGAGGGCCTCGACGAGGGGAGTACTAAGATTCCTACAAGTTCATATTTACTTACAATTGATACAATGCTTTTACATCGATGTGAGAGTGAGATATCACGGTTTATTCACTAACTCTAATTCTGCAAGTGGGACAAGAGTCATGAGATTTTAACCACGTAACTATCGGTTCCTCAATGAACTTATGCCCACAAGGTAATTTGACTATTTGATCTCCAACTTTAAAAGTTTCTAATGATATTGAACATAATTCTCCATTACTGAGTAAGTCGCTATGTTCGGTTAATGTTTCTCTTTCTAATCTATCAATAGTACCTTGTGAAGCAGGTGGAGTGCCAGCATTACTATCTACTGCCGTGATTATATGTGACAACAATTCATCCAAAGAACGAGAAATTCCATTTCTATTTGTATTGCCTACTATAGATTCCAATAATGAATATACAACTGGATGATGCGATCCACCTCCTAAAAACGATTGAATTGCTCTTCCTGTTCTGACTGCTGCATGAGTTGTTGTGTCTGATGCACCGCGCACGACCGACCCTCCTCCTCTTCTAACAATAATACCAATTCTAGACGGTTGACTATTCTCTCTTAATCGACCACTCGAAAAATTACCCATTTGTATCCTTGGAGGATAATGATTTGTAGCACTTGACGATACGTCAACTCTGTTTTGACTGACATTATTATTAATAGGCTGAAGAAATAAATGTAACCCTTGACCAAGCATTTCAACAAAAGAGTTACGACAAGAGCTACAAGAAGGATACCCATTATCATTTTGTTGGATTAAAATTTCACGGGCACAAATGTGACAATAATACATTTGAGATTCTGGATTAAATATTGGAATTAGGACAGGCATATCTCCATTTGAAACAGATGATACCTCACTCGAGACAGTAGAGCCATCATCGAATGTATCATTCTCATCATCATCATACTTGTTATAATCATCATCATCATCATCATCATCATCATCATCATCATCATCATCATCATCATCGTGGTAATCCTCGTCATAATCGTCATCTTCGTTTTCACTTTCATTACAACAACCACAAGAACAACTTTTACAGAATCTATTAATACTTTCGTCATCATCATCATCATTGTCACCGTCGACTTCGTCACTATTCTCATCTGGTCTCACTGATAATGGCGGCGGTAATGAACTAAATCCAATCTCAACAGCCAACCCATCCGACTCGCCCGAGTCGTAGCTGCTGTCGCTGACCAGGGGCGGCAAATCCTCGTAGTCGTCATTGGGGGCGCTCATCGAAAACCACAAATTACTAGGTATCGGATAATCGGAAGTGTGTTAGACTTGTTTGTTTTCTACCTAACTACTTTCTTTCTTGGGCCGGATGTAAGTCCATAAAAGGAAGAATCTACACGAACCATCTAATCAAAGAAGAAGCGACTCGGTAACTACTGCATAGACTCCGAAACCTGGGTGCAAGACTAAATCATCATAGAATTTATTATTTTTAAAATCATTACCTTACACCAAGTAGTGGTCGTTAAAGGGATTGGAAGCAAATAGACACTGTCCATCAAACAAAATCCGCCCATTCACTTGGATTTAAATATTTTTTCGTTTTTGCTCTTGACCGCCCGGCCCTCTATTTTCAAAGAACGTTAAAAAAAAATCACAAAATATACCCATACCCGAATGGCGACCGCGATGAAGGGAAAGAGCACGCGCAACCCGCTGGCCGAGGTGCAGCCATCAGCTGGCGCCAGCTCAGGAGTGGCGGACGACATCACCGTGGAGCAGTTTTTGACGCAACAATTCGAGACAATAATAACGGTTAGTATCTCAAGGCTGCCTTTGAAATAATTGTTAATTACTCATTTATTATATCTTACCATAGGATTTACAGCAGCATACAGCATCACTTATTACCAAGCTACGATCAGAATATACCACTGGTGTATCATCTATTAAAGATTTAATGTCATCATCATCATCATCAACTACTGGAAAACGATTATGTGTCATGCTTCGATGTAATACTGGCGCTCATGCTGGACAAAAGTTTAGATTAGAAGCAAATGGTACTAGCGAAGAAGAAAATACATTTAAACTTGGACGATCCACTGGTCGTCAGTTTAAAGAAAAAGGTGTTAGTTTATATAAAGATAAAGAGATTTCCACTACACATGCTATAATAGAAATAAAATTTGGACAAGCTTTCTTCACAGATGTTGGTAGCACAAATGGATCACTACTAAATGATGCCGAAATTGAGCGAAAAGTGCCCATTAGACTACAAGATAATGATGTATTAATGCTTGGTGGTAGTGAACTACATGTCACTGTAACTGACTTAAATGATGAAGAAAATGGTATAATTAGTGTGTAAAAATATGATGTATAAGTAAACAAATATCCTCCTTTTAAATAGTAATACAAAACGCACCATATATATCTTATTTCACTGATTAAGCGTATAATCTTTGTTGGAATGAGTGTAAATCATGTACTCCACCTTCTTTTTGAGCAGATGTTGATCTTAATTCAAACCTTAAGTCATCATTATACAACTTATTCCACATTTCAACCAACGATTGAACACCCATGTCTTGAAGGCCATGGCGTATAGATTGACACAAATATGGTATATATCGATTTATTGGACCTTTATCAACGACAGCACCACTGACACCAGATATTAATCGTGGTTGCTGAGGTGCGAGTATGCCATAGCCAGATTCTGATCCACTGCGTTGACGAGGAGCATATCTAACAGGAGAGCCGGGCTCAACGTGATGCTCTACAGAGTGTGAGCTTGAACTTCCACGATAATGCTTTAATCGCACACCATCTTGAAAAAAATAATCACCTGGACTTTCAGCAACACCCGCAAGCAACGATCCCATCATAACAACACTAGCACCTATTGACAATGCCTTAATAATGCAACCTGTATTTTTTGCACCACCATCTGCAATAACAGGTACACCATATCCTTTTGCAATTTTTGCGCAATGAAAAATGGCTGATAACTGAGGTCTACCAACGGCTTTGACTAATTGAGTCGTAGAAACAGAGCCAGTTCCCATACCAACACGCAAACCATCTGCACCACAGTCTAACAAACGTTTAGCTTGTGCAGCTCTCACCACATTTCCACAAATTACGTCAACATGAGCATATTTTCCTTTAATATACTGTAATATATCAAACTGGTTTTTATTGTCACCGTTGGATGCATCCAACACTATAATGTTAACTCCTGCTTCAACAACTTTATTAATTCTGTTAAATTCTATGCTATCTCTACACGAAGCTCTGATCGCAGCACCAACTAGTAATTTACCATTTGAATCTTTAGACGATAGAGGGAATGCTTTATTTTTCTGTAAATCAGTGCGAGTAGTTAGTGCGCGCAAATTACCATCTTTATCAATAATAGGTAAGTACCCTTTCTTACTTTCTTTCAATATTGTATTAGCATCATTGATTGTGATAGGATGCATACCATAAACTAACTGATCTAGCGGTGTCATGACCTCAGATAACAATTTATTGCGATCTTCAATAAAGTCTGTATCAGTGTTAGATACAAGACCGACTAATTTCGAACCCATTTTCCCATCAACAGTTAAAGGTACACCACTTATTTTTCTAGTTTCGCGCAATGCATCTAAGTCTCTTATAGTACTTTGTGGTGACAATACTGCAGGCTCTAAAATAAAACCATTTTCATAGTTTTTTACTTTTGATATCATTAAAGCTTGATCTTCGGCAGTGCAATTACAGTGTATAAAACCAATACCTCCATTTAATGCCATAGCGATAGCCATTTCGTGTTCCGTCACGGTATCCATGGGTGACGATGCTAAAGGATTATTCAATGTATAATTTCTAGACACTTTAGTTGTTAAATCAACATCATTTACGGCAAAAGTAATCTCTCCCGGTAACGTTATAAGATCATCAAATGTTATACCTTAAAATAATACAATAATTAATAAATTGATGAGACGTGTGAATGAGTAGGTGGCGATAAAACTACCTTGACAATCAGCTGATGAAAATATTTCATCCGCGCTGAAACCGTTTATTAAATCTTTCGGATCGATTACTACGCTCGCTGCATCGATGGCGAGTGGCGGAGTGGGAGTAGGACTGACTCCGAACATTTCCAGTAATGCTGTGAGTCTTTCCCTACGATGATGGTATGGTTTGTGCAATTGCAAGTGCATCACTGTAGGGCGGTCCTGCTAAGTGTACTGAACAGAATAGAAGAGAAACAGATACAGAAACACAAGGAAAATAGGAAACATAGGAAGGTATCGTGGATGAGATATTCTTATAACATCATCATGGGTCCTTCCCAGGATCGTAAATGTGACTAACGCCCCATCGGTCTGCAAATGCTCTTTAATTATTGAATAACATAACTATTAAGTAAATTGTACATTAATCAGTTAAAGTAATGTTGGTGCGTTTAAACTTAAAAGAAATGAGCAGATTAATTAAACTGGTATCGCCAATTTCAAATTTGAACTCGGAACTGATCCACCTCGCTAAAAAAACACCAATTTGGGTACCAAATACATCTCCATCATCTATCATCTGTACAGTATTTGCATACTATCTAGTGTATATATACACGCCCTGTATCAAACCAGCTCGCAGTCTATCGAACAGCTCATAGTGGATCGACCAGGCACACAGGACATCGACCCACATTCTAGTTGATTTCCATGAATTATATCGTGGACCTCGGTGAGATAGTGCTGATTCAAGGATTGGTAAATAATGCAGTGCTTAATGGAACCTTAGGTAGAATAACCGGAGTTAAAGGGGAAAGACTGATAGTTACACCCATAGATGACAAAAACAAACAGGTTCTAGTCAAAGTGGAAAATTTGATAGATCCTAGTATAGAATGTGATGAAGTTGAAGAAAACGCAATCGATGATATTGCTGCAGGGGTAGATAGCAGTGATGATGAAATGGATGACGGAAGTCAATACGTTGAGTCTTTTCAATACGAGGAAGGTGAAGAATTACCAGAGCAATTGGATTTTGAAGATGACAAAATGGAAGTAAGTGATATCCAACTAACCAATGAGTCTGATGCATTACAATATGCAGAGAGAGTTCTTGCGGGAGGCGATTTTATTAATGGAAGAAAAGTGTTCGAAACATTGATTGAATCTTCAAGTATATCCAACAGTAGAAAAGTTAAGTTATTACTTAAATTTGCAAGTGTGCTGGGATCATACAATGATATTGAAGGCGAATTACTTTTTCTACAAGCAGCATTAGCAATTTATCCCTCGTCAGCCACAATATACAGTAAATTAGGTGGATACTACCTTTATTTAAACGATGTTGAAAATGCTTTTAATAGTTTCCAAATTGCTGCATCATTCAATTCTAAATGGGCGACTATACGATTGCACCTAGCTAAACTGCATACTCAACGTAATCAGCTAGATGATGCAGTAACACAGCTAACTTACGCAATCAATAAATGCACTGATGTCAATGGTAATGAAAGTATTGATAGAGCTGCAAGAATATACACATTAATCGGATCTTTACTACAGGAGCTAGATGCTAATAACAGCAACCCATTAATATTAAAATCTTATATAAGGGCAATTAATATTTGCGACCGGGTTACCAGAGGACATGAATCCCTGCCGAACCATGATTCACTAATCGTGCAGGCTAATGCGTATTATCTTCTGGGTAATAAATTATCAAGTCTTGGCTTGAAACTTGGCGCTATTGAGAGTTATAGATTGGGATTAAGCATCGAACCAAATGATGTAAATACGCTCTTGGCACTTGGTACTACGATAAGAATGAAATTAGGTACCATAGTTACATACGATAATAAAGATCAGATGAATGCCGACCTAGTTGAGTGTATTAGTACTTACAAGCAAGCATTGAAAATTGATGAATCAAATCCAAATATATACCGACACTTAGGCTCCGTTTATATGCAAAAAGGGGATATTGCAGATGCATTAGCGTACTTCTTGAAGTCACTGAACTATTCATCTCCTGATGACCCGCTTTTACCCCAAATAAATATTATTATAGATCAGTTGAAAGAAAAATTGCAGCAGAGGAAGAAAGGTCAAATCATTGTTGATGTGTAAATCAATTATATTTTTTGAGTTACACTATTATAATGCTCACCTAATGAATAATAATGTCTATGAAAAGTTACCCTCACGGGCACACCTTCACTACACGATGGACCCATTGTAATTAACGGCACTTGTGTATCATATATAAGAATAGTCCTTTCAATTTTATTAGCAATAGCTCTAACCTCAACTTGGCCACCCCATATAGCTGCTGTTGGCGATGCAACATTTTGAACATACTCCTCATATGTACCATCAAGGTCTAAAAATGGCGCGAAATCTTCTTCGTGGTCTCTCATATAATCCGCAGCTAATTTTCTTAATTGCAAATAACTGTACTTACCATTTAATTGATCTGCAATAGCATGATACAAACAATTACCATCAGATATGACTTCCTTAACCATTAGATTTTCACGAGCCAGCAAAGCATTCATCTGATCTAACTCTATTTGACGCATACTGGGGCCAGCATTTTGTCTTTGTTCCTCTAATAATCGTTCATTTTCTGTCTGTCTAGCAACTTTTTTATCCTTTTTGGCCTTAGCCTTTGCTTTTTTTTGCTTAACCTTTTCCGCTTCACTTAATTCATTTGCTTCCTCTATAATTTCACTTTCAACATTTGAATCTGTCTCAATTACGGGTATTGATGCATCACCAATCAATGATTGATGGTGTAATAAATATTCCTCTAATTCATTCGACTCAGTCATATGTTTCTCCTTAAGTGCATATTCTAGTTGGATTATTTGCGTTTCTACTTGGCTTCGATTTGATTTCTTTATAGTTTTAGTTAATGCCCTAATTTTCCCTTCTAACTCTCGTTTTTCAATTTTATGCTGCCTATTCATCTCTTCCTCATTGGTATACATGGGACCTTTTACTTTTTGCTCTTCCTCCTCAGCGAAAGCGCTCATCCCAACTGAACTCGCTTGTTATTGAATAAGACGAGAGTGAAATCTAGAATGCGACGAAAATTATTCAGAGTTTGACAAATTTGTTGAAGATTGACAACGTTAATGACAAATACTGTCACAATTTGAGTCAAAAATTGTTTAATTTTATTGTTTCCGAATAGTACCAAATTATTGTGAAAATTTTTCACTGAAAAATCATTTCAAAAATGGTGTGGATACGTACAATAGGTATTTAGTTAGGTTACATTTTTATCCAAAATTATCATATTATACACTACATTGAGACACCATTATCACGACGAGTCTCATCAAGAGGATACAAACAAGAGCTAAGTTCACTTTGATTGCCATCTTCTTCTTGGACTTCATCGTCGTCATCGTCGTCTTCGTAGTCCTCACTATCCGATGCTTCAAGCATACATGATCCGCAGATGAAGAGACCGCAATTGGAGCAGCATATCTCGCCACTGGTAGTCTCATCCTCCTCACAGGTATAGCATGAAATGGATCCGCAACTGGAACAAATTATATAATCTTCATTGCAGCAACAGAATGAAATACCACAACATCTACAAAAGAAGTTATTTTTGTCGCCACTCATTGATATGACCGTATTATAATGACCTTCATCACAATTTGTGCACCATTCACATGAAATATTGGCAGGCAAAGTTATAAAAGCTTTGCGATCACTTGAAAAGTGAACAAATACTAATTCGTCATTTTCTTGTTCCAATTGTTCTATTTTCCCAATCATTTCTGCAAAACTAGGACTAATTAAATGGATACCACCAATAGATAATTTGTTTTCTACGTAGTTGAATATCTGTTTCTGCTCACTGTGCTTGGCATAGTATATATTCGGAGATAGGTGACTGAGAAATGTATCATGATCGTAACAACAGACAATCTCTTGTATAATCTCGTGAAATGATTGGACCAATTCAAAATGTTGCGATTTCGGCATGTCAATTAAATCCACACAATGCGGACAGACAGAAATTCCCTTTCTACCGAGCATATTGGTCAAAATTTTTGCCAATACGGTATCCTCGAGGTAGAAATCGTAATCTTTTGGTAAAGCAATTTTGAAATTGATGAGATCGACATTCGACAAGTATTGAGTAACATGCGCGTGCACGATAGATATCACTTGGATACATTCGACGGGCATCATCAACATTTTTGGGAACTTTAAAGTCTTCGTTTTAGAAATTTTGATAGAGATTCCCATTTTTTTTCTTCGCCCATTTTAATATCTACACCACATAGCCAAAAGTTAATATAACTTGATGAGGCACAGTGTATGCAGGAAAGGAGAGAAAATACATAACTGTAGCAAGTGGGACAGGTTCTACCAGTTAGAAGAAGCAGTTGGGAAATATAATATCTAAACTTAAACTAATACTACACAATCAGATCGAATACACTCGAAAGGACAGAATATACTCGAAACTTCTTCTAATTTCGTTCTAAAATCGTTTAAATGAATAGTTAGGGCTTGACGCATGTAATCCCTTGAGGAATCTTCAAAAATTAACCGATTTTTAGGAAAAAATTTGGGTTGAAAGAGCCGTGATTGATGAGCCTCGACTCCGCAACGCGCCCGCCCTAGCCCCGCTGTAGCCCCGCCCCGCTCGACCGACCCACAGGGTCAGCGTAATCATGGC
>JACCDO010783897.1_pt1 | contig 11997 bp, 9 predicted proteins | sample 7446101 | NCBI WGS metagenome assembly JACCDO01 (sample SAMN15323440, study PRJNA562643) | freshwater metagenome | isolation source: river surface water | place: USA:Blue River Watershed | collected 2017-08-16 | reverse complement strand
CTGGTTGCGTGCGGATCGTCACCTGGAACGTCAACTCGATTGGCGCCCGTCTCGAGCGAGGTCTGGCGTGGCTTGAACTGCACCAGCCCGATGTACTGGCGCTGCAGGAACTCAAGTGCACCGATGCCGCATTTCCGCTGATGGAAATCCAGGCCCTCGGCTATGAAGTCGCGACCTGGGGCACTGGCCGCTGGAATGGCGTGGCACTTCTCAGCAAGGTCGGTCTTGCCGACGTCACCATCGGCCTGACGGATCAGCCGGAGTACGAGGGTGCACTCGAGCCGCGTGCCATCGGTGCCACGTGCGATGGGGTGCGCGTGTGGAGTGTTTACGTGCCGAACGGTCGCGAGCCCGATCACGATCATTACGCGTACAAGCTCGAGTGGTTCGGCGCACTGCAGGCCACCGTCGATGCAGAGATGAAGGCCTCACCTGCGCTGCCGCTCGCGATCATCGGCGACTTCAATGTCGCGCCGACTGACGAAGACGTCTGGGACATCACGAAGTTCGAGAACTCCACGCATGTCACGCCCGCCGAGCGCCAGGCCCTGATGAATCTCCAGTCGATCGGCCTTGTCGATCACCTTCCGCGTGCGCTCAAGGGAGCTCCGTACACGTTCTGGGATTACCGCCAGGCCGCTTTTGGTCGCGGCTGGGGCATGCGCATCGATCTCGTCTACGCCAATGCGCCGTTCGAGGCAGCGATCACCGATTGCTGGATCGATCGCGAGGAACGCAAGGGCAAGGGCGCCTCCGATCACGCACCCGTCGTCGTCGACCTGGACGTTCCCACATGACCTTGACCGTGCGCGCGATCAGCGCCGAACAGCATCGTGCCTGGATCGCGTCGCGTCCGTCCGTCTCCTTCCTGCAATTGCCGGAATGGGGAAGAGTGAAGGCAGGCTGGCGACCGCAGTCAATCGGCTGGTTCCAGGGCTCGACTCTGGTCGGCGCAGGCCTAGTGCTGTACCGACCGATCCCCAAGCTCAAGTCGCGCTCGCTCGCATACCTGCCTGAGGGCCCCGATATCGACTGGCTGCGCGAGCGACTCCCGAATGCGCCATTGCGCGAGTGGCTCGATCCACTTGTTGCGCACTGCAAGGCTGAGGGCGCGTTCCAGATCAAGATGGGCCCTCCTGTGGCAATTCGTCGGTGGAAGGCAGACACGATCAAGGAGGTCATGGCGCACGCGGGGGAGCCGGGTGTGCCTGGTCGCATCGGCGAGATACCCGCCGACTGGCACTCAGCTGCAGCGGCAGCCGCGGTCGACGCACTTCGTGCGACCGACTGGGTGCAGGAGAAGTCGGACGGCGCAGGTTTCGGTGACGTGCAGCCCCGGTATGTCTTCCAGATCGATCTCGCGAACCGCAGTCTCGACGACGTGTTCGCGGGCTTCAATCAGCTGTGGCGTCGCAATATCCGCAAGGCCGAGAAGGCCGGCGTCGAGGTCTCGCGCGGCGACTACGACGATCTCGCGGACTTTCACGAGGTCTATGTCGAGACTGCGCAGCGCGATCACTTCACCCCGCGCGGGCTCGCCTACTTCCAGCGCATGTGGACAGAGCTGAACGGCATCGAACCCGATCGCCTTCGCCTCTACATCGCTCGTCACGACGGGCATGTTGCCGCAGCAACCTTGATGGTGATCGTCGGCGAGCACTCCTGGTATTCGTACGGCGCCTCGACAACCGCTGACCGCGATGTGCGACCCTCCAATGCCCTGCAGTGGCGCATGATCAGCGATGCCCACGCGGCCGGCTGCGCCATCTATGACCTGCGCGGGATCTCCGACACCCTCGATCCCGCCAATCACCTGTACGGGCTCGTGCAGTTCAAGGTCGGCACGGGCGGATTCGCGCAGGAGTACGTGGGAGAGTGGGATCGCGTACTGCGCCCGGCGTGGGCTCGCGCATTCAAGGCCTATCAGTCACGTCGCTAGGAGAACTGATGTCGTTCACCCTGAGCATCGATGCCGATCGCTGGCGTGCTCATCAGTCTTCCGTGGTTGCGTCTGTCTCGGGTACCGGCACCGGCGAGCTCGTGCCCGTCATCAAGGGCAATGGGTACGGCATCGGCCAGCGCACCCTGGCCGGTGAAGTCGCGCGACTCGATCTCGGCACCATCGCGGTCGGCACTGTCTTCGAGCTGGGCGAGATGCTCGACTCGTTCTCCGGCGAGATCGTGGTGCTGCAACCCTTCGAAACCCGTGACGCCGCCGCAGCCGAGGCTTGGCACTTCCTCGCCGATCGCGGTCATCGCGTCATTCGCACCATCTCGTCTGCTCACGCACTTATCGCCCTTGCTGAGGGCCCGGGGCCAGTGCGCGTCATCCTGGAGGGTCGAACCTCCATGCAGCGCTTCGGCTTCACTCACGACGAGCTGCTCTCCGCACTAGCGGACTCGCGCGTGCGCGCCGCGATCATCGAGGGGCGCATTCTGCTGCGCGGTCTCGCACTGCACTTGCCCCTTGCCCAGCCGGCCGATGAGATCAGCCCGCGTGGAGTCGATTCGGGTTCTGCTCGCGTGCGCGAGACACTGCGATGGGCCGGGAGCTGGGCTGCCGAGCTCGATAATCTCGGTGGCCCTGACGCTGCTTGCCTGTGGGTCTCGCATCTCGATGACACCGAGCTCGCGGCCGTGGTGCGCGCCTGCTCGACACTTACGGTGCGTCCGCGCATCGGCACTCGACTGTGGCTCGACCGCAGTTCACTGAAGGCCACTGGCACGGTGCTCGCCGTGCATCCGCTTCCGAACGGCACGCACGTCGGTTACCGCCAGCGCAGTGGCCCGCGCGATGGCACTCTCGTCGTTGTCTCCGGTGGCACTTCACATGGCATCGGTCTCACCGCGCCCTCTCCCGCAGCCTCGGTGCGGCAGCGAGTCGTGACCGCAGGAACCGGAGCCCTCGACGCCGCAGGTCGTGCGATGTCGCCGTTCACCTGCGATGGCAAGCAGCGCTGGTTTGCCGAGGCCCCGCATGCGCAGGTCTCGATGATCTGGCTGCCCCGCGGCGCGGTAATCCCGACAGTCGGCGATCAGCTTCGAGCTGACGTGCGCTTCACGACCTCGCACTTCGATGCGGTTATCGGTCTGATCTAGCACTACCCAGTACGAAGGCATCCGGCGCGTGATCGAAGACACCGCCCGCTGGATCGTCTGAATCATCGGCGAAGCCATCGGTACGAATCGGATCGTTCTCCGGTCGCACGATGTCGCGAATGACCATCACGGCGAAGTAGACAGTCGCCGCAATGTGAACGAAGACCGCAGCGGCGTACAGCTGCGGTGTCAGGCCCTTGAGATCGGGGTTGCCGTACCCGACCAGGAACCACCAGATTGCGCCGAAGTAGATGAGCTCGCCAACCTGCCAGATGAGGAAATCACGCCACTTCGGTCGAGCGAGCACGGCGAGCGGGACCAGCCACAGCACGTATTGCGGTGAGTAGACCTTGTTAGTGATCACGAAGGCAGCCACGAGCAGGAAGAGCACCTGCGGGAGGCGCGGCCGACGCTTCGCCGCGAGGACGAGAACGGCAATAGCCGCAGCGAGAATGAGGAAAGAACCGGTCGCCACCGTATTCAGTGAATCCGCAGGCACGCCGGTGATCCCGAGCTGGGTGATGGCATACCAGGGTGAACCGAAATCCTCGCCACGAACCTTGCTGAATCCGTAGAAGTACCACCAGCCATCGAAGTTTCCGATGATGAACGGGATGTTCACCACCAGCCACGCGATTGCAGTCCCCAGCACCAATCGGCCGAAGGCCTTCCACATTCCGGTACGAATGGTGAGCAGCAGGAAGCCGGCCAGGAAGATCACCGGATAGAACTTGGCTGCGATGGCCAGGCCCAGGAGTAGGCCCGCCGAGAACTCATGCTTACGCGACCACAGCACGAATGCGACGCCGCTGAAGGCAAGCGGCAGCAGATCCCAGTTGATCGTGGCAGCGAGGATCATGGTCGGAGCCGCAGCCACCATGAGCGCATCCCACGGTCGTCGCCGCACGGTCATCGACGTAGCGATGACCGTGATGACCAAGGGGATGAAGAGCAGCAGCACGTTCACGTCAAAGAAGGTGCGTGCGGTGTCGAGTGACGTTGCGACATTGGTGATAACGCTGGTGATGACAGCGGAGATCTGCATGAAGATGCCGGTGAGCACGGGGTACTCAAGGGGTTGCCCGCCCGGGGGAGTCTGCAGGTAAGGCAGGTAGCCGTCGGCGAAACCGCGCAGGGAGTAGAGCGGTGGGATGTCGGAGTAGCACAGGTGCTCGTAACGCTCCGGTGCTGCCCATCCGGTCGCTCTGCAGGAGTAGTCCAGCAGGTATCCGATCGCATAAGTGATCGCGGTGATCACGATGAGAATGCGAATCGGGAGCCACCAGCCGACCCTGCGTGCGTATTTGCCGAACGGGCCGCCAAGAGTCTCTGACCCGGCATTCGCGACAGGATCCTCATCGCTCGGATGAACGATGGGGGAGTTGGCGCTGCTCACGTGCCCATCATGGCCGAGAGGGAACCCTCACAGCGCATCAGTGCGCAGGTGCGCCATCGATACCGGCGGGCGCGGGTGGTGCGGTGACAGTCGGCGTGGGCTCAGGCGTCGCGGCCGGATCCACCGGTACGGCCGGCGCACTGTCGACAGGGAAGGGCTCTGTGGAGACGAAGTCAGAGGGGTACGCGGAGGGCTCGAACTCGATCGCCGCAGGCGTCGGACATCCGACCGGGATCTCGGATCCATCCATCGGCATGACGTCGGGGCAGTTCTGGGCGACCTGCACGCCATCCGGCGGTGCGGGGAACTCCGCTACGGGCATCCCTTCCAGGGCCGCCTTCATGAAGGCTGTCCAGATTGCCGCAGGGAAGGAACCACCCGTGACGGTCTCGAGGCCGCCGGTTCCGGAGAGCGAGACGGGAACGCCGCCCTCCTCCTTGGCCATCAGCACCGCGGTGGCCAACTGCGGTGTGTAACCCGCGAACCAGGCGCTCTTATTGCCGTCGGTCGTGCCGGTCTTTCCTGCCGCGGGGCGGCCGAGTGCCATGGCCGCGAAGGCCGTGCCGTTGGTCACGACCTTGGAGAGCGCATATGACACCGTATTCGCGGTGTCGGCCGTGAATTGCGAGGTGAGGTCGGGGGAGTGCTCGTACAGCACTCCGCCATTACTGCCCATGACCTTCTTGACAACCGTGGGCGTCGCTCGGATGCCACTGGCCGCGAAGGTCGCGTAGGCATTGGCGACATTGAGTCCTGACGGCGATGCCGTGCCCAGCACGAAGGTGAGGTCGAGATTGTCGAGATTCATGCCGGGAGTGTCAGCGGGGATACCCGCGCGCAGCGCGGCGTCAGCGACCGAGTCGACACCGATCTGATCCTCGAGATTCACGTAGGCCGTATTGACGCTGTTCTCGGTTGCGGTGAGCAGGCTGATGTATCCGTAGGACTTATCGCCGTAATTGGTGAGCGTGTAGCCCTTGATGGTCTGCGGCGAGGCTCCGTCATAGGTCGAGGCGAGTGAAACCTGTTGATCGACTGCTGCAGCGAGGGCAAAGGGCTTGAAGGTTGAGCCCGCCTGCGCGAATTCCTGCGTCGCGTTATTGATCTGGTCATCGATGTAGTCGCGTCCGCCGTACATCGCGATGACTTCTCCGGTGCCCGGCTGAACGGCTGCGAGACCGATGCGCAGGCCCTCAGTGTTCGACTGAGGTCCGACCTTCCTGACCGCCTTGATCGCGGCCTTCTCTGCCGTCTGGCTGAAGGTCGACGTAATGCGCAGTCCACTGCTTTGGATCTCGGCATCCGAGAAGCCGAGAGTGCGCAGCTGATCGGTGACAGCATTGAGCAAGAAACCCGTCTGGCCGCCAAGCCGATTGGTGGCCTTCACCTTGACGATCTCCGGGAAGACTGCACTCTTGGCTTCTGCCTCGGTGATCCAGCCCTGCTGCACCATGGCATCGAGAACGTAACTCCATCGACCCTTGAGTGCTGGCAGGTTCTCCTCGGGCGCGAGCCCGCCAGGGGACTTGATGATCGATGCGAGCATCGCGCTCTGCGCCAGGGTGAGATCAGCCGCAGGCACATTGAAATAGGCCCGAGCTGCGGCATCGATGCCGTAGGCACCCCTGCCGAAGTAGATGGTGTTGAGGTAGTCCTCGAGGATCTTGTCCTTCGAGACGACAGTCTCGAGCTTGAAGGCGAGGATCGCCTCCTTCACCTTGCGCGAGATCGCTCGCTCCTGCGTAAGGAAGGCGTTCTTTGCGTACTGCTGCGTGATCGTGGAACCACCTTGAGTGGAACCACCCGTGATGTTGTTGAAGACCGCGCGCCCGATTCCCAGCGGAGAGATTCCGCCATGTTCGTAGAAGGTGCGGTCCTCCGCAGCGAGGACCGCCTGCTGAGTGGTCTGCGGAATGTCCGTGAGAGTGACACTCCGTCGGGTTGAGTCACCGAGTCGGCCGAGCTCAGTGGTGCCGTCGTTCCAGTACACGATTGTCGCCTGGCTGGTGGCGAGCTCATTGGGGGTCGGCACCGGAGTCAGGAACACGAGCCCTACGAATCCGACGATGCCGAGCACGATCACGCCGGCCGCGATGAGGATCGTGTTGCGGATCCAATGGCGCTTCGGCTTCGTCTGCGCGCGTGCGCTCTTCTTCGCCGGCGTCTGCTGGCTCACGGGCATCCTTATGTCTGGCAACGGGGAAGGACTGATCTCGATCAGTTAGTCAAGGAGATCACGCGGGGTGGGCAGCGCCTTGCGCGGCACGCCGTCACCTAGGACGTAAGTCGTAATGAGGAAGTTCCATGAGCACCGAGCGCAGACCTCCACGACATAGACAGAGAAGGAACCGAACTTGGTGGCCATCGGTGCCAATTCGTCGGTTGCACGAATTCGGCCGGAGTACGGCCCCAGCTCATCGCCGTAGACATAGGTGACATGCACGAACTCCGGGTTCTTGCACACGGGGCACGGGCCGGGAGCCGCCTCACCATGATTCTTGGCCGCCTTGAGGAGATAGGGGTCGGCGTCGCAGAACTCGGAGCTGAGCGCTCCCCCGTTGAAGAGGGAGTAGAGGGCCCGCTGTCGGGCCAGTACGTGATCGACGACTCGCCTGGGTGCCGTGGGATCACGCACGATCTCAGGTTCGGCAAGCTCCGGACGAGGCTTGGCGGTCACTCGGGAGCCCTTGGGAATGGAGCCTCGCAGTGCGGTGCGTCCCCTCGGCTCGGCCATGAAATCACCCTACGTCGGCTTCTTCACGGTGGCGAACTGTGTTTTTATGCTTTTTTGATATATCGTGTTGCGCAGTTAAGCATCGTTGAAGGGGTGTGTATGGCTCGCCGGGCAGATGTTCTCGAGTCCGCCGTACTCGGCATGCTCGTCGACGGCCCCCTCCATGGCTATGAACTGCGCAAGCGACTGACCGCCGTGCTCGGTACCTTTCGGGCCCTCTCCTTCGGCTCCCTCTACCCGGCCCTGCGTCGCCTCGAGCAGCGCGGACTCATCGAGAACGTCGACACCACCCCTGCGCTGGGCTCGGCCGCACCGCCGTTGGCCGCCAAGCGGGCTCGGGTCGTCTATGCGCTGAGCGATGCCGGCCGCGAGACCTTTGCCGACTGGGTGGCCCAGCCGGGGCCGGAGGCGTGGGAGGACGAAGGCTTCGCCGCACACCTGGCCTTCTTTTCCCGAACTGAGGCGCGGGTGCGGTTGCGCATCCTCGAGGGCCGCCGGTCACGACTCGAGGAACGCCTGCAGTCCATGCGCGATGCCATCCGGCTCGGGAGAGAGCGCATGGATGCCTACACATTGCAGTTGCAGCAGCACGGCCTCGATAGCACCGAGCGCGAGGTCGCCTGGCTCACCGAACTGATCCACCTCGAGCAGACCGGCAACCCCGAAGAGCTTCCCACCGCCGAGCAACTTGTCGGCAAGCACTGATCACACCCGCACCATTCACGCGCGTCCGCGCACACCATCCCCCCTCTGAAAGGCATTCCCCCATGGCCTCAGTTCGCGTAGCAATCGTCGGCGTAGGTAACTGCGCCTCCTCGCTCGTCCAAGGCGTCGAGTACTACAAGGATGCTGATCCATCCGCCGCCGTTCCCGGACTCATGCACGTGCAGTTCGGCGAGTACCACGTGCGCGATGTGCAGTTCGTCGCAGCATTCGACGTCGATGCGAAGAAGGTCGGGCTCGACCTCGCCGACGCAATCGCCGCGTCCGAGAACAACACGATCAAGATCTGCGATGTACCCAAGACCGGTATTACCGTGCAACGCGGTGTCACCCTCGACGGTCTCGGTAAGTACTACCGCGAGACCATCACCGAATCCGATGCGCCCGCTGTTGATGTCGTCGCGGCACTCAAGGATGCCCAGGTCGACATCGTCGTCTGCTACCTGCCGGTGGGTTCCGAGGATGCTGCCAAGTTCTACGCCCAGTGCGCTATCGATGCCGGTTGCGGCTTCGTCAATGCCCTCCCCGTCTTCATCGCCGGTACGCCTGAGTGGGCGAAGAAGTTCGAGGATGCCGGTCTGCCGATCGTCGGCGACGACATCAAGAGCCAGGTCGGCGCGACTATTACCCACCGCGTGCTCGCCAAGCTCTTCGAGGATCGCGGTGTGATCCTCGATCGCACGTACCAGCTCAACGTCGGCGGCAACATGGACTTCAAGAACATGCTCGAGCGCGATCGCCTCGAGTCGAAGAAGATCTCTAAAACACAGTCCGTCACCTCTCAGTTGTCGCACGAACTTGGTGATCGCAATGTGCACATCGGCCCATCGGATTACATTGCGTGGCTCGACGATCGCAAGTGGGCCTTTGTCCGCCTTGAAGGTCGCGCCTTCGGCGACGTGCCGCTCAGCCTCGAGTACAAGCTCGAGGTGTGGGATTCACCGAATAGCGCCGGAGTCATCATCGACGCGGTTCGCGCGGCCAAGATCGCCAAGGATCGCGGTATCGGCGGACCGATCCTGTCGGCCTCCAGCTATTTCATGAAGTCACCGCCCGTCCAGTACAACGACAGCCAGGCCAAGCAGGCGGTCGAGGACTTCATCGCAGGAACCATCGCCCGATAGTTCTTCCCTTCGGAAACGGCCCCTGCCTTATGGCAGGGGCCGTTTCTGTCCTGCAAAGCAGGGAGTTGTCACCAGGTCGTGGAATTCACAGGGAGCGGGGCCCTAGGCTCAACCCGAAAGATCTCGACACGGGCGGATGGGAATCCAATGAGCACAGCAGCGGCAGCGCCGAAGAAGCAGCGGAAGATCGGCGCGCGTTCGATCGCAGCACTGCTCGTCTTCATTATTGCGGTGCTCGTGACGCCGGTGGCCCTCGTCGGGCACTGGGGTCATCGCACGGTGATCGACACCACCCGTTACCTCGAGACAGTTGGCCCGCTCGCCTCCGACCCCGCCGTCCAGGAGTCGATCTCCGATGCGGTCACCAAGGCCATCACCTCGCAGCTCGACACGGAGGAACTCGTCGGCGGCCTGCTCGGCAATATCGTCGAGAACCCGACCATCAAGGACAAGCTCAGCGGGCCGATCGCCGCGGGCATCAATAACCTCATCGGGCAGGCAGTCTCGTCATTCGTGGCCTCCGACGCCTTCGCCCAGATCTGGGTCACCTTGAATACCGGGATCCAGAAGAGCCTCCTACTCATTCTCGAGGGCAAGGACGGCGGTCCCGTCTCGCTGCAGGGCGATGAGGTCGTCCTTGACGTGTCGACACTCATCACCGCCGTGCAGCAGAATCTGGTTGACCGCGGTGTCAGCGTCGCAGCGAACATCCCGGTCCCCGACATCGACAAGCAGGTAGTGCTCTTCAGCTCACCGGCACTTGCCCAGATTCGCACCATCTACGGCTTCACCTCACCCGTACTGGCCTGGTTCCCGCTGATCCTCGCGGCGCTGTTCGCGCTGGCCGTCTGGCTGTCGCGGCGCAAGGGCCGCATGGTGCTCGCCACCGGTATCGCGCTGATCGTGATGACCGGCGTGACCAAGATCGGCCTGGACCAGGCGCAGACGATCTTCACTGATCAGCTCCAGGGCACGATCTTCGCGCCTGCCTCGCAGGCGTTCTGGGACACCTTCTTCAAGTACCTCATCCAGGGCATTCAGGCAATGCTGGTGCTGGGCCTCATCATCGCGATCGCCGGCTGGCTCGGCTCGCGCGTGGGGGCGGCATCGAAACTTCGCCGCTGGCTGGCCGGTGGCCTGGAGCAACTCGGTTCGGAAATTCCCTCGAGCGGGATCGCTCGCTCGATGGCTGCCCGTGCCGACCTGTGGCGCACACTTGCCGCAGCCATTGGCGTCATCATTCTCATCGCAGGCGACGTGCTCTCCACCTGGCACGTGATCTGGACTGTGCTGCTGACCGCGGGTCTGTTCGCCGGTATTCAGCTACTGATCGGCTCGACCCTCGACATCGTCGAGGTCGAGGTCGAAGAGGTTGTCGTCGTCGACTAGTCGATCACGCGGGCATCTGCGGATGGCGATCGAGGATTCGATCGCCGCTGATGTCCACCTGCCCTGACACGATGCGTCCGTCGGCGATGGCCGCGGTGTATTCGGCGAAGTCGCTGGTGACCTGCCCCGAGTACGCACGGGCAAAGTTGCTGATGGCGACATCGAACTTCTCGCTCTGACCGAGATATGCCGCGATCGCTACCGGATCACCGGATCGAGCGTGCCCATGCGCGAGTGTGCGACCGCAGAGCGCTGCATATCCCGCAAGTTGAGCCACCGGCAGTTTCGCGATATCCGGTGACCACTTCATGTCGCGGAGCTGACGGATGTAGAACTGTCGACCATTGGGTGCCTGCACCCAACCAAGAAATGCGTCGGACGCCGCCTGCATGAGCCGTTGGCCCTCAACCACGCGTTGCCCCTGATGCTCATAGACGCAGGAGTGCGTGTACGGCTCGAGCACGCTCTGCACGGCCTCCTTGGCCTGGAGTACGAGCAAGTCGTTCTCGTCTCGCCCCTGCAGGAGCAAGACGAAGGCGCGCAGGCCGACACTTCCGACGCCGACGACCTTGTGACCGAAATCCACCACCTGGTACCGACGTATGAGCTCACGTCGATCGTTCTGCAGATCGGTGCGGTATTGCTCCATCAATCGATCAAGCCAGGGGTGGAGATCCTCGCCATCGGTGATGCGCACGAGCACCGGGGGCTGATCCAGGAATCGACGCGTGCCATCGACGACCTCGGTCATCTTCGCGATTGCGGACCATCCATCACGTGACTGCGCCTTGCCGATGACCTTGTTCAGCTGCTTCGTGGCCTTGTCACCGCCTACCTCGCTCGCCCACTGTTCCAGCGTGGTCGTGCTGATGCGGTCGTACCAGATAGCGAGATCCGGCATGCTCGCGTAGTCAGCCATGGCCGTGCGATACGACGATGCAGCGAGTCTGGTGATGTCATCGGCATCCTTTGCCGAGAATCCGTTGTCCTGTGCCGCGAGCATGAAACTCGCGGCGAGGCGCATGACGTCCCATTCGAAGGGGCCGGGATTGGTCTCGTCGAAGTCATTGACGTCGAAGACAACCGTTCTGTCCTGGCCGGCAAAGAGTCCGAAGTTCGACAGGTGCGCGTCGCCGCACAGTTGCACGACCAGGCCGGTATTCGGCATCGAACCGAGGTCCGAGGCCATTACGGCAGCCGATCCGCGGTAGAAGGTGAAGGGGCTTACCGACATGCGTTCATGTCGAAGGGGGAGCAGCGCCTGCAATCTCAGGGTCTCTTGATCCGCCAATTGCTGGATGGGATCAGGTCGATCCGCGGCGGGGGCCCAGGTCGCGAACGAGGTGCGCGGTCGTGCCGAGCGTGCGGCTACTCCCGCTGCCTGTCGTTCTTCGATCGAAGCGCGTCGAACACCCGTGGGCAGGGCAAGTGAGTCCATGACCTGAACCTACCTGCCGGCTCGCGCCGCCCACGAGTTCATTACTGGTCGGCTCGCGCCGTACTCGGGTTCTCCTAGCGGTCGGCTCGCGCCG
>JACCDO010535897.1_pt1 | contig 11997 bp, 12 predicted proteins | sample 7446101 | NCBI WGS metagenome assembly JACCDO01 (sample SAMN15323440, study PRJNA562643) | freshwater metagenome | isolation source: river surface water | place: USA:Blue River Watershed | collected 2017-08-16 | reverse complement strand
GTATTAATTAAATGCCGTTGTTCTTTCAAGACAACCCAAGTATCCAAATCTTGTATAACCTCAATCAAAATATTTTTTTTAGACAAAGACTCTATATTCTCTTCCATATCCATATTTTGGAACTCAATAAAATAAACGGATTCTGGAATGTCCGATACATCTATTTTTTGTTTGAACTCTTGTCCAAAATAAAGTTTTTCAAGTAATGGAGGTAAAATGGTTTTTTCAAGTAGTTGATTCCAACTAAATCCAAATTTACATTCTATCAAACCAAATGGTAAAACAAGTGCTTCAATTGGTTTATCATACATATCAGGTAAGTGTATAATCTCAATTGAATTTGGTAAATCATTGGGTCTAAATTGATAATTATATATACTCCCTCTTTCAAATACTAGTTTTTTTATTGAATTTGGTAAGATTCCCTGAACTAATTCTTTATTATAAGCCTTTCCCAAATAAAGTTCCATAACTGATGGTGGTATTGAATTAATTCCGAATTGATTTAAAAAGAATCCTCGTAATGTGAGATTTGTTACACCAAGAGGTATAACATCTTTTTCAATTATTTTGTCTGAATAATTTTCCCAAACGAGTGTTCTCAATGATTTTGGCAAAACATTTGGTTCAAGTGTAATAGAGTTATCTGTTTTTATATTAAGGTATTCTAAGTTCCCACCAAAAACATACTCTTTTAGTGGATGATTATAAATACTTTTTATGACTAATTCATTCAAACTGTATGGGAAAATATTTATTTCAAATGGTCTTTTATATAAAAACCCTAATTCTAAGGTCTTTAGTGATTCAGGGAAACTATTCTGATAAAAAGGCTGGTTATAATGGAAACCAAACGAGATGCTTTCAAGCATTTTTGAGTTAGAAAATGCTTCTTTACCAATTATTTGAGTAAAAGAATTTCCCAAAATAAGTGTTTTTAGATTTGCTGGTAAAACAGAAACAATTTTTTCAGGAGTTTGGTAATCTCTGTATTCAAATGGTCTGTTGTATTCATATCCAAATTTTATATATTCGATTGAGTTGGGTAAATCGTTTGGTAAAATAGATAAGTTATAACAATCACCAAAATGAAGGACTTTAAGGTTTTTAGGTAGTATTGGTAGGTAAAATATTTTACCATTTGATTTAATACGGTTTGTGACTGTTTCTTTCAAATAATGTTTATCATATTTCTCTTTAAAAATATCTTCATTGATGATTTCATGTAAAGGATAATTATACGAATAACTGAATAACAATGTTTCAAGTGATTCAGGGAATGTTCCATATTCAATTTGTTTTGAAAATTTATGTCCCAAATGAAGATATTTAAGAGTTGGAGGAAAAAATCCAGGCGAAATTGTTTGTTGAAAATTAGGAGGAAGTTCTAAATGGACTAGATTCATTGGTAATGAAAAATCTGAAAAGATACCTAGAACATTTTTTTCGAAAATAAGCTTTTTTAATGAGAATGGGAAGAGGTGGTCTTCAAAATTTTTATTGTAATCACATTCAAAAACAATTTTTTCAATTCCATTTGGAATATCGTTTTTTTCTATTTTCTGGTCAGGATGGATTGAACGAAAAATAACTTTTTTTCGATGGTGTGGAATAAATATTTTTTTGTCTTCTGGGAAAAGATATGAAAACCAGAGCCATTGAACGAATGATGAATTTTCTTCATTAATTGGTTTAGATATAACCGTAAAAGTATTTGCGTTTTTTTTATGGTAATCCCATTTTTTCTCTTTTAAAACTACATATATTTTTGCTAAAAAATCATTGGAAGAATCTCTCATATTTCCAATAAATAAAAAAAAAAGTAAATCTAAAATAAAAAATTTTTCGACTAAACATAAACAATCTCCACTTTTTCAAAAACATCTTCTAATGCAAATTTCATTGAATTCTTAAAATCCATACAAATCATTTCTGAGTCATCTGCAAAAACAGTTATTTTTTTATCTATAACTTCCATTTTAAGAGGTTTATCTGAAATAGTATCTAAAGAAGTTAAATACTGATAAAATTCATCATCAATTTCAAGTACTTTAAGGTAATTCACAATTTTTTTGTCATGTGAATTATCGACACTAATAAAATCCATAGGTATAATTCCTTCAAACTTTTCAATAACGAATGGACTAACAAATGCTTTTTTTTTTGTTATTCGACTTAGTTTTGCTAAGTCATATAAACCAGACGCGTTTTCATATCGTAAAAAATAAATAAATGGCATTTAATATATTTTAGATTAGTATTTTTTTTCTTATATCAAACAAATATTCTTATTATTATTATTGATTAAAAATATTCTTATTGATTCAAATCATTTTTATTGAATAACTTGTTTTCAGGTAATCTATATTCTTCTACTAATTCTAATGCTTTCTCTTTATTTTCAAAAGAGTGAATAATCGACCATTTTCTTTTTGTATTGTTTTTATAGTTTGAGAAAAACCAACGAATATCATTTTCCATTGTAGCACTGATAGAATCTGTTGGGTTCTCATCTGAGAAAACGGTTAAAATCTTTTCATCTAAACCTTTTTCATCTTCCATAACAAGTGTTCCTACAACCGTTGCTTTATAGACTCTATCATTTTTAATTGGTCGATCAGATATTATAAGAGCATCTAATTCATCTTCATCTTTTGCTTTTGTTCCTGGAATAAATCCGTAAGCATAAGGGTAAAAAAATGGATACGGAAGAATTCTATCTACTTCTAATTGGTTAGTTTCTTTATTAAACTCGTATTTTACATTCGTGTGTTTCTCAATTTCAACATAAACTTCGACTTGGTCTTTATCAAACTGCATATCTATATATATTTTATCAGAAATGAAATATTTCTTATAAAACGAATTATATTTTTTTTCTATGTTCATGATAAGAGTTTATACATATGTCTTATAATATTCAATTAATCCTTGTTTGTGCGGGAACATCTTGCAATGATATTGTAAATTCCCTGCAAAAATCTTCAAAAGAAGGAAAAAGTGTATTATCTTTTTATCAAACATTTTATAAAGGAAATTTGAAAAAAGAACCGATGCCGCATCTTGAAGAGATAGGTATTAAACAAATGCATAACTGTCGTAATAATGACTATATCAAAAAATTAATCAAATCGAATGAAACAATTCCTTGTATTTATTCGACATATCAATTGAGAACAATAGAATCAGCTATGATATTAGGTTCTCAAGTAGCAGGAAAAGTCAGTGTGTGTCCTTTACCAGGACTCGGAAGGAACACTGGTGTTTCGTCTACGGACAGTTTTAAAAAGTTAAAATCTATTTTTCCACCTAAGAACCTTGCAAAAAAATACTGGGACGGAATGAAACTCAATAAATCTTTTGCTAACATAACTGGTAGCGCACCGGCTGTTGATTTTACACCTGGAGAAAAATATGGAGTCTCGAATTCATACTCATTTTCTTCAAGTTTATCAATGCTTCGCAAATTAATGGCTGAATCGGTTAGGTCAAATAATACTTTACAACAAAGAACAATGATAGTTGTGTGCGAAGAGGATTTAATAAAAGATTTTTTAAATTACTATTACAAATCAAGATCTGTTGCCAATAAAAGTTTAGAAACAATTGAATATTCGTCTGCATGGAAATTTGATTTTATAATTAAACTCAAAACGGATAGTTATTTTTCATCCAACAAAGCAAACATAGACTCATTTAATAAGATATACCCCACTTCGTATAACTATGCACCACTTAAATACGAATACCCTGATAAATATACTTTTTCCTTTTTCGACAAAGTTTATCCATTATTTAAAACAAGTGAAATAATACCCGTGTATTATATTAAGTTTATGCATTTAACTATGTGCATGGAACGTGAAAAAATAAAAATCCAATCAAATAAAATGAATAGATCATCACCTAAGAAAAAGAATACAAACACCGCTAAAAAAATCATTATTGAAAAACCAAAATACAACAACAAAACCAACTACGAAAAAATCCTAGAAAACCTCACCAAGTAAGGAACCAAAGGTTCCTTACGAACCTCCTACTTTAGTGGAACTGGTTTATAGGGGTTTTAGGGAACTTGTTTTAAGGAGGTTTTGCAGAACTGGTTTATAGGAGGTTTTGCAGAAATATTTCAAAACCAGCTCCACAAATCCCCAAGGAAATCATGTAAAACAGGAGGTTCGTAAGGAACCTGGGTTCCTTACTACTAAAAATTGAAAAATATTTTGTGTTAAACTTTATTTTATAGAATAAAACAAAGAAAAATAAAACTAACTAAATATTAGAAAAAAGATGTACAGTAGAAAACAATTTAATTCCTTTTCTGAAAAATGCAATAACATTTGTGAAAACAATACACCAAAAGAAGCTGTTGAAAAGATGGCTAAACTCAAACTTCCTGGTTCTGAAAAGAATCTTGGAAAATCAGGTGCTATTAAAGTTTATACAAAGGTTTATGTTGATTCAAAAGTAAAATACGATATTGACAAACATAAAAATAATTTTTCAGAGTTCCAAGCTGAAAGATGTAAATATCTTGATGAAATTTACGATATGTAGAAATTTCATCAATTTGATCAAACGAAAATTAGTCCAATTCCTAAGCTTTTTAGAAATTAGATTCAATTAAAAATTATTTGCTTTCAACTTTATTTGGTCATGAAGACTAAATAAAGCATTTCTAAATGGATATTCCTTAAAATTGTTTTAACGTACATCTAAAATCATTATAAAAGAAAGGAACCAAAGGTTCCTTTCGAACCTCCTAATCCCATTCAACTGGTTTTGAAAGAGTTGATGTAACTGGTTTTAAACAATCGAAAGGAATCCTAGGTTCCTTTCTAGAATTACCCCTAAATAGGAGGTTCGAAAGGAACCCTAGGTTCCTTTCTTCCTTTCTTATAAAAATTGAAAAATAAAATTTCTGAATTCTGAAATTATGAAATTATAAAAACACTAAATCGATTTATATTCCGTAATGAAAAGTGAAGAAATCCAAGAAACCGAAGTAATTCCCTTAGCCAAGGAGAAAAAGGCTAAAAAAACTGTTCCAAAAGATGATGCTAAAAAACCAATTCTGCAAAAGACCAATACTAGGTGTGCTGCGGGTGTGCCTTTTAAAACAAAAAAGGAAGCGCTCAATCATCTTATGAAAGAGAAAAAACTTTATTACATTGTTGATGAGAACAAAGCCTATTACCAATGTAAAAAATCATCTGAAGACGACTGTGAATTATGTCATCTCCATAAGCAAACTTTTGACGAAGACAAGTCAAAAATCAAACTTTTTGATAAAGACATTGTTATGTCCGATGAAAAAAATGCTAACCGTCTTGTCCTTTTACCAAAAGATGCTAGTCATCAATATTTTGATAATATGGAGAAGCGTGGTGCTAAAAAAAAGCACAAAGTTATTGAAATTGAAGACAGTTCTGAAGAAATTTTCGAGTGTTTTCAGGATGAAGAGAAAAAGAGAATGTTGACTTTCTGTGCCCGTCAAATTTTGAATGGTGCAAAAATAACATCTTTTTTAACAACACCTGTACAACCCGTATGTGTTATTAATAATTCTAAACAAAATGATGTTGGAATAAATAATAATAAATCGAATCGGAACATATCTTCAGCTGAAGATAGTTCTGATGACAAAACATACGATTCCGAAGATGAACTATCCGATTCTGAACAAGATGATTCAAAGACTTTTGAAAAAATGAGAATTCAACAACTAGTTGAACAATTCAGAGAATATTTTCAAAATGACGAAGAACAAGATTTATTTGAAGACGAAATGGAACCTATTCATACAAATGATAAAAAACTATTGTTTTTGAATAAAGTAAATAACAATGTTTTTGAACCAGAAGAAGACGACAACATTACTCCAATGGGAAAACTTATTGAAGTTTCTGAATGTTCCCTAAAATATGCAACAATAATGTACAAGGAAAAGTACTGTACTATTGTAAGAGCAATTAAGGATGATGTTTATGGAGTTCTTTTTAGATGTTCTTTAAGCAACAACTTGTTTGATTACAAGATGCGTAGAATGGGGACTATTAAGTCTAAGAGCGGAAGTAAAAACGTTTTTAATTACAAGATTGATAAATCTTATTTGAAAGCCAATAAAATATTGGTTTGATTTGACTTGATTTTGATTTTTCAAAATATTATAAAATTCAATATAAAAATATTTTTTACTGTTAATAATAAGGATGAATAGAGCTGAATCTAAAAATTACTATTACAACTTATATTATAATAAACAACCTGAAGAAGTACCCGAGAATAACGGTGCTTTAATTATGCAAAATATAATGAAGACTTATAAAAAAGAGTTGATTGGTTTTGATTTTATTGGAGGAGACGAAGACTTATTAAATTTAGAACCAGGATTTGATTTAAGAATCATAAATAAAAATTCATTAAATATGAAAAAAGGAACATTTGTTGAACTGTCAAAAGACAAATCAATCATTCGAATAATGGGTCCAAGAGGTCCTAGATATGAATATACAAAAAATCATTATTTTTTCTATAGGCTACAACAAGAAAAAGAAGAACGTGGATTACGTGGTCAATTAAAAAGATTGGTTGCAAGCGATTTTAAGATAAACAAACTTGGTCATAGATAGAATAAATAATTTAGAAAACAGGATAAAAATAATTATTCATATAAAAATAGTTGTTTAATCCAGGTTGATTCCAATCATCAACATAATAAGGTGTCCAAGTTATAGGTGTATAATGTTCTGATAGATTAGAATCAGCATAAACTTCAATTAATCTTATTGTAATTAATATCATTAAAACAAGACCTAATACAACGAAAAATGTATATAGATGGGTTGAATTATTTTTGCATATATCCATAATTATCTTAGTATTAACAAATATATTTTATTTGTTTATCATTTAAGATTATTTCTCTTTCTTGGGATAATAATCATCTGTCATCATACCTGCATCCAAACGAATGATTCTATCAACCATTCCCAAAATACTTTCATCGTGAGTAATAATAATCATTGTACTTGTTTTACTCAATTCATTAATACCTTTAACTACACTCACTTTATTATATTTATCTATAGAAGCAGTTGGTTCATCTAGAATAACCAATCGATTTTTCTTTCCAATACATCTTAATATATGAACCATCTGTTTTTGACCTCCTGATAATCTATCTCCATTCACTCCAACATTTGTTTCAAGTCCGTCTGGTAAGTTTTTAAATATATTCTCCACATCAATTCTTTTAATTAATGATAAAATGTCTTCTTTGGTCATATTATTTCCATATTGAATATTTTCCAATAAAGTCTTGTTAAATAGTTTATTATTTTGATTCACATAACTGATTTGTTGTCTTAATTCATTTAAAGAGGTTTTGTGTATATCCATTCCATCAATAAAAATGGTATCTTCTTCAACTGGGAAATATCCCATAATAAGTTTAATAAGAGTTGATTTTCCATTTCCAGAATTACCCAAAATAGCTATTTTTTGACCTGCTGGAATGTTTAAACTGAAATCATCAAATAAATAATGTCCTCTACCATATGAGAAAGAAAGGTTCTTAATATTGACTGCTCCGCTAGTTATAATATGTTTGTTTTTACTTCTTTTGACTAATGATGCTTCAACCATCTCTTTCATAAATTCTTCTCCTGCAATTAGAACACCTATATAACTTACCATTTCATAAAGTGAAGCACCAATGCTATTTACACAAGGACTATAATAAATAATTGTAATAAAGACTGACATTAAATTAGTATAAGTAATTCGTTTTTTCATATAGAGATAAACAGTTATACCATTTAATACAATAAATAATATTACCATAAACATATTTGTAAAAACACCAATATTAAAAACACAAGTTTGATTTTCCTTATATTTATTAACATAGTTTTCAATTCTGTGTTTAAATTGTTTAATTTCGTCATCAATTTTACCAGCAGCATAGATTGAATGAATATTTGATAGATTGTCTTGGGTTTTTTCAGCAGCATTTTCAAAAATAACGTGTCTTTCTTGTGATGAAACAGTGCATCTGTTGAAAAATAAATAATTCACAACCAAAAATATAACAATGAGCATTATACTTGTTAGACCAAGTTCCCAACTTAAATAGAAAAAATAGATGTTAATGATTATAATTGTTAACATCTGTGGAAGAATCCATTTACAAATGGTTGTTAAAGTATAATTAAAATTTGCCGGAATATTATCTACTCTACTTACTATTTTTCCCAATTCGAAATCAGGAAATTCGTCTTGGTATTTAATCAATAAATTTTTATAAATATAATTGAACATATATCCGTGAATTTCAGGGATAATTTTTATTTCTAAAATGTTAATACTACTGTAAGCAGTGTATATAACAACAAGTGCTACAAGAATATAAATGAAAAATCTCATATAAGTCTCCATCGGAGTTTTTTGATTAAGTATTTCGAAAAAATTACTGTAAATCTGAGGTAAAACGATTGATTCGAGGGGATACGAAAATAGAATAACAATAACGTATAGAATCAATGTCCATTTTTTTTCGTACAAAAATTCTTTAATAGCCTCAATCAAATACATATACTTCTTAATATATAAGAATATGATTTTTTTTCGAAAAAAATATATATAAAAAAAATTTATAAATTGAATATAGGTATTTATAAATATGATTCCACTACAAGGTAAAAAATTATCCCAATCAAAAGGATATGTTCGTCCTAAAAAAACAATTACTGAAATGTTAACAGTTGGAAGTGAAGAGATGATGGAAAAGTTAAAAGGTTATGAAGAAGTACCTGAAACCGATATTTGTTATATTCCTCTAGGAAGCCACATTCGATATATCTCTTTTGATAAAAAGAAGAGAAGAGAAGTTTTTAGATTAGGAGGAAGTGTCATCAAAATTGCAAAAGACTATTTAGTCCTTAGGGGTGCAGAAAATCTTGAATTTTCAGTTCAAAGATATATTTTTAATGACAAAGGAGATGTTATCTATATTACAAGATTTTTCAAAAAAGGAAAAGGAGGTTCAGAAATGCCAACCAACAAAGAAATGGAAGCATCACTTCAAAAAACGTTTGATATTATTGAGAAACAATATGATATTATTGAAAAACAAAAACAAGAATTAATGATGATGAAAAAAGAATTTAACAAAATGCAACAACAAAAAAAGAAATGAACTAAAAATGAACTAAAAATGAACTAAAAACGAACTAAAAATGAACTAAAAATGAACTAAAAATGATATAAGGCATAATCAATTTTCATCACCATAAATCATATTAGCACATTGAAAAAATCGATTCATTCCGTAAAATGATAGAAAATCAATTACACCAATTTTAGAAGGGGTTTTGGCTCTTTTTTCAGGAAAAAGAAAATACATATATTCTTCAAATATCTTTGTTTGTTCATATTTCTTAGCATTTTCTATAGAAGACTGTAAAAATGTATGTAATTCAAGAGTATTCATACTAAAACATTTGTCCCAACAATCTAAAAAATCATTTTCCGAATCAAATAGAAAAGCATTTTTTCTATGGATATACAAATCATTATTGTTCTCGCACCCCCTTAAAAATAATATCATACCAGTTGCGGCTGCTTCCATTGGGGTTTTACCAAAAGTTTCTGATAAACTGGTAAATAAGAAAATTCGATTGTCAAGACTCATATAAATTTCGTAAATCTGTTTTTGTCCTTTCTTTCCATAAAAAATAATCTTGTCATACCATTCTTTGTAAAAATCATTCCTAGACATCATTTTACGAAGTTGTGGAAGGTATGGTCCATCACCTATTATATGAAGACGAAATGGTTGTTGTCTTCTATATAATCTATCGCATGCGGAAATGATTTCATCTAAATTCTTTTCTTTAGAAACTCTTCCACAATAAATTATGTTGAAAACATCATCTTCTTTTTTTAACTGATAAGAATCAATTTTGAACTGATTAAATATATTGTAATCCACCTCATTTGCATTAAAAACTTTATTTGTAATTGCAAGATACTTTTTTTCTAGACGTTTTCCTGTAACAACTATTCCTGAAAAAATATTATTTGAAATATACTCCGACATATAATTTACAGCTGAATGGACCCCATAATAAGTTGCAGGATAAACATGGCTTGCATAGTATTCGTAATCTGTGTGCCATGTTGGAAATAATTGAGTTTCAGGATATTTTTCTTTTAATTTTTTTAAAGTCTCATAATGCCATACAAATTCTCCGTGAAAAATGATTGTTTCTCTTTTCGTCTTAATCTCTTTTTCAAATAAAGAAAGAGAAACTAACGGTATTTTTATTTCTCTATAAAAAGGTACTTTCAAATTCTTACAAGTAATAATTTTTATATTGGAATTCTCATAAACAAATTTTGGAATTGAACCAACACTTGGTTTAGGCATAAAAAGATAAATACTTATGTCTTTTTGATTTGATAAAAAATGAATGAATTTAGAATATTTAATTGAAACACCATTTGTAATCTCAAATATGTTTGGCAAAACAAAAAAAAGCCTATTCATAAACCTTAATAGAAAAGATTATATTTTTTTTATTATATATACTCTTTAGTAAGTTTATATATCTATCCTTCCTCCTTCATTCTTTCTCATTTAGTTATAAACTATTTTTACTCAATTGCTAATTCGAGGAACTCTTCTCCAGCAAAAAAATTAGTTCTTCCTTTTTCAAATTCAACACTAATATGTATATATAGTTTTTGTTCTGGTTTTATAATTTCTTTTAAAGAGACCCCATATGTTTCAGAATGAATATTTTCTCTATTCAACAATATTTGTTCTTTTATCTCAAAAAAGTTTGTACCTTCTGTTTTAGCAACTAAAGAAAATTCATTATCACCCACAATTTTTTCGATTCTAATAGGAAAATAAATAGAATGCTTATTATCCCAAGACCATTTATGTATAGTACTATCAAAACTATGAGTGAGAAGACATTTCTTTTTTAAATGTTCTAACTGAATACCAATAAAAGAAGTTTTTATATTGTTGATTGAATCTTTTGATTCAAAATCACTCAAACAAATATTCTTAAATCCAACAAAAATATTTAGCCTCCAACTATTTTTCGAAAGAGAATTCATTTTACCCGAAATATAAATTGGAATATGAATGTTCTCAAAATTTTCATAAGTCAAAGAACACTCTTTAGAACACAAGAAAAGAAAAGATTTTTTCCCATCAAAATGAATAACCCCCCGGTCAATTGAATATGGCTTTAAAGAAACATCTTTATCTGATTTCGAAATAGAATTATTGTCAGGACCATTTTCACACTCATCACCAAAATATTTATAATTAATTGTCCAACAATTTTCTGAAATCCAATCAGGCTTTAAAACCACTGACTGACAATAATAATTCGAACATTGTAAATGATTACCCATACAATTATTTTTACATAACAAAAAAATATAAGAAAGGAACGAAAGAAAGAAAGGAACCTAGGGTTCCTTTCGATTTCAATCTCTGAAGGATTGAAAAGACTGAAGTCGAACCTCCTATTTTAGTGAAACTGGTTTATTAGGTTTTGGTTAAACATATTTATAACCAGTTCAACCAAAACCTAATAAACCAGTTCAACCAAAACACAATAAACCAGTTGAATGGGAGTAGGAGGTTCGAAAGGAACCTTTGGTTCCTTTCTTAGAAGGTTGTTGCAACAACAGTATTGATATAAACCATTAATTCGCTTGTTGGGACTCTAACAGTAGAAACGTTTCTGTAAGGCGCATTTCCCAATAATTTTTTTAAAGTTACTAAATAATAATCACCATAATTTTTAAATACATATACATAACGACAAGTATTTCCTCTAGCAATTTGAAATACACAATTGGGTTTCATTATAAATTTAATTAATATTTTTTTTTAAATGTACAACAAAAAAATATATTATTCAATAATATATGAAATCTTTTTTTAAAAAATTAGAAAAGTTTTTTAAT
>JACCDO011216947.1_pt1 | contig 11998 bp, 9 predicted proteins | sample 7446101 | NCBI WGS metagenome assembly JACCDO01 (sample SAMN15323440, study PRJNA562643) | freshwater metagenome | isolation source: river surface water | place: USA:Blue River Watershed | collected 2017-08-16 | reverse complement strand
TGAGCCATGGATTAGGGTATTTCCGCTGATATCCATGCTTCCCTCGGCGTAGATATCACCACGTGTGTACACAGGCTGGGCTAGGTCAGATGTCTCAGTGTTAGGATCAGTTCCGAACACACCACCAGACTGTCCCTCGGCGGCGGCGGTATCCACAGGCTTATCAGTGTTCATGGGTGTGAAGATCTTGGAGTTAGGGTCGATATAGCCAGAGATGAAGCTGACGGGGTCGAACACACCAACCATATAGGTATTTACACCAGGGTGTGCGCCAGGATATAGCTTGCGACCGTTTTCATATAGGAAACGGCCCTGAGGGCAGTCGTTACCACCAACCTCAGTTAGAGTACCGGTAGTTACACGGGTACTGCGATTGTAGCTTGTGGTGTAGGTGAAGATATCCAGGCTAAAATCCGCCATGGTCAAATAGGAGCGCTTGCTGCGAGGACCGGTAGATGCAGTAATAGATGACATATTTGTTCTATTAGAAATTGAAAAAATATGTCATAAATGCCGGTGGAGATGCTGGACTTTAGATCTCTAGCTTGTTATTCAGCCTACTTTTCATCCCAACGCTGCTCGCTGAAGGGTAAAATACCAATGTTATTGGAGTCCGCCTTGAATTCCGCAACGCGCTTATCATATTCGAGCGCATCAGGAGTGAAGGGGTTCGCCTCCCCATTGGGCAACAAACTCTTATCATGCTCCTTCTGGGGCGGCTTCACGCCGTAGCATGTCACGCCAAAACGCAGATCAGGATTATCGAAATACCCGCCATTGATGCCAGGCTTGCCACACGCCTGACGCTGTTCCTTGGGACCCTTCTGCAACTTCTCATAGGTTGAAGGCTGTGTTGGGTACACCGCACGCTGCCCCTTCACCCAGCCATAATTACACCAATCAGCGCCGCGCTCATACGCTTCCTTCACCTGCTCGTAAGTCGCCAGTTCCGCACCAAGAGCATTACAGAGTGGCTCAGCGTCCTCAAACTTGTAACGGTTCTCCTTGATATTAAACACCTCCTTGTGCTCCTTCTTGTGTGGCAGCTGCTTCTCAAAGATCTTCTCAAAGTCTGTTACGAGTGTTTGGGCCTCTGAGGGGGGTTGTGCACCTTCTCCAGCACCACTATCAGGGAGATAGGCAGGTGTGGGAACACCTGGAATGATACCAGGCTCCTCAGGAGCCGGTGGCGGGGGTTCAGGGGCAGGAGGCTCAGGGGCAGGTGGAGCAGGTTCCACAGGGATTCCTAGCGCCTCCTTCAGCCGATTGAAGCCATCGCGCACACTCTGTGGCAACAACTCCATGATCTGGTCGAAGAAGAATACGAAGATTCCAAAAATTGTCAATAAGACAATAAGGGCAACAAACCATGCACTGGAAAAGAAGCTACCTTCGCCTGCAGACGCCGCACTATTTCCTAATAGGGAGTTGACGGAATTGCTAACAGAATTGCTCTTGAAGCTGTTAAAGAATCCCTTATTGTTGGCACCGCTGTTGCGATTAGAACTGTTATTGTTACGGCTGCTGTTATTGCCACGATTGGCATTGTTACCTAATCCAACTGTGTTCAAAACGGAGTTTGCTGCATTACCACCGGATGTGGCTGCATTTCCAACAACATTGCCGACCGACTTGGCGGCATTGCTGGCAAAGTTGGTCATCTTATTAGCCGCATTTGTTACAGCATTTCCAACTGCCTCGGGAACGCCAAACAGCGCATCATTCATCGCTGCAGGCGCGTTTTCAATAACTGCCGCAGCCTCATTAGCAGCGTTCTTTACAGTCTTATTTGCGTTGTTAGTCACAGCATTAAAGGCGTTTGCTACACCATTCACAGTCTTATTAGCAACATTTGCAACCGCTGTCGGCAATGCATTGTTGATTCTCTTTGCTGTGTTATTGGGAAGTATACGATTCATCTAAACTAAACATTTATATAAAAGCGGGCACATTGTCCGGGCAGCTTGCGGCTGCCAAGGAATTTTAATGGAGTTTGGGTTAGCAGTAAGCCAAAATCGATTAAATATTGAAAAGAGAGGTGCCAACATTCTTAAACGCCATCATCGGGTGATGTACGGTTTCCACCGCGTTCATTTAGGAACTTGCGCTGGGCATGAGTTGTGCAGATGCAGCCTCCATTGCCGCTGTAAGTGGATCCGCAGCACTCGGGCTTCACCTGGTTGTACTTGAACATGAACAGATTGTCGGGGCCCAACTTGAACTCCTGGCTGGGTGCCTCATTGGGTGCAGTATAGCGCCAAGATTCACCAGGATTGCCAGAGTCGAGGCGCACACCATCGAACGCACCGATGGGCTTGGCACCTACATCCGCAGCATTTGCCAAATAGCAGTTAGAGAATCCCTCAGCACCCACGCGAGGTGTCACCATCACAGACATTAATATGGTTGTTGCCAAAAGAAGCATAAGACCAGTAATTAAAAACCCTGTCTTCATTTGATCTATCTGTTAGGAGGGTGAGAATCTGTTTTACGGAGCTCATTCATTGTAAAGTCATATGTTGCACGGATTCCATCGACACCAACTTCGAACGCATCTCGAACATTGTAAAACGCCTTGGCAGTGCTACTATGCACGAAAAACGAGCCTGCATCGGTAATAAGATTGTATAGCCGACCCTCTTTTAGAAGCGAAGCCACCGAGGCAGCCGGATGTGTCCAACGTTTTTCCCTAGAATCATATATCCAAGTTGCCGGTCCAAGTCCAGTCGCCTCGTCGAATTCCCCAGAAATTACTGTAACTCCCCGCACCTTCGTAAACGCTTTTGTACAGTCAATTAGGACTTCGTCACCAATTTGCACATCTCTAATTGACCGTTTGCCGGCCGGCGTATACACTTCCACAGTATCTGTAAAACCTGCTGAGAGGCTGGCTGGAAAAGCCGTCGCAGGTGTGTCGGCATTTAGCATACGGTCAATTAGAGAGTGCCAGGCACCTTCGGACTCGGGCTCTATTTCCTCCCAATCACGGAACCAGTACCCACCTGTGCGGAGACTTCTATTAGAAATAAGTGGGCAGTATACTCGGACGGGGGCAGGGCCTGCGTGCGACTGCGTTGCAGGATGATCTGCGACTGTGCAGTAGGCGGCTGCTACCGAGTTCCAGACCAGGTGATCTGCGCTCACAGTGATGCCGCCGAGGCTGCGCATATCTGCGCTCGTGCCATCCATCACATACATTCCTTCGACGACACCTCCACCAGCCACGCAATCTCCTAATTGAAGATCTGCGACGGCCCTGCAACTACCATCTGCCATTTCCACCTGCGTTTCTGGCGCAAAGCAGAACACATTTGCCAAGCCACCAACTGCAAACCCTGCACCTGCCAACACTGCGACTGCAGATACTAACATCGGTACAAATGGCAGTAAGGTGAAAAAGAAGAGTAAAAATACACCTGCAACTATACTTAAAATTATAATAACAACGAGTGCAACTGTATTATAGGCGTTGAAGATTGCCTGCATCATGGAGAGGCCTGCGAGTGCGATAGTATTGACGGCGCCTGCCATGCGATCATAGGCCATGCGGAAGCGCTGCATGACACGGCTCATCTGATCGCCAAAAATGTGGACACGTTTATAAAAGTCAGTTAGGATCTGGCCAACAATTCCGCGAAGCAGATTGGCAATTCCAAGTTTATCTGCGTTCTGCGATTCTGCCACCGTCTTGGCGGCATCCATCTGCTTCCCAAACATCCGCAAGGGAGCTGCAAATACGGCCCCGAGTGACTTCTTCTGCAGTTCCTTAATGCAATACGAAAAATTATCGGAACTGAACTGTCCAGGAGTACGTGGATCTGATTCAGGTTTATAGAGGGAACCTGCGAACATAATGGGAATTTCGCATCTGCGATTTGCCCAATCTGCCATAACTGCCTTACGTCCCATGCGGGCAATTAGGATGCCAGCACCAATTGTCAGGCCAACGATTGTAATTATTATAGGGACAAAACTGCGTCCTGTTTGTGGTTGCGATTGCGCAGCAGCGGCAGCAGCATCCATTCTCCTTAGTGTATATTGATGTTATCAATTGCTCTCCGTTGCCACAGGCTGGCTAAGGGCGGCCAAAGCAGCTGCATAGGGGCCTTCGGTGTCTTTGCTGGCCACTTCCAAGTAATCCCGTAAGAAAACTCCAGAGGCGAGCTCTAGTTTTGACCCGGGGAGCGTGATAAAGCTCTCAAAGGTTGTAGGTGGAATATGTTTAACAGGATAGACATCTCCACAGCGTTGCCAGAGGCCGCTTGCAGAGTTAAAGAAGAGTGTACCAGCTGCGACCTGTTCACCTGTAGGAAGTTGGCAGATCTCTGTTACAATATGTTGAATACGTCCTGCAATCATATCACCTGTTGCAAGGTGATCTGCAAGTTGCAGATCTGCAGCTTGGCGGCAGGTGCCGTCACGGAGGCGGCAGAGTGTGTCACCTGCGACAGCTGGCAGAAGTTCCTGCCACCGCTCACCAAACGCAGATGCAGATGCCTGTCGGCCATTTAGAGAATAATGCGCAAATTCAATAGCCTCTTTATGAGCCACGGAGGTTTCATCATAATCGCGGAAAAGGTAGCCATCAATAGGTATGCAATTCGTACTGGTATTAAGGCAGATGAGGGGTCGCTTGGAGCCGCCTGACCAGACCGCAGCAGGTGTTGCGAGTGGATGAGCATCTGCGCGGATCCATTGTCCGTTATTTAGGATATAGTGATTGGTGCTGACAAGTATAGGAGGGTCGGTGGCGCGAGGCAGCTCAACCATAGCCTGTCCATCTGCGATGAAACGGAAGAGGGATGTGACACGCCCCCCATCAGTCAAGATATCTCCTAATTGCACATCTGCGATTGCGATGCGACCGCGATTCTGCGTTTCGATTGCGGTGTCAGGATCGAAACAGAACGTGTCAATGACGTCAAACAGGACGGTGCCGCCGAAGTTTGTAACCGCTGTTAGACCGCTCATCGCCATAAAGATAACTGCATACATTGTTGCGTAAATACGATTCATCATCATTCTCATACGCTGCGCCAATATCTCGATGCGAATAAAGAACTGTTTGATACGTTCTGTAAATTCACTCATAATTGTGACAATACCGCCAAACATTGTGGCGAAGGCCAATTTGACCTTCTTACTGATCTCTACAAGTGTACTGAGGACACCAACAAATCCACCAAAAGTTGCATACACAGGTCCTAAATATTCTTTGGCTTGGATATCAAAGGTTGATTTCATGCAATAATTGAAGTTATCTGTGGTATTTTGTCCATAAAAACTGGCAAATGGCATAATGTGTGGCTGGCAACGTATTTTATTCCAGTCGGCACGTTCACCAATTTGGACAAAGGTGCTGCCAAAAATATAAGCTAATATTCCGAGGAATACTGAGACAAATAATATAGGTTTACTATTTGATTCGGGTTGCTGCGCTGGTGGCGGCAGCACAGCCTGTGGCTCGGTCTGTAAGCCATCCATCTGTTGTTTAGCGATGTCTTTCTTAATAATCTAAATGTCCGCAATTAGGTTATTAAGAAATAGTCAGAAGACTGTGGTTTATACAAAGGAGCCAATTGCATATGTATCTGCAATGTATTTGGCATCACCTGCAAAAACTTTCGCAGCGGCCGGCTTAACACCAGCGGCGCATTTAGAGGCCAGTTTCAGCTTCTTGTATGTGCGTAAGGGTCCCATATCTGCCACAGCCTTTTTAACAGCAAGACGCCGGGCGGATACAGGTAGGCGATATTGATAGTTGTAGCGGGACATTTCTCCACGTTTCAACTTCCTGCACTCTGCCGATGTATCTGCAGATGGTGTAGCAGGAGTTGCAGGCGTTGCCGCAGCGCGGTGTTTGTGGGTGCGTCGGCGGGCCTCTTCACTCTTTTCGCGAATGCAGGCAGCTTTTACAACTGCAGTTTTCTGTTTAGGATAAATCTTGTAACGAGTTCCATCCTTACGGGTAACGGTGTAGCCTTTTACGCGCGTCTTAGTATGAAAGCGGCGTGTGTACGCTTTGCGGTACACGTAGCCGCGGGGGCAGCGTTTGGCAGTTAGGGATTTAAGAGTATTGAAAATGCCACCACCATGTTTTTTAATACGGCGAGTAGCGGCAGCTGCCTTTCTTTCCTGTGACTCAGAAACATGGACGCATCGTGTCGGAATACGCCGCCCATTTGTTTTACGAGTGTATCCCTCTTGTTTACGATATCCTTTAGGGCATCCGAGGAATGGATTATAGTATTTAGACTCCTTGAAGCGGGTTCCAAAACTAGGAAATTTAAATTTGAACATCCCACACTATTACTAAATGCGTTGAAATTAAGTCGTGCGCAAGGCAAATGGAGCCTGAATAAGGAGCCGACGTAACCAATAATTACGTTGATGGGGTTCGATTTGTAATTGTGATATAAGTGTTTTAAGATCACGTTCAGCTACATTGGCATTTTGATAACTGAATTGTGGACACGGTGTACCATTTACAAGGCATTTATAGATCTGCGCTAAAATTGTAGTGTATTCATTTAGGATCTGTGGAGACTGGCTTTTTTTGACTTCAAGGAATTCGGCCCAGAAGCGTGTTTTGAAGTCATTGATGGCATCGAAGAGTTTATCAAGTGCAGAATTATCAACGCGTTCTTGCATAATTTTACGGCGGCTAGCGGCAGTGATGCCAGGGTGTGCAGCGGCAACTACGCCACCTTCCATGCGATCACTTTCGGACATCCTAATTGACTGTTAGGAAGCTGCTACGCCCCTCTTAAACACGACGCCCACGCCCTCCAGCAACGGCGTTCCAGAGCCAAACACCTGCAAGGCCGGCACCAATAATTCCTGCAAATATTGCTGCCTCCCTAAAAGAAAAGACGTAATGACTGCACATATGTCCTATAAATCCCTCTTCGGGTGGTGTATATTCAGGAATACTCTTATCAATCGCAAATGAAAGAGCGACCAAATCTCCAGCATATTTTGCATTTACGTACCACGTTTTAATTATATACGCCGTATTTGTCATATAATCATTAAAATCTTTCTTAGGTATATTATCTGCTGGTGGAGGAATCCCTAATATAAATTTATAGGAATCAAAAAATGATGGAGCAATAAGACCAGATGCCACAGCCTTATTTCCCCATTCTTTTACAAAATTAAGGAACTTTATGCTATTTGATATAGGTTTCGGCTTATATATAATCTTTTCAGATGGATCTTCGGCAGCAATGTCAATACGTTTGGCTTTTAGGAGGGGTGCCGCAGTATTTGTATAAGCGCAGTTAGATTGTGCCGCTTCTGCTTGCAGACGTCCTAGAGTGCTGCTGATACCTGTGAGAGCAGCATCTACGCCTGTGCTTTGTGTTTGTACAACAGCTGCGCTGTTACAATGTTCAGGTTGCGAAGGTGCTGCCATAACTACTCTAAAAGCGTTTAAAAAATGCTTTTAGAATGTTTGTTAGACTAAAATGCCACCACCTCAGAACAACCGTCCACCCCCGGTAGAGCGTAAATCTGCACAGGAGGCGCTTGCCGAATCTGCAGCACGCCCCCTCGACTTCGATGCGGAGGCTCGGACTGTGTTCTTGAAGAACGCACTTGTTCAAGTCCGTGAAATGCAACAGGCCGGTCGCAGTATAGATGAGATTCGTACAGCAATCCCACTCTTTTCCGAGAAATACCCTGAACTTTTCAAGAAGGTCACGACTCCTGGCGAGGATCTAACACCCCTTCTTGGCATGATGGGTCTATTAGAGAAGATTGGGGCCGGCGATATTACACATCACAATGCATCGGTGATGGTTGGACAGGCGCTGGCGGCCAAATTCATGCCACAGTATGTATCGCAGATGCAGGCACAGGCCGAGGGTCAAGGCTCAGACGCTGGAGCCAGCCCCAGCCCCGCCTCCAAGCGGGGTCGCAACTAATGCAGCAACCGCCTTCATTGACTCCCCAATATTCTCCTCAGTTGCCCTCGGCACCGGTGTAACGGTCGGTAAATGAAACACATTACAGAAACGCTGGCTTTCCAAAATATGTCCGTTCCATATTTCGGAATGCTTTCGACCCGCACCGCCTTCCGCCAATACCAACGTCGCCTCAATACACGCTACCTGATTTGCCGATCGCACCTTCTGCAATGCCCTATACTCTTCTAATTGACTGTCCACCGCCTTCCAGAGCCGGCTCGGCAAAAACGGCGCTGCCAAAATACGCTCTAATACAGTAATAATAGGCGCACTAAATTGTCGCCTATATCCAACACCAATAAAATACTGCTCAGAATTGCAAGGCCGGCTTGTAGCAGGTTTATAGAGAGTCCAGCTCTGAAAACAGCTGCCGAGTGCCAAAATCAAGTCCTCTGTAGGTCGCGAGAAGCTGTCAAAAATCTTCAGTACATATGCACCATTCTCTGAAAGACACTGTAAGGCCATTAAGGAAGATGCCACAAGAAGTGGATAAATTGTCTTCTCCTGTGCCTCATAATTGGCCGCAAAATCAACGCCGCCATCGGCAGTAAAGAGGTGAATTGCTCCACGACATTCATCGGCAAAAGACTTTCGATTGGCGGCATCCAAAATATCGCCTGTGTTGCTTTTGCCATACAAAATCTTTATTTCAGGATGTTTCTTTAAAAAATTCATGGCACGTTTCCAACCAGGTACCTGATTCTCATTTGGCTTCAGCGTCATTGCATATGTCTGAATAATGCGTTTCTTGTAACGTGCCGCCTCATCATAAATGGCCTGAATGAAGCCGCCAGGGCCTTCACAAACATGGGCCGTGCGCAGTGTTTGTACATTAAAACGGCCTAGCAAATTGCCCACTTGGATCATTTCGATCATTTTGAAATAGGAGCGGCTCAATGGTCGCAAGAGACAAATAGAGAGTGGCGTTGGCACAACCCCATTTGTAGTAAAAATAGGCTCATATTTATTTGTTAATTTTTTATAATATTCCCAAACATCTTCATTTAGAAGTGCGATCTTATCTTTAATGGCACTCAATTCAATAGGTGTTTTATATTCCCATTGCAACTCTTCTGTAAATGCAGTATCATCTATTTCCAGATGAGTCACGCGTGAATTCCATTTGATAGTTTCCCATGGGGGTGCTTCACTTGCCGTCGACATACCATGGTATCTGCGGGCGATTTTAGATAACCGTTATGCGGTGCTTGTTCAAAGGACTTCTAGCTCCACATCCTCCTCATCCATCATCTTCTGCATCTTTGTCGGCGCTGCCATACTCATATTGAACTTGGTGCGTGCGCATGCATCAGACACGTCATCCATCATGAGGCCCTCCAGATCCTGCGCCTCCTCCTCTTCCTCGATTGCCTCCAGTGGCTTCAGATTCTCCAACAGGCCAGGTAGCACCTGCTCATCTAGCATGATCTGGCTGAATGCAGTACCGCCGCGGATTGGCTGACCCATCATAATGTTCGCCGACACACCTGTGACAGGATCCACCTCGCCATACAGCGCAGCACGTAGCAAGATGCGCTCCGTCTCTTCAAAGCTCGCCTTCGCAATTGGCCCAATATCATTCTTATTGATACCATAACGGTCCGCGCTCATCAGACGACCTGCACGTGTCATTACATCACACAGCAAACCCAAGTGGCGGAAATTGATACCCACCTCCTCAAACAGATTGGTAATTTCAGTTAGGAGTACTGCACGCGCTGCCTCCACACCTAACTGACCATACACATCGTGTACATTTGTACTATAGAGACGATTACCATCTACTGCTGGATGATTGAGGACCTCCATGTAGTTGGAGCCATCTGTATCAAGAATGTACTGCTGTACAGACTTGTATTCACCGTCTACATCAGCTACAAACGTGGTGTCCTGACGGAACGTAACAGCCTTGATACCTGCAACACCACGAATCACAGTAGTGTTGAGCAGATTGTTCTGGAAACGCTTGATGGTGTCCAGATAATCTAGCTGACCCGCCGTGGGCATGCTCGTAATTGTAATGCGCATCACGAGCTTCTGGCTATTGTAATCACTATACACCATATCAATTTCAGTCGTCTTATTGTTATTGAGCACAAATGCGACATCATTCATTGTAATATTCTTGTTGAACATCTTCTCGCGATCGAGCTCAAGACGCAGCACATATTTGCTGATTGGCTTGGCTTCACCCTTGGAAATCTTACCATTCTCAAACACCTTGTAGAACTGGAGCAGCTCACGATCCTCCTCCACGACGGTATCAAGGTTGCTCGGCTCATAATAGATAGCGGCCTTGAGAGTGATATCACGAAGCAGTGTCATTTCCAGATCCTGGCACACCTCACGCGCCTTCTCCTTTGACTCACGATATTCAGGCTTCAGATACACAGTTAGAGAGGTCGCCTTCGGATTCTGCGTAACTTTCAGCAACTCCTTAAGGCGTGGTACACCTCGCGTCACATTACTCTTAGAGGCTACACCTGCTAAGTGGAAAGTGTTAAGAGTCATCTGTGTAGAAGGTTCGCCAATTGACTGAGCTGCAAGAATACCGACGAATTCACCAGGCTGTACCCAGGACTGCCAGTTCTTGATTAGCATCATCTCAATTAGAGTGTCAAAGGCCCGCTTGGTAAATCGCTCTTTCACAATTAGAGTGTGTGGGGCAAGTTGGAAGCGGAGAAGGGCACACCACATACGATTGTATGGCTGTGTCTTGGCGATTACTTTTGCAATGCCTTCGAGGACATAGAGAGGTGTGAGATCGGTGCGACCAGCCTTGGGATCAAGGCCAAAGCGGATGCGGATGTTATTGAGCATGCGCTCAATATTTACAGGGGAGAATACACCACCCTGGCGACCAGACCCGAAGACGCCCTCGACAAGCATCTTGCGATCAGCTAGTACATCTTCAACAAATGCAGCAAGTTCATCGGCATCCTGTTCGCGCTCCGTGCCAACTTCGAAGATGGGTGTGAAATCGACGCCCTCAAGGCCGAACTGCTTACGCACGTCGATCTCTGTGAGCTTGCCGAGAGGCAGATTCTGGCTCTCAAGCTTTGTGGCATTTACACCATCCTCACCATAATGGTACTGGACAATGTTCATGTTTGCATCACGAACGGAGCCGTCGTGCTGAACCACAATATCTTCCATTGCCTTTACGAGCTGACGCTGAATATAACCTGTATCAGCCGTCTTAACGGCAGTATCAATCAGACCTTCACGACCTGACATAGCGTGGAAGAAGAACTCCTGAGGCGTTAGACCGCGGAGGAAAGAAGACTCCACGAAACCACGGGCTTCTGCACCGTCATCATACTTCTTATAGTGAGGTAGAGAACGGTCGAGATATCCATAAGGGATACGCTTGCCTTCTACGGATTGCTGTCCTACACACGCCATCATCTGGGCAATATTGGTTACGCCACCCTTAGAGCCTGCGCGAACCATGGCGGTCATGCGATTCTCGTCAGCAAGGGATTCTTGACCAATCTTACCAGAATCATCGGTGGCCTTATTGAGTGCACTAAACACCTTAGTCTCCAGTTCCTCCTGATTGGTCTTACCTGTGTTATTGTCGAAGAGATCCAAGTGCACTTGAAGGAGAATCTGTTCTACCTCTTTCTTGCGCTGCTCAATCGCTTCCTGCATCCGCTGATTGGTCTCTTCATCTGCAACGAGATCCGAGATACCTACAGAGAAGCCATTTAGGATGAGATAGGACTCCACGGTGTTTTGCATGCTGTCAATTAGGTCGACGGTGGCCTTTGCTCCGTAGTCGTTATAGGTTGTGTGGATAACACCTTTAGAGGACTTGGAGAAGATACCTTTGTCAAATGTGCCTTGAAGGACATCGCCTTCGCGGATTTTGACGAAGTTCTGGGGGCCAGGTGCGGCATCATGGAGGCCGTTTGCCATCTCAAGATTGAGAGGAGGCAGAAGGCGGCTGATGACTTGGTGGCCGGTCCAGCGGGTTGCCTGATCACTCCCTGCGCGGGCCTTAGGGATAGAGCCATCGAAGCGCT
>JACCDO010990093.1_pt1 | contig 11999 bp, 6 predicted proteins | sample 7446101 | NCBI WGS metagenome assembly JACCDO01 (sample SAMN15323440, study PRJNA562643) | freshwater metagenome | isolation source: river surface water | place: USA:Blue River Watershed | collected 2017-08-16 | reverse complement strand
TCTCAGTCTCAGCCAACACGAAACAACCATTAATATTGGTCCCTCGCTCGACAAGGAGAAGAAACACGAACGGATGCGGCCCGATCGAAGTGTTACTTTACTTGCACGAGATTTGTGGTAAAATATACATCACCCACCTCTCCGTCACCCAGGAAAGAGAGAAACACGTTGTCACAGAGTCTCTACGCAATTATATTACTGTATTTACTAATGGGGAATTGCTGGAATGCGCAGTTATCACTTGTCGAAGGAAGAAATGCTTCATCATCAGAAGTGGCAGCTGATGGTAGCGATGAAGTTGTAAAGAAGATAGCAGTTACACCACCAGGGACACCGGAGGATCAGCTTGCAACAGGGAAGGAGATAGTAGAAGAAAAAAAGGTGGTGATTGAAGGTGAGGAAGGTGAAAGTTCTGTTGCTTCAGTGTTGCCCACCAAAAGGAAGCAACAAATTGTATCTTTCATTGCTGAAAATGATGAAAGCGATCAGGACAAACAAGCAAGTATTAGAAGAAAAGGAACGCCACATCACGGCTCCCAGTTACAAGATTCATCCGATAGCCAATTAGAAACTAGAGATGTTGATGATTTACCATGTCACATCGATGATGATATTCAAAAAGAATCTATCGCGAACGAAACCGACGACGCTACAAATAGCGATAAAGCGGTGAATGCTGTAAAGAGCGAAAACATCGACTCAGCTGCATCCTCTCCTGCTAAAACAGATGCTGTTATTGAGAAGCAAAAGTTATTCAAAGTTCCATTATCCAATGCATATGCAGATGCCGCCAATGACAGCAGTAGCAGCTCCACAAGCATCAGCAGTAAAGCTAAGCGCTTCTTCGGGTTAAATAATTTAAAAGCTAAATATTCCAAGAAATCAGACGCAATTAATGCTATTCAGCAGGAATCGACTGACAGCGGCACCGCCAAGATGAATGAAGTCGAAGAATCAAATGATAAAGAAAATAAATAATACATAACGTGCATTCTCTCCCACTATAAAGAGCTATCATTACTCCCTTTTGCCAAACTCTCTTCTTTCTAACACACACTTCGAAACCCGGCCATGAAAAGAAGGCCCAAAGCTTTTAACGAACCCAAAAAAATATCCCAATTTCGTTATGTTGCAGGTGCTGTTGCTACTGTTCATGGCCATGGCGCGTGCCAACTGGCAGCTGAGTGCACCAACACTCACTCTTCCCACTCTGTCATCGCTTCAAGTAGAGTTTGAGCCCTTTGTACCTCAAAGTAGTGGAGAGACTATTGCTTATGAAGTAGCTTATCGTTCCATATTCAATTCACATTGGGAGTTGGTGGACGACATAGGCAGCGCTGGTAACAGCGTCAGGGTGGCACAGGTGGTGTCGATTAGAGTGGATGATAGTGCAGTAGTAAATAGTGGATCATTTAAATTATCATTAACACGAAATGGACTTATAGAAACAGATATGGAGCATGTTAGTGCTCATACGACAGATATACCATGGAATGCAGATGCAGCCACATTCAAAGAGGCGCTTAGTGCGCTGTCAATAGTTGACGTATATGAAGTGAAAAGATGCGATGAATTCGACCACGGAGGGTACGACTCGTGGTACTTCGGATGCCCTTATGGTGACCGAGGCGGTTATAGGTGGTTAGTAGTATTTGAAGTACCAAAAAATGGCCAATTTTTGCCTGTATTACATCAATATCGCAACGAGTTAACGGCGAGTACGTGGACTGGTGAAGGTAGTCAGGTTTATGTGTTTCAACTCAAGAGCGGCATGGTTAGCCCGTCACTATGCACCGATAGTAAATGCCGTTACAATATCACTAATCTAGACTCGGGAACATTGTATTCAGTTAAAATACGCGCATTAACGTCCACATCAGCCTGGTCAGAATACACTAGGGCATCTGAATTTTATCCAACAGTAAAAAAAGTTGCCCCTGCACGACCCAAACCACCCACTCTTTCCTCCGTATCTATTCATAAAATAGCTCTGTCGCTAGAGACTCCACCGCAGGAGTACAACGTGTATAGAATCGAGTCTCAATACCGACACGTCTACGATGACAAGTCAGATGTATGGACCGACGGGCCATATATTAACCTGCTAACCGCGTCACAGAAGCACGACTACGTGATGGAGTTGTCGGACCTAATGCCCAAGTCAAGCTATCAGTTCCGCGTCAAGTACTTGAATGACGTGGGTTATAGTGCGTACTCGAATCCATCGACTACCTACACTACGTTAGTTGATGAGTACGCTGTCATCACTCCCAAGGCACCACTTATACGATCAAGTGTCGATAATATTGGGTCTTTACTAGCATCTGATGACCTCAGTGCTTTGAACGACTTCGAGTCGGCGGTTGGAGCGACCTGGGCCGACGTCACCGCGTTATCCATTTCATCGGATGACAGTGTCACTGGGAAGCAAGTTTACAGGTTAGAATATAAACAAAGTAGCGAGAAATCATGGCATCAAACGGCTGATCCAATCGTATTCACCCCTCGCAGCGAGGGCGTGGAGGTGCAAGAGATATCGAGTAGATCAGATGATTTTGGTGAGAATGGAGTGTGTGTTGGTAACTTCTGGTTGAAGTTAGGCAATCCTGAGTACACCAACATCTACGAGTACGTCACTCCCCCCATCGCCTTCGACGCCAGCAGCGACGAGGTGCGGCAAGCGTTGTACCAAATTGGGAAAATTAAACGAGAAAATCCAACTATTTATGTCCGACGACGAGCTAACTCGTACAATGGATACACCTGGACGGTCGAGATACACGGTACCACCTCCTCCTCCCTCACCACCTCCTCCTACTCCCTCACCACCTCCTCCTACACCTCCTCTCTCCTCACATGCTGACTTCACTCTCACACTACTCCTCTAGGCATGGGTGATATCGTTCGGTTGCAGCAGTTCAAGCATTCTTTCTATGCGCAAGCCACCAAGAATGTGTACACCGTGACTGTATCGGACTCCGAAATTGTAGATCCCTCTCTGATGAGGTCCACCGACGGCCAGGATGTGAATCGCACCATCATCTACGCCAACAGTGTCATTGGACCTTGTTGGTCGGCGAACCCCCAGAATCCCATCACTTCAACCACTATTCAAGACGGTGCAGATAACTTCTACTCGACTTCCATATCAACTCGGTTGAATAATTTGTCGCCGGAGTCAGAGTATAACGTCCGTTTGCAGTACTACGACAGCAACATGAACCCGGGCCCTTACAGTGAGGTGGTCACCTTCAAGACCAAGCCGTCGGTGACATACCTCCCCTGGATGGACCCAAGCTACGCAACAAATGCGTTGCCGTTGTCCCTCATCATCGAGCCGAAGGGGGACGTGCGTATTCCGAATGGTCCCGCGGTTCTCTTCAGTGGATATGGTTACATCCCTGCACAACAGAATAATGCACATCACTTTGATGAAGTAGGGTTTGGGGGATTCAGCGGACAATCTGGTGCGAATGGCTTATGCGTTGCCATCACCTATAACCCGCGGAAGCAAGTGGCTATGAACACACAGTACTACTATTACACGGGATCCGTCCAGACCTACGTAATCCCACCCAACACCGCGGAGTCGGGTGACATCGCCTTAGTTACCTTCAAGTGTTGGGGTGGCGGTGGAGGTGGTGGGAAAGTGTCGGACTTGGCTCTCGACGCCAACGACACGATCTCCGTCGGTGGCGGCGGTGCCTTCGCACAGATCACTATCCACGTGCGACCAGCAGATAAATTTCTTATTACCGTTGGTGGAGGTGGCAAGGGTTCTACTACTGAAATAGGTGGCGATGGTGGCTTTGGTGGTGGTGGAGCAGGCGGATCCTCAGTTGTTGGTGGCGGAGGAGGTGGCGGTGGTGGTAGCTCAACAGTCAAGCGCAATGATGAGTTGATACTCGTTGCAGCAGGTGGTGGAGGCGGAGGTAGCACTGATTATTGCTGTGCTACTGGTGGCTCTGGTGGTGCATTAGTTGGCAACAACGGCGAGTCCCCTGGCGCCTCCACGCCCTGGCCAATCTCCTCGAATGACAAGCCTTCCCCCGTTATCCGTCGGTACGAGTACACCTCTAGCTCCTGCCCGGATGTTATCGATGCCAACTGTGTCTCCATATGGGATAAGCTTCCTGCTTCATTACCCGCAGAACATGAGCACTTACAGTACGGTGTAAATCCCGAAGCGAACTACTCGGTGTGGGCTTCAGCAGGTACAGGTGGCAACACACTGCTGCAACAAGTAGGTGTAGGTGGTGAGAGTGGCAGCTTTGATGTGCGCCTTACTGGTGCAGCATACTATTCTCTTTTTGATGAGCGAGTTGTTATCTTTACTCAGTCAAAGAAAGGGATTGAGAAGCAGGCGCTTGATGGCGCGCGATTCCAAGGAGGAAATGGAGGTGGTGGGAAGGAAGGAGGCGGTGGAGGTGGTGGTGGATACTACGGCGGCGGCGGTGGTGGCGGCGGTATTGATGCAGGTGGTGGCGGTGGCGGTAGCTCCTTCATCAATGAAACCCTTGCGAATGAGGCATATGTTGTCATTAGCAGTGCAACCGTACACCAACCCACGCAAATCTACATCAACGACACCTGCGTCTCGTTCACCATCGACATCAACTGGGACAAGACGATCTGGGGACTGCCGTACAAGTACTCAATCGAGATCTCTTACTCACCTGCTTCGGAGGACTACAGTCTATTCGACACCATCGATGCCATGCTGCCTTCTCCCTCGTTGAACAGAACGTTGACTATGTACTACACCGCCAAGAATCTGTTGCCATTCTCTACATACCGCTTCCGTGTCATCCCGATATACAAGAAGGGACGCGGGATCCCATCGAAGCCGTTAGTCATTCAAACACTTGCTCCAGCAAAGAATTACTGGGAGCCAGTGATGTCTCGCCGGTATGCTATGACCAGCACAGGACGCGGGTTTAGTAACCAAGTACTGCGTCGACCTCACTTAGACGGTGGCGTGGAAGTGTTTGGTGAGCGAGTGAATAACCAATCAGACAGCTTTAGTGACCCAGTTACTAACGATTCTCCTGATTTACCAAGTTCAAGACGTGGCCATTCCCTGACTCTTGTCGATGACTATATCTACATGTTTGGCGGCAGGTCAAGTGGTTACTCCTGTGCAAGTGTGTACTTGGACATGTTGAATCTGGGATCACCTTACTCGGGTCTGGATATCTATCCGTGCACCAGATTACAAGGTGAAGTGTACGAGTTGTGGTCGTTTGATATACACTCTTACCGCTGGATATACATCAATACAACGGACTTTGGCAGCACTCCACCACCGGCGCGAGAGCAACATGTCGCGGCTTATAGCGGGGGTGATATCTATGTCTTCGGTGGTAAAACCAGGTATTTCTCTGTTGATTCAAGCGGGAATATCCTGTTGACGACACACAGCGACCACGTGTACAGTGACATGTGGAAGCTGACAATTGAGCACAACGAGGTAGTTACCTTGCAATGGAGTAACACCTCCATAGTCAACGGTTACCAGGGATTGCAGGTTGCAGAGGATCGTCGGTACTTTGTTACAATAGACGGCTTAAGTGACCCAGCAACTCTTGCATATAGTGATGGCACGGATGTGCGCGAAGGCTATAGAATCGAGAGTATGAAGGTGAGAGTGTGGCTGTACCACCCGTGCATCAATCAGATTAGGCTGTCGATTATGGGACCAGGATCCCAGACCGGCAGTGCTAACTTTTACTCACACTCATCAGCGCATGAAGTGCAACTATACAATCAACGCCGCACTAACGGAACTGGTTGCTCGGCGGGTGAGCATTACTTTGAGTTTGATGATTTATCCAACACTCTAACGGACACTTGTTGCCGCGGCTCGGATCCGTATAACGGAGTGTACCAGCCTGAGGGCAAGCTATACGAGTTCACTGGTGCATCGCCAGCAGCCGAGTGGACGCTAGTGATAGAGGACACCAAAGCAGATGGAAATAAGGCGATTGTGCGTGAATGGGAGATAGAATTCACTCTTTCACCTAACTTCCGCAAGTTTTATTGGTCCAATATTACCTTTAGTGGCAGCACACGCATACCGGCGAGGTACCAAGCCAAGAGTGTGGTCTATGAAAGCCATATCTTCATCTTCGGAGGCAGGGACAAGTACGACAATCCCCTAACGGATATATACCGATTTGATACGAGTACTTCCAAGTGCACAAAGCTTACTGCGGTGAATTTTGACATTGTGACGTTGGACACCTCATCCGCGGTTGGCTCCAACTTCATGTTGACCACGTGGGGCGTCATCAAGTACGGCGGTTACTTGCGTCAACCAACGATGAATATTGACTACGATAACTATATCTCCGAGGTGTTTGTGTTGGATCTGGTGTCGCTGAAATGGAAGCGGGTCGAGGTCGTGCCATGGCCGAAGGACAGCAGCGACAACTCGTTTGGTGGCACAAGCAAGCCCCAATCACGCTATTTAGCTGGCGCGGTGTTCATTGCAGCGAATCAGTTGAAGTGGAAGAAACAATTCTCATATCGGTCGCTGTACGACCAGTACCTCAAGTCCACGTACGCTAACTATGCTAATGCAAACGCAGACAGTATCATGGTGTTCGGAGGCCACGACGGAAGCACGGGTAGTTTGTACGACGGTGCGAATGGTGGCATGTTGAATGATATTTGGATGTTAAGATTAAGTAATTTTAGTACCGAAGGCTTGCGACATACACAACGAGTATATAAAGAGTCGCACTGCAAGTGGAGAAGTAGTAGCACTGCCATCGCGCAAGGATTACAGAACTGTTTGTCCTCAATTGCTGGCACTTCATGTAACTTTAGAGATATGATGATGCTTGCATGGTGCTCAGATAGTAACCAAACAATGTATTAATATATTTTTGTTCTTATATATAATTACAATTTACAATAACATGTCAAATGTAGCATTAGCCTCATCATTGCGTCTGCGGTTGGGCAGTCCTTCCAGCATGATTGTTTCGAGAGAATGACTCAAGTAGTCTGGGTTCTTTAAATTTTGTCTGTAATTGAATGGGTCAAGCGCTTTATCGCGTACTGAGGTGTACAGCAACATGCGCAGTAGTAACGCGTACAGAGATAGCGCCATGAGCAGCGAAGCCACCACAATCATGTTATTGCTTTTTGAAGACTTCAACTTATTGTCTGTCACTGCATTGCGTCCCCCCGACTCGACATCCAGTTGACGTGATTGATAACCGTCCGCCTGGCGCTTCTTCATTTATAGCATGTACATTTGAACAGCAAGTCTTGTCCGCAGACGACTATTATATAACAACAAATAACAAGGTGAATTTTTTTAAAACTTTCAGCGACTACCTAGGACCGCAGTTGACTGCTGTGAACTCTATTGAATTACTAAATAGTTAACGGAAACACCGTCTTAGACCTCAGCTTTCCTCGTTCATTAGTCATACTAGCTGCTTCTGCCTCTCTTTGCTTTGCTCTTTAAAGAAATCCTGCACGGAGTCGGGTCAGCAAAACCAGGATCGACATAAATGCAAAGTAAGAGGAAGGATAGTAGGAAAGGTATCGATGGAAACGCAGGAGCTGTCCGAGTTCATAGCCCGCATCGACGCAGGTCGCAGCTTGAGTCGCGCCAACAAAGTCCAGGTTCTGAAGCTATTCCGCAAGGTAAGCATCCCTTATTTGCTCTCGTGATCATTCTTCATCCACTTACTCATCCACTTACTCATCCACTTACTCATCCAACTCATCTCATCCACTTACTGATCCATCTACTAACCCTTAATAGTGTCGCATCCGTCGTCCAGATATAGTCTTGAGTATTGGGAAAAGCGTATTGGATGAGTCAAACAGTATATGGAACTCTTTCTGGTCCCTTTTCACTGATGATAATGGCAATGAAAAGTGGTTGATATGCGAACAGGTGTATTTAGCAGCATTAGATTGTAATAATAAAGCAGTTGCAGAAGGTGACAACCTCCATAAATAATTTGTTACGTATCCCATTTACTCACTCTTACTCACTTATTAGAATGTTTAAAATTAATAAAGAAAGCATTTCAGAACCCAAATAGTCAGCGAATCCAGAAGTTAGAAGGTATGCACCGCGAATTCGAGGGCAAGTTCAAGGAAGCCGAAGAAATTTATAACAAAATTAAAGTAGAAAATCCAACAAATTTAAGTGTAATGAAGCGTCTAGTTTGCATCCACAAGGCGCAGAGTAATTACAACAAAGCAATCACGGAACTAAACGACATTCTAAAGATATACGTAACGGATATAGCGACGTGGGAGGAGCTGGGCGAGTTGTATTTATGGGAGAGCAACTACCAAGCAGCCTTGTTCTGTTACGAGGAATTACTTGTGCTTGACAGCACGAACTCTAATTATCACGTACGAGTAGCTGATATCTACTACACGTTAGGAGAATACGACGGACTTATGAAGGCAAGGAAGCATTATACGTTCGCATTGAACTTACTTGCACCTGCACTCAATCCCCGCGGATTGTATGGTCTTCTGACAACCGCCAAGATTCTTGCACAGGAATATTACAATGGAAACGAGGAAGGAATGAAGCGGTCAAGTCTGTACAGCAAAGAAGACGAGGCAGTTAATAAAGCTTTAGTTGATTTTGCAAATGACGAGGTAGCCAAGCACTTTGCGAAGAAGGCCCTGGGTAAGGTCATCACCAAGGCGCTGGCTAGCGCGTGATATCGCAGCAGCTGCGAGTCAAGTGTGCATAGATAGAGATACTGTAAACTAATAAAACTTTTCTTCTAATTACAATGATATAATTTACAAATAAGACAACTGCGGCGACACTACCTATCTCGTCGAGTCGACCACACCGTCACAGTGCGACCATTCAAAATTATCAAATACATAGTCGACACCGTTGACGTTGTTAGGATCGATGGCGACGTAGTACTCCCAGTTACTTATGGTTCCATCACCGTCGGTATCAGCTAACTCTTCGAACCCATCTAACCACTGTAAGGCAGCAGGAAGGGCAGGATCTGAGTCCGCGTGTCCCGTGCAGGTGTAAGCCTCTGGCCAGAATGAGTTCTCATTCTCATCTAATGTGTAGTACGAGTATGAGTACCATTCCTCACTGCTTCCATCACGTGGTGACCACTCAGTGAAAGCTGTACCACCGAAATCTGAGACTTCAGTGTTACGCTTGGCTGCTAACAATCTTTCTATCGTAGGATGGATGACCCAGAAGGTGATATCCGCTGGTGACGCTGCTTCCAACATCTCGCCTTCGTATATACTCGTTGTGGAGACAAACTTGACTAAATCTTCCAAGAATTCACTTGAAAATACGGCGTTGAATAAGTTGCGGTTCTTCTCTGATGACAAGACGCAGTAGTACACGTCTTCCCAGTCAGTGGTACCGTCGTCCAAGCCTTCGACTTGACACTTGCACTCACTAGTAGTAGCATCGTCAGCGCAAGACTCTGGGCATGTCAATAAGTTAGGTGTACCATCACGGGAACACATGTGGGATCGCCATAATGAGCGGTAGATATGGAAGTACTCGCCCATCACTTCCTTTTCAATCATTTGTAATCTAGGTGATCCGGTGAGACCGAACTCCCAAGTCTTAGGATCGTAGCCAATGGAGTTGATCTCCTCAGTAGTCATGTCGGCATTCAACACATCAGACCACTTGCTAATGAAGTCTTGGTACCCTTGAACGCAGTCACCATAAATACCACCGAATTGCACGTGCAAAGGCCCATGTCCATCGGATGGCGACAATATTTGGAACTTGGCAAGTGATTTGGTATTCATCACATCATAGTGAGTCGAGCAGGATGGGATGGTCTTGCGGGTTGGTTCCACACCACAAACATCAAAGAGATGGCGGGTCACTTCATCGTCGTTATTGTTGTTCCAATAAGAGCGGATGTATCCGTATGAGTTGGGGGTGACGATCGAGTCAGAGTCCACTTTAGGCATGGTTGCACCAGCAAATTTACTGTTAATAATGTGATTATTCTCGTCAACTTCACCAAACCAGTCATCAGTGAAGAAGGGGGTGACCTCGAGGAAGTACGAAGGGTTCTGACCTGCGTCCTCGATGGTTTGTCCTTCGATTGTGAAATCCCAATATGGCAGTGTAACAGCAGGGTTGATAGCACGTAAGGATGCTTCAAATGCTTGACTTAATGCAAAGTGATGGGTAAAAAAGCCAGAACCTTCATGGAATTGATCGCACTTCACGTCGTTGGAAGCTAGCGCATGCTCCTCTACAAAGGTGGCCATGGAGGTGAACTTTTCACCGTACTTGGCGCGACCAGTTTCATCATCATACTTCCACATTTTATGGGCAGCACCTACAAATGCAGCACGATCATCATCAGTTAATGCTCTTAATTCACGTTTCACATATTTACATATCAAATTGGTAGTAAAAGTAACATCATCCATAGTACTTGATTTACCTGTAAGAGTTACTGAGTATACACCTGGTGTGGTAAAGACTACATCAATTGATGATCCAGTATAAACAGTATCATCATAAGTAGTAGTCCAAGTCCACGAATATCCATTAGATGCAGATACTTTAGGACCTCCTGCAGTTAATGTGGTAGTTTTATATGGCTCAACAAGCTGTGAACCTTCAACATCATTCAGCCAGGAGTATTTCCCACTGTATTGTCCATACTCATTCTCAGCTGTTATATACAATAATAATGACTTTTCAGGTGCAATATCTAGTGTAGTAGCACCACTGTAGAGTGTTGCAACAGTAGTACTGCCACTAAAGAAGGCGACAGCACCAACTACACTGAAAACTGCCAACACAAACATGAATATCAATGATCCTCGCGATAAGTTCTGTTTATCTTCTTGATACTTCGCATCCTGTTTGATGATTTGATCACGGAATTCATCAGACTCTTCCACCTCCTCATAGCGACGGAAGGGAAGTGCACCGTACATCTTTAACTGTACTATTTTATTTTTTCCTTAGTTGCCCAAAATTTCGACCTGCCCTTCCCTCCTTAAGTTAGGGTTCATAAATCAAGAAAAAGAAGAAAATCATCACTTATCGACGTAACAATTGCCGTCATTCATAACTATTATGTATAAATATTATGTCTTTGCTTTTCAACGCTTCTAGATTCTCATTAATATGATTTTGGTAATAAATTGAAATCTTCCTGTTATTATCAGTTCTACCTCTAATAGTAGTAGCACTATTAGTAGTAATTATTAGTAATAAGTATCAGCATGAATATGTATGATATATATAGCATACCAGTGCACCAGTACTATTCCTTAGGCCGCGTAATATTTCGTAGTGGAATATTCCATCTACCATATCAAAGATCTGGGTTGAAGAACAAATGCCTCAATCAATGGATCAGCTCGAGAGTCTCGTAGTGGGTGGATTGTATGTTGTTGGATCATGGCTTTTAGTACGTGCAATGCGTATTTCTAATAATCGCGCAATTAAGAGAAGCGATGAGGCAAAGCCGCTCAATAAGTACTTTGATCACACTATATTGAAGGCAGATACGACAGTGCAAGCACTTAATGGAGTTATTGAAGAGGCTAAACTGTTTCGATTTCAGTCAATCTGTGTGAATTCTTGCCATGCAAAGTATGTCAAGGAGAAACTATTGGGATATGATGATATTCGCGTCTGTTGTGTTGTTGGTTTTCCTTTAGGTGCCATGGAAACAAGTTGCAAGGTTAATGAAGCAATTAGATGTATTAAAGACGGCGCAACGGAGATTGATATGGTTATGAATATCGGTTATTATAAAAGTGGTAATAATTATCGAAAGTTATTTATAAATGATTTGAAGGCAGTTATTGATGCTTGTCACCAGCATAACGTTATTTGCAAGGTAATTCTGGAGACCTGTTTGCTCTCCTTAGATGAAGTAAGAGATGCTTCGATATTAGCATTAGAAGCAGGAGCAGGTACGAATAATTCATTACCACTCATGTGTTATACACTCTCACTCATTCACATTAGATTT
>JACCDO010596638.1_pt1 | contig 11999 bp, 15 predicted proteins | sample 7446101 | NCBI WGS metagenome assembly JACCDO01 (sample SAMN15323440, study PRJNA562643) | freshwater metagenome | isolation source: river surface water | place: USA:Blue River Watershed | collected 2017-08-16 | reverse complement strand
TATAAAGTGTGCGCTAAAGGCAGTAATACTTGTTATGAAGGCACTTATGCAGCTAGTGACGAGAGTAAACAAACAACAGTAAATATTGGTTGCACTGCGGGTAGCGATGAATTCACTATCTCCATTGCTGAAGTTGATACTTCAGGTACTGTAACTAAAGAATCAACTGGCACTGCTCTTTGTATGTATGTTCGCCGCGAGATTAGAGATTTAAGTGAAGATGATTTAAATAGTGTAATGGATGCAATGTACACTTTATGGTCCACCGATGAGGACACTGGTCAAGCATTATATGGTGATTCGTATCATTCCGCCTCATATTTTGCTGCTGCACATGATTTTAATGCAGCACAACAAGATGCAGATCATATTCATGAAGGTTTAGGCTTTTTGCCTCAACACATGAAGCTAACGAACATGTTTGAACAGGCAATACAAGCTGTTGATCCAGCCGTCGCATTACCATATTGGGATTTTACTATTGATGTTGCTGAAAACAAAACCATTTTCGAGTCATTTATATTCACTGAAAACACGTTTGGTTCCATAACGAAGCCATCGAGTTCATACTGGGGCTTCCAATACTCGGAGGACAGCCTAGAAGACACCAAGATACAAGACGGTCGATGGGCAGGTATACTAGCCGAAGACAATAGTCGTTATCCAGAGTTAGGTAATGGATTTGGTTACATGCGTGGTCCTTGGAACATGAATCCTTCCCCATATGTCACCCGATTCAGTTCCTACTCCCCATCACTACCTTCATGCGGTGATTATTACGGTGGTATTGGTATGAGTGGATTCACCGATTTCCTTGCAACTGCTCCTTATGGATCACATGCATCGACGCACGGTGTGATCGGATCCGTTTATGGTTGTGATAAAATGTCAACTATGCGATCAACCGGCATCATTGAAGACGACGAAAGTCAATTAAGTTTATGCAAAAGTTGGGGATTTTATATGAAGGAATTGTATCGCGGTAACTACATCACATCAAGTGATGATTGCAGTGTGTCATCACTCGATGAAGCGGGTATTAGCTGTTCATTCGAGTGTAACGCATCTCAGCTTGATGATATGATTGATGCACTCAAATTTACTTTACCAAATCAATACATGAAGAAAGGAATGTCCACGGATGACTGGATTACATGGAGAGACTTTGTATGTGACGGTGACGGTTGGCGTATATTCGTTGGTGATCACTTGGAGTCTGCGTCACCATCTGATCCATCATTCTGGCCTATTCATCCAACTCAAGAGCGTTTAATGCAAGTTAAATTCATGACCGGATCCTTCGGTACGACGAAGGTATGGCCATCAGATGCGATCAATGACTACGTATGCGACAAAGCATCGTGTTACAGCGCCGCCGACAACAAGGTAGACTACTATGACGACTGCTGTTATGGTCACTACGAGTACGACCAACTGCTTGATTTCACTACCGGTGATCGCAGTAACTACGTGGGTCCTACCAACCATAAAATAGTATCCGATTCTGATCCAACATCCATGATGTACAGTATGACGTACATCTACGACGACTTTGATTGGGATCATTGTGAAGAGGATTTCGATGCCTTGATAGAGGGTGGTGGCAAGGTAAGCGGCATCTCAGGTCCCGAAGGCAGTGGCGACATGTTCCAGAGCAGCGGAAAGCAGTAAATATTTGTTAATAATCGATTATTCTCTCGTTTCTTGTACATATAATTAATCTTACAGGGTTACAATGTCATTCATATATTTTTATACATAATTTTGCATTTTTTTTATCTTCGATTCATTCTGTCTTCGTGGATCGTGCTTCTCTTGGCTCCCTTGCGAAATGCACAATCGTAACAGGCAACGGCACTCTCTGGACGCAGTGCAGCATCGTTCAGGATGCCGCAGTTACCACATATATACTGGTCCGGACCGAGCTCACTTGCTGCCTTGCGAGACGGTGACGTGGTCGTTGCAGCACCTCGATTGTCAGGGATTATGTGCAATTCGGGTGCGTCCGTTTCTTCGGCCATCATGGAATTACGCACTTTGTTGATGCTTATACTACTGCCTGCTTTGGCTTTAACATGTGAATTTAAGCGGCCTCTTACTTCACCCTCTTGTTTGCTAGGTGAGTGAGTGAGTAAGTAAGCATGCGTACGTGAGTGAGTGAGTGAGTTAGTAATGTTACCTCGGGGTTGGTAATTTATCCCTCGAAATTGCAGCTGGTGAGTGAGAAGGTATTGCATTAGGCGTAACATTCGAACGTGGTGAAACCAGTGCAGGAGTGCCACTCGTATGCGGTGAATTCCTAGCAAACGGATTCCTTGAAGGAGTGATGCTTGGTGATTTCGCATTGTCCACAGCAGGAGTACCATTCGTACGTGGTGAATTCCGAGCAAACGGATTCCTTGTAGGGGTTGCATTAGGGGATTTGTCACTGGTGGACGGACCTCCTCGACCTCCTCCTCCTCCTCCTCCTCCCAGAGGTGCCGTAGGAGTGCTGACTTGTTGCTTCGGAGTCACATTGTTGATAGGCGAATGCTTCTCTGTTTCCGATTGCGACGATGGTGAAAACGGTACCGATAATGATGCCAACGACTTATTAACGGCCATTAACATGTCGTTTTTCAGGGTGTTTAATCCCCCCGAATCCTCTAAGGTGCCGCCGACGTCATCGATGCTGTCGTCATCGCCATCGCGGAGGAATGCGCATTGCAGCAGCTTCGTGGCGGTCGGACGATTGTCAGATTCCTTGTAAAAACAAGTAAGTAAGTAAGTGAGTGAGTGAGTGCGTGAGTGAGTTGAATACCTTCCTGAAACACATTTCTAAGCACTCCCGGCATTCAGCACTCAATTCATTTTTGCATGCAATTGGTGGAGTAGATTCCGTCCACGTGGACAGCAAAACGTGTAATTGAATAAGCGTTTTTATGTTGCGGTCTTTCCAGGGAGGTTCGCCGGTGAGCATCTGGATCATCGTGCATCCGACCGCCCAAATATCGCCTTTCCTTCCATACCTGGTATGTGCCAACACTTCTGGTGCCATAAAAAATGGGGTACCTTTGAGACGAGTAAGTAAGTAGGAAAGTGAGTGGGTGAGTGAGTGAGTGAGTGGGTGAGGGGGTAAGTGAGTGAGTAATTGAGTGCGTGCGTGCGTATCAGTGAGTGAGTGAGTGAGTAAACCTTTGATAGACAGTGTCTCTTGTGTCTCTCCTAACTGCAAGGTAGTCGATGCACCAAAATCAGCTAGTTTCGCCACGCCCGTATTGATGTCCACCAGCACATTCCCTCCTTTAATATCCCGGTGGATAATCCCTTGCCCATGAAGGAATTCCAAACCAAATAAAATCTGCTGCGTGTACTGCTTCACGATGGACGATTCAAACGGACCAAATTTTTTTAATAATTGAGCAATGGAACCCCCGGGAACTAGCTCTTGGAATATGTACAACAGGCAGTTATCGACGTCCACCTGGAAATAATGAGTGAGTAAATGGACTACGTGGAAGGAATCGGTGTGGAAATACCTTGGCGCCGATGTAACAGACGATATTGGGGTGCTTGTAGTCCTTCATGAGCAATATCTCCTGGTGCATGTGGTTGATGCTGCTGTCCTTGTTGTCGCCGCCGGAACCGACGATATTCAACCTTTTCACCGCGTATATTTTACCTGTGAGTGAGTGAGTGAGTAAGCATGAGTGAGTGAGTAAGCATGAGTGAGTGAGTAGTGCTGTGTACCTTTATTATTCATACATTGAAACACTTCCCCAAACGACCCGCTCCCTATCTTATCTCCTAGTTTCCATTGATTATTCTTGATCCAATCCACCGTATTGGAGCCTTTTGTCTTGCGGTCAACGGATACATCCACGGGAGTCGGCTGGGCAGGATTGCTACTCCCTACATAAATAATGATAATGGGTAAGTAAGTAAGTGAGTGAGTGAGTGAGTGAGTACCTGCAACACCACCACCTGATAATCGACCAGACGCTGATTTCGCCCTTTCCATCCTATCAATTTCACTAGAATTCACCACTCTGATATTGCTGGCAACAGTAGTGCTGCCAATATTTACATTCTGCTGTTTACTGTCTAATAGTGAGTGAGTGAGTGAGTGAGTGAGTGAGTAAGCATGAGTGAGTGAGTAGTGCTACGCACCTATTAGTTTACTACGCAAGGATCTATTTTGTGTATTATTACTCGGATTATTCGTGAGATTACTGCCCGTGCTATACGGCCGCTGCTCCGGTATATTGATCCCGCTCTTCAGTGGTATCACCGTCACAGCTGCTGATGACGTCGATTGTTTCAGCTTTGGATCAACTGGTTTGTAGCGAGGAGGAGGTAAATCTTGTTCCCTAAGTTGCGCTCGTACTTCAGATTCTATTTCACTTTCTAAGCCTTCCACTTCATCTGAGTAATCGTAGCTAGTGATACCCAGCTGCTCCAAGTCATCCTCAAAATCATCCTATGAGTGAGTGAGTAAGTGGGTGAGTGAGTAAATGAGTGAGTGAGCCAGAGGGTGAGTGAGTGCATCTTAATGTCGTACCTCGTAATCTTCGTTACTATTATATGTACCTAGCAGCGCTCCGCCACTTTCTCTTCTCTCTTCTATACTACATAAACTATCTCGATTTCCTCCTCCTAAACTATTCTTCGGCGAGGACTCCATCTGGATGATCGTCAACGCAATCTGCGGTAGAATGTCGCTCGGCAGCCCGAATATATCGAAAGACGGTCTGAAATCAGCGTACTTACTATTGTTCTGACAATAAACTTTCATGCGTTCAAACGCGCTAACGATAGTGAGTGGGTGAGTGAGTAAGTAGAAATGAACAATATATTTATGTACCTCAAAATAGTTTTTTTCTGTATTTTAGAGTCAAATTTATTCAATATTTTTAATTCTAATTCTTTCAAATAGTTTCTTCCGCTTTTAAGTCCTATGCGAAAACATTAATGAGTAAATGAGTACGTGTGCAGGAAGCACCTAGTTGTTCACACACTCACCTCGTATAAGTGCGAATTGGGCATCGGTCATGGAAACATCTATCGTTTCCTCGATCTCGTTGATCGCGTCTGCCATTCTCAGCCCAATCAATCGACGCAAAACTACAGCAATTAGTTTTACAAATTCTTCTATTTATATTTCTCTCTCATAACAGAAATTTTATACCGGCATTCACGTCACCGGTACCAATTTGCCAGGCTAATTTTCGTACTTACATACATACATACTTACTTACTTACTAATTTAATTACTTACTCCCTTCCTTAGTGACTCACTCAATCACTCACAACGTTACGGTTTGATTGGGCGTATAACTAACCAGCATCATTATACCGACTCCTACTAGTTATAATTACCAACCAGCAACAATAAGCAGGCGAGTGAGTGTGTGAGTGAGTAACTTCGTGATGAAGTTCTTAATTAAGATGGTGAGTGAGTTAGTAATAAAGAGAGTGAATAAGCAAGCGAGTAAGTTGGTGGGTGAGTGAGTAAGTAAGTATGTGAGTGAGTTAGTAATGAAGAGAGTGAATGAGTGAGTGCGTTAGTGAATCTTATCGATCATTATTCCGTTACTTTTACACTCTTTAACGGATCGCTTGTAGCTGTTGCACTTACGTATTTGAGGGCCTGTTACGGTCATGCTCAATCAAAAATGCTCGCATCACCCGGAATTCATAATAACGTACTTTAGTGAGTGTGAGTGTGAGTGTAACTGTCAGTGTAATTGTGAGCGTAACTGTGAGCAAGTAGATCTATTAATGCAGTTTCAAAATGCTGCGAATAATTCGTAAATCGTTCCATTTTAATGGATTATCAACTCGCTTCAGTAGCGATGTGGCAGGAGGACTTATGAAGGATGAGTACAACGTTATGGATAGCTCAGGGAAGACTTACCACATCACAAACTACAAATTAGAATCAGGTATTGTGCTTCCAGAGGTTCAAGTGAGGTAAGTAATGACGCAGTAGTTATATTCACTCACTCACTCGCTCACTTACTCACTTGGTCACGCAGGTATTCAACATATGGCAAACTAAATACCAAAAAGGATAACGTTTTGGTTGTGTGTCATGCATTAACAGGTTATTGACTAACTCAATCACACAATTATTGAATTTACTTACTCATTCATCAATTTATTAGGTAACTCGAATATATCACAGTGGTGGGGCTTCTTCTTGGGAGCAGGACTGCCATTCGACACGGATAAATATTACATAGTATGCGCCAATGTATTGGGTTCGTGCTATGGTTCTACTGGTCCTAAATCGATCAACCCAGTGACTAAAAAAGAATATGGTAATCATCACTCACTCATTCACTGACTCACTCACTCACTCACTTTATAATAGGCAATACTTTCCCCAATGTAACAATAAGAGACACGGTAAAAGTTCATTTAGAAATGATAAAAAATGATATTGGTGCGACTGGTATTGCCTCCGTAATAGGTGGCTCAATGGGGGGAATGCAGGCGTTAGAATGGTGTATTATAGGCAAAGAATTAGTAAAAAGCGCAATAATTATAGGCTGCGGTACTCCCTTATTAACTCACTCACTCGTCATTTTATTTATGCGTTTATATAGGTGCTCGTCATACCGCATGGCAAATAGCAATTAGTGAGATACAGCGTCAGGCTATTTATAGGGATCCTAAATGGAATAAAGGCAATGTAGATATGAGAAATCCGCCATCGGATGGATTAGAACTAGCCCGACAGATAGCGATGGTGTCTTACCGCACGGCAGTGTCATTTGATCGTAAATTTAGTCGAGATACTGATGACAAAACTGGTACTCACTCACTCACTCACTTTCTCTTTTCACTCACTCACTCACTCACTCACTCACTCAATAATAGGTAAATTTCAAGTTAGAAAATATTTAGAACACCAAGGAAAGAAGTTTATTAGCCGCTTTGATCCAGTTAGTTATTTGAAAATCACGGAACAATTGGACTCGCATGATGTAGGTAGAGACAGAGGAGGGGTGAGTAGTGCATTAGCTTCAATCACGTGCCCGACATTAGTGTTAGGAATCGATTCGGATATCTTATATCCGTTGTACGAACAGCAAGAGCTAGCAAAGTATATACCATCATCAACCTACAGTGTTATACAATCAAATGAAGGTAGTCGCTTATTTATTCATTTCTCATTCATTCAGTCACTCATTCCTCCACTTATAGGTCATGATGGGTTTTTATTAGAACAAAAAATAGTCGGGAATTGTATACAAACATTTTTAGACAAACAGTAACCATATAATGTGTATAAGCAAGACAAATTATCAAATACGTATCAATTACTTACCAATGGAATATGGTAAATAATGTCACTCCGATGACAAATTATTCATGCTATAAAACACCTACATAACTATGCACACGCCTGAGAAACAAAAGAGTGAGTGAGTTATAGAGTAAGTGGGTGAGTAGTCAGTGGGAATTACCTTGGGGTTCTCTTAACTTTTGTAATTTCTTTTCATCGACTTCAGGAATTGGTATATTCATCAAATTAGCTATTTTAGACACCAATAATTCTTGTTCTTCAACTGTCTCGCACCTTCCTTGTCTATACTTGCTTTTAGAATGAAGAACATTCTTTTGGTTATCATAAATCTCAAAGTTTCCCGTAGTACCATCATCTTCGATTCCAATAATTTCTAGTTTCGGAAAATATACTTTTAGTATATCTCGCACTCTTACATAGTGCGAGGAGTATCCTCACCCACCACAGAATTGAATTGTTATTTTCAAGGTTGACATGGTATCCGCACTTAATCACCTACTTCAACTAACACCTATTTACTCACTTACTCACTGACTCTCTTACTTGGTCGCTCACTCACTCACTCACTCACTAACTCGCTCACTCACTCACTCACCCACTCACGTATTCACGCCTAATTTAGGCTTCTCGTCATGGAAGTCTTCGGTAGTGACTCCCATATAATGCGACACTACATTGTCCTTACGGCCCCGGCCGGTCTCAACACTGCATCGAATGTTATGATGTTACCATTAGTAGCGACTCCCGCGATGACGTGGCCATTAGTAGTGATGCGAGGCAGGATCATGCGAGTCATTGTTCGCTGCAACATCATGTGTGATATCAACTTCGTCATGACTGGCATCAGGAACACACTACACTGGACCAACATGTGTGTAATAAAGTAAAGTTTGAATATAAATATTGATTATACTGCCCGCATTACTAGATTTGGGCGGGAAATAGTGACCGTGAAGACTATATTAAGCCATGATGAAGCATAGAAAGAGAGCAGCTAGCCTGAACTTCCATATCCCAGCCCAGTACCATCAACAGTATTCGGCTCATAACAAAACTGGGTCGGCAACGTCATCGCTGGCAATCAAAAGTGGGGAAGTACAAATAAAACTTATTTACATGTGAACATTATAAGACGCTATGTTGTGTACAGGGACGTCGTCTCTTTCCGCGTGATTTCGCCTCATTACTAAAGCGGTAAGTGAACCCTCGCCCCTGACTTAACACGGGTATTATATTATACTATATTGGCATCCATCCTAGTCGCAACCTTCAATTGCCAATACTATAGTCACTTGTATCACTTACTTCATCAAAAGAATCGAATTCATCGAAATTATCGAAGTCGTCATCAATGACGTCACCCCTACTATTTGCAGCTCTGACACCATCATTCGTGTCGATAATGTTACTGTTTACTGGCACGACGGAGTTCCATTTGTGCTCGTTAGCCGGCTGCTCCACTACTGCTTCCACTACATTGCTATACGGGACGACCTTGTTGCCATTATTCCAATTCGTGACACTATGAATGTCAATGGCTACACGACTGTCTGCATTCATATTGGCACTCTCTTGCTTCTGAAGATATATATCATTAGCACTGTCGTAATTAGCACCACTAGGGGGTGACCGCGTCTTGTTCATGATACCGTTCAAGAATGCAATCAAATCCTCTAATTCGGGTTCCATGATCCCTAAACTGTCACCGGCAGTTATCACCTGCAGCTTCGATACTCCCATTTTAACCAAATTGATATTGAATTTCAACGACGACAATACTTCGGCGGGCGAGGCGTTATCAGCCAGCATCACCCGTGACATGCGGCGTATATTGCTGGCCGTTGGGGGTATGAATGAATCCCTGATCTTCACTGACTCTACCAGTGATGCCAGCTTATTAGCGACCATACTACGACGAGGCAGAAACTTAGCGCTTTTGATCTTCTGCATACGCACGGCTAGAGGTAATGGTATATCTTCAAACTTGATCCGCTTCCAAAGGAGATAGTATCCGTACCTGTAGACCCCATTGACGGCGATGAAGATGCTCAATGCGAGACTGAATAACGAAATGGCAGGCAAATTGCCGTTGTAGATCAGCGAATTATTGATCGACTGGATGGCGATCTGGGGCACCGTCTCTAGTATAAACTCGTAGAACAGCGACTCGTTCAAGACTGACGCGTCGAGATTCATCTCCTTGTTGAAGTCGCTGCATTGCGTCCAAGTGTAGAACCAGGTGTTCCACACCTTGCCAATCGCCAGCATCTTTGTCTGGTATAGAAACAGTCCGGCTAGTAGCCACATCATTAGCAACACAATCGCAATAGCATACCACACCCCACTAAGGGCGATGAATACTGCTTGAGCTGCGACCAGAATGATCCACAACAGCCAGTACCAAACTACTTTCTCGATACCGTCGTGTTCCGCGTATGACAACGTCGATCGCGCACCATTAATCAACGGATATCCATCCGAACTGCAGCTCAACCAGATGAACTCGCCGTTCATAACATCAACGCCCACGAATTTGATCAAGCGTGGATACGCCTTCATCCTAGCTAGCTTGTACACGAACATGGTCGACGGTATCACGAAGAAGATTATGGCGCAGATAAACAGCTCGAAACTCCAGAACTTGATGGACAGTATGTAGATCATGTCCGAGACGATGTCTAAGAATGGGAACAGTCCTAAGGCGAACATGATGTACACATTCTCTCCCGCGAATAGAAGCGCCGACAGGAATAACATGGTGACAAAGGAGCTGAGACTGATGTAGGTGAATGCCGATGCATGGAGAGCGAAGTGTGGGCAGCTGCTGGATGCCTCGTTGATGTTTGCTGCGAAGGTGCCGCACGGAGTACACTCTACTGACCCAACGGTATTGGAGTACGTATCCATTGGACACGCGGTGCACTGGAAAGCGTTCAGGGAGTTGATATAGTAGCCTTCTGCACAGGGACTGCAGCCGCTACCAACTTGGTACGACCCGATGCCGCATGATGGCTGCGATGTTGGCGTCGATGTGGGATATGCAGACCGTGATATCATTAAGGAGTATGTTGAATATGTGGTGCTCAGTAATATGACATTAGTAAAGTAGGTGCTATTGCTCTGTAGGTCTGATAAAATCGCATTTGATGACGAGTTAATGCGAGATGTAACTGCACTGTACACGTCCTCTGGTGACATGGCATCGGTTTGATTGAAGTCCTGTGATTGTATGTTGAAGGTAATAGCTAGTTCCAACATTTTGACGATTAACATTCTTTGCTCATGGTCTGGCATGTGCTTGCTGCCGCCTGCGCGCAAATATGGTTCATATTCGGCAGCTACGTTGGCCGTGTCATTGATAACACTAAGCCGCCGAGCTGATTTGTCAACGGCAGCTATGTCAACGATATGCTTCTCACGCAGTCCCGTTACGTGTTGAACCAGTGATGCTTTTATTAATGATTGATGTTGCATATGATTAGCATTCCAATCCTGCAAATCCAGATTCTGGTACTTCATGGTGACACTAAATACCACCACTTCCATCAGAGATGTTGAAGGCTGAGTCGATGGCTGGTTCGTAGGAGAGCTTGAAGGCTGGGATGTAGGGCGCTTTGAGAGACGGATTGGGCTCGATGTAGGTTGAGCACTTGGTTGTCTAGAATGTATGATAACGTAAGTTGTAAGCTGGGTAAACCGGATGTGTGGATATTGATTGGATGGTGGTTATTTGAAAGAATGGTTGCGATGATTGAGAGCTTGATGTTATATATTGTGCAGCACAGAAAATCAACTTACCTTGTTGGTTGTGAAGTAGGCGTTCCCGTTGTTTGGGAGGAAGGAGTTGATGAAGGTGTTGATGATGGTTGACTTGATGGCATTCCAGTAGGAGGATTCGATGGTAGACTAGTCGGAGTACTAGATGGTTGCACTGATGGCTGTGTCGATGGTACACTCGTTGGAGCCCTAGTTGGCACTCCAGTAGGAGGATTCGACGGTAGACTAGTCGGAGCACTCGACGGTTGCACTGATGGCTGTGTCGATGGTATGCTAGTCGGAGTACTAGATGGTTGCACTGATGGCTGTGTCGATGGTATACTCGTTGGAGTACTAGATGGCTGCACTGATGGCTGTGTCGATGGTATGCTAGTCGGAGTACTAGATGGTTGCACTGATGGCTGTGTCGATGGTATGCTAGTCGGAGTACTAGATGGTTGCACTGATGGCTGTGTCGATGGTACACTCGTTGGGGTACTAGATGGCTGCACTGATGGCTGTGTCGATGGTATGCTAGTCGGAGTACTAGATGGCTGCACTGATGGCTGTGTCGACGGTAGACTAGTCGGAGTACTAGATGGCTGCACTGATGGTGCAGTAGTAGGCCAACTCGACGGTAAACTTGTTGGAGTACTCGTAGGTCTCATTGTAACAGTTGGTATACTAGTCGGCCGATTTGACGGCTTATAAGTCGGTGTAGAAGAGGGTATCGATGTAGGCTTAGACGACGGTGTGCTAGTCGAGGTACTCGAAGGTCTCATTGTAACTGATGGTATACTAGTCGGCCGATTTGACGGAATGCTAGTCGGAGTACTTGATGGTGACGCTGATGGTGTTGTCGATGGTGTGCTTGTTGGTATAAAAGTTGGGGTGCTAGTAGGTATTGCTGTTGGTGCCGCTGAAGGTGCGCTAGTAGGTACTGCTGTTG
>JACCDO010077173.1_pt1 | contig 12000 bp, 12 predicted proteins | sample 7446101 | NCBI WGS metagenome assembly JACCDO01 (sample SAMN15323440, study PRJNA562643) | freshwater metagenome | isolation source: river surface water | place: USA:Blue River Watershed | collected 2017-08-16 | reverse complement strand
GTTCTTGAGAAGGGATTTGATATGGGCGCTGAATACCGTTTCTTCGCTAATGAATACCGGGGCGTAGACCCTTGTCGTATTGGTCCACCTCAGGATCATCGTTTGCCCGAGTCATCTCTCGGCACCGTTATCTTGCAGGGCCGTGGTAATGCCAAAACCATGTACCGTATTCGCAAGTTCCACACCTGGAACTCCATGCCTTATAAGGAGCGCTCACTGCTTCAAGTATATGAGCGTCTGCAGCTGATTGCAACTAATAACGGTATTGGTGCATCTGTGCTGGAGGATGTAAAAGATATGTTTATGAAGATTCACGAGTTGTGTGACCGGCGTGGGTTGTCACGTGACGCAATTCTGGCCTCCTGTATGTACATGGTACTGAAGAACAATAAGACACCACGTAAGCACACGGAGTTGGCCGAGATGTTTAGTATCAGCACAGCAACCTTTACGAAGGCGCTGAAATACTCACTTGAGGTGCTGACCTTGGCGCAGATGAAAAAGCACACAGCATCAGCCGAGGTGAAGCCGACAGTGACTACGACTCACGCCGAGGATTATGTGGAGGTGCCGCTCAGTAAGTTGGGACTTCCTCGGCACATGCGTGAAGGGATTCAGGAGGCCTGTATCCGTGTCTGTCGTGCTGCGGAGGAGAAAAACATTAGCGTGGAGAACATTCCGCCGTCATTGGCTGCAGGTGTTATTGCATTTGTGCTGCTCCGGCAAAAGGAGCTGGCTATTACATTACCTGATATTGCAGGGGTATGTGATATCTCAGTTGCAACATTGCAGAAATGTTTGCGCCGTCTGGAAGTGACTAATGCAGTTCTGGAGCCGTTTATTCGTGCATAAGAATAGATATGGGCGCTGGTGCAAGTTCACTGACAGGGACCCTTAACAGGGCCGAATTATTAAAAGCAACACAGAGTCCACGTTTTTTGATGGACAAGATTCTGGAATACATGTTGACCCAGATTAATGAAAAAGATGTTTTCAAGATGTCTGACCAGAGAACCTGTAGCCAGTTTCTGATTTTATCTGCGGGGGCACTTGACCAGTTGTTCAGACAACTTGATGTGCAGCCATCGACTGATAAGAGCGGTAAGCTATATTTCAAGAAGGTGACTGAACTGACACAGCCTCCTCAAGGGACGGACGAGAGAAGAGAGCGGGATACTAACTGCACTGCAATTGCATACTTTTATATACGTATTTTGCAAATCTATATTGCTCTTGCATATACTATTTTGGATGACCCTCGTATTATGCCTGGTAGCTCGTTTAGATTAACTGAAAGGGCGGTTGCAAGGCCTATAGGGGCATTGGGTACTCCTGGGCGTCGCTTAGTATATTTGGGCGGCGCATTGACGGAGATTGAGGGTGAATTACCTAAAAAGATTGTTGTTGGTGGTCAGATACTGGGACCTTCAACATGGACACTTGATAGATTACGAACGGCGGGAGTGTTTACATCTGAAGCAGGTGCATTAAAACTATCTGGACGTCCAGATATTAGTATTAGGTCAAATGGTTCAAAAGAGGCGATACTATCTTTTAAACGTGCCCGCCCTGAAATGCAGTTTGGAGGACCTTGGGGATATATGCCCCAGCCCCAGCGTTTTGGGGCATTAGGAACATCACTTACTATAAAATTAGGACAGGAGGGTGAAAATCGGCGCCCACGTATTAATCTAGTAAATTATACTACTAATGATGGTGATAGACGACCTTTAACAAATTATTGGATTGCTGTTGATGAAACAGATTTAAGTCAGGGAAGAGGTAGAAAGGAGAGTAGTGGTTTCCAGGATATTAGTACATTACTTGCTGAAATTATGGATGCAATTGAAAACGACAATTTCACAAAATTAGAGGAGTTTAAGCATTCAACTAGAGCTGAAAAAGCGCTAGGTGATATTGGAATAGCCAGAAATATATATGGACGCCCAGTAGCTAGATCAGGATTGTCTTCACCTAGTGGTCCACCGGGTCTACAGTTTGGCAAGACATTGGATTATTTACAACCCTCTACAGTAAGACCATTAGCACACTGTATTGCTCGCTCATTCCAGCTTCTGAATATTGATGCATTAGCCGGCGCACCAGCTAAAAGTTACATCTGCTCTACAACCTTTAAGGGGGTGCCAGATGCTGTCCTACCAGGTAGTAAGATAATAGCCATTAAAGGGCTTCAGGCATTTGAGTTTCTCTATTTCATTTTGCGTAAGTCACCTGGCTTGGGTAACCTGGTCGGCCTTACAAGTCAGACCAAAGACGCCTACAATGTTGCTTTAAAATATATGTTTACAAAGTTTGGTAATCCAGGAACAGCTCCAGTTGCAACTGAAACTGCAGTACCTGGAGAAAGGGGCCCATTTAAGGATGTAAAGTCGGCACCGATTGCTAGATGTGGCTCAACTACTAGTGAAATACAGTTAGATAGGGCACAAACTGCTGTTGCAAAGCAGGGTGTTGCACAGCTTTGGGGATATCAGCGTGCACATGCAGCCAAAGTTGAGAAGCTGTTTATGAAGCTTTTCGACATTGGTAGACAGCGTGATGGCTCGCTTGGTATTAAAATTAGTGAATATCTCTTTAAAGGTGGTATTCCTGCCGTTGAGCAGGTGGCGGCCGAGGCCCGTATACTTTTAGGTGAGTATTATGGAAAATGTGAGGAGATTTATCGTACTGCGGCAAGTAAATTATAAAATAAAGGTTGGCTGGGCATTCAGATATAGCCCTGTATCCATATGAAAAGCATATATATGATAATATCCATCTGCTTTCCATATGCCATGTTCTTCTGTACCAATTGCCCGTGCATCCATCCAGACCCAGTGACTTCCAAAATGTCTGGCCGCCGCACAACTAATAGCTTCAGCGGCCATAGCCTTGTCTTCCTCAGTTATACCAGGCTCCGCAATAAAACCTGTTTGCCATAAAATCCGTAGCTCATCTTCAGGATGAACCTGTGCACTTTCACTAATAGAGATTATGATTCGCTTATTATAGAGATTTCTCCATGCATAAATTACTGTGTCATGCGTAGGACTATGACTATTAATGAAGAACTTGGTGGGTTCAATGACAGTCCTACAATAAGTGTATAGCTGATCGTGAGTCCACATTTCAGGTTGATGACGTGGGGCCTCCTCTTCACCGATCTTGCGCCAGACGTAGCTACTTGTAGAGAATGATGGGATATTTAGTGGTGTGCCCTCTTTTAAAAAGAATGAGGCCGGCTCGCCAATCGCTTTTTGCTCATCAAGAAGGGCATTTAGAAGTGCAGAGCCAAGGCCTTTGCTTCTGTGGGTCGGTGCTACGCAAAAGAAATCTATCCAACGTGTCCTAAAGTTTGTAGAACCAATTCCAAGACGATGTATGGAGCCGAGTGGTGCCGACATTGCTGTACCGATAATGTGGCCTTCATTGAAGGCCGCTATAAGAATGTATTCATTTCGTAGCCATGAATCTAGTTCCTCGACTTCAACAACAGTTATTGGGGTTGAACCACGACCCTTAAAATGCTGTTGCCAAAATTCTGTTACTGAAATAATAGAGGGGTCGCCAGGGTCAATTCTTCGAATATTATCGGGTCTTTGTGGTCTATTAATTACGGGAGGTAATAATTCAATTATCTTTGGTTCGGTGAAAATACTTTTAAGGTAGTGTTTGAAATGGGGCCCAGGACTCATAGACCAGAAACTACGGTTAGTCATTTACTTGTAGGATATAAATTTGAGTTAAGGCCGGCGCCTTTGACTTGGTTGAACACGATGAATAAAGCCAAGTGTGAAGTGTGTAAGAAGAAGGTGGGTCTGATGGGGATGAAATGCCGTTGTGGGAAATGTTACTGCGTTTCTCACATTGTAGCAGAGGAGCATAATTGTACTTATGATTATAGGGCGGAGGGTTTAAAAACATTGTCTACCTTAATGGTTGCTGTAGTAGCAGATAAGATTGATGGGCGTATTTAATCAGAGATTTTCCCAATTTTACCAGCAAACATATTAGCCAAATCATCAACATCTAAATCAGGTCTCTCTCTATGAATTCTGTCAGTTAACGCCTGTTGCATAAACTCATGGAAAGCAATTGCACCTTGTTCCCTTCCAAAATAGGCATCGCTGCCTTCATATGTCTTTTGAATTATAAAGGTCTTTTTCAAACTGTTGCGGAACTTTTTCTGATATCTCTTTTGCTTGGACTCCTTGTAATCAGGGTTTGTCGCCTCATCACCATACTCTAATCCTCTGGTTGCCTCTTCATGTAAATTATCTGTTAATTTTTTTGCTTGAGGTGTAGTTCCTGCAGGTAGATTCGCAATTTCAGTTAATTTGTCAAAAATAATATTATCTATATGATCATCCAACTCCTGTTCAGAGATATTATGCTCTTCTGCAATTCTAGTAAGCCTAGTTTTCTCTTGTTTTTTAAGGGCTCTTAATGTTCTTTTGAAATTTGTGCTCATAGAGCGCACCTGTTTTCTTGACAATTTAGATGACTTTCTTGTTGTTGTTGCACCAAATAATTCACCAATATTATTGTTATTTTTCATAGCATTTAGTGCATTTGCCTTAGAATATTGATTAAATGCAAATATAGTTTTTGCTCTTCGAGAGCCAGGTCTTCGCATCCGTTTACGCTTAAGTGTTTTCCATTGTTGGGCTGTCATGCCCAATGGACGAATTAATGTTTTTTTTGTAGTTCTCGCACCACCAATTCTACGCTGGTCCATTCTATTTTATGTGTGCTAAATAAAGTTTAACAATTGAATCTGACCAACGACCAAACATTTTTGTATCAGCCCCTCTATACCAGCCAAGTGCATCTTTTTCACGCTTATCTGGCTTCATTGCATCCCATTCCTCCTGATGCTCATGAAGCCATTTGAACTCATTAGAGGCCTCTGCTAAGACAGAGGGTTCAACAAAAGCCTGGAAAATATGGTACTGGAAAAAGGTGTTCGGAGGATAGTCATGCTCTCTGTTCTCGTAAACTAAACCAGTATGCTTCAAATTAATTAGCTCCTTAATTTTACTTTCTTCAACCGTTTCACGGCGAGCATTCTCTTCCAAAAGTTTTAAGATATCATCACTGCCCTTAGTGTCTTTACCCTCCATTTGACCTTTGGGTGGTTCCCATGATTTACCCTTGGCGTTTGCGCCATATTTCTTAACAACGATGAAACGTGCAGGGTCAAAAGGTTGACTGGCATCATGAATAAAAACGGCGGAGCGCAGATATACACGCCAGCCCTCCTCGGGATTCTCCACAAATGCATATGATTTATTGGGTTGTGATTTTCGTACTTTTGCGGCTCCTATAATTAGGCCGGGGGCAACAGTGTTTTTAACCATATCACACTATTAATGTACAGCTTTAGAAATAAAACGAGGAATATTCGCAATAGTCTCTAATTTACTTGCAGTCGGGCTTTTCACTTTACATGCTGGTACACCTAAAAAGAATTTATGCCATGTAAATGTATTACCATATTCTATTTTCTTTTGACCTATATATGATGTAAATCCAATTAAGGTGACAATTATGCCAAAGATTAGCCCGTAACGGTTAACTCTCTCTTTTACTAGGGTTTTCTCTTCTTCAGATTCTGCAGTATTATTTTTATCATAATAGATATTGAATAGATATAATAAGAATAGTGATACTATAAAAAGAGCAAATGCATGAATCTCCATGCGAGTTGTTAGAATAAACCACATATAGATTCCAACAGCCATAGTAAGTTGATATTTAAAACTTTTATCAGAGTGTTCTGGCTCAACAAAAACCACAAAGAAAAAAAGTGTTATAAAACCAAACACATGTTTCAGATACATATTATTTATTAAAACATCTTGCAAACGACAATTGAAGAGTGGTGCTAAAAAATTAGCTACAATTAATAGATAAAATACTATAATTCCTTTTATTGGAAACTGTGTGTTTAAATCCATCCTATTTTTTAGGTCATAAAATTTGATGTTGTTATGGAATAATAATTAAAAGTAAGTCAACAAAAATGTATAAGCCAGGAGACGTCGTTATGGTTAAAGATGTTAGAATGCCTGTTACACTTACAACAATTGTAAGTGGGACAGGAACTATTGGATACGCAGGTACCTATACTGATTTCTATAAAAGTCAACCAGTTGTTATGGAAATTGGATGGATTCCTCATGGACTGATTCTTCAGAAGTTGAATTAATGCGTGAAAAGAAGGAGGTATGAATATTCAAATCCAACACTTCGCTCATCAATAAATCCTTGATAGGCCCAGCCGGCCGCCTTTGCCTTATTAACAATTACAGGAATAGGTGGCATATTGAAGCTGTGTTTTTGTCTGCGTATTGACCCATCTTTGAAACGGAAGGTTTCTCTGAACTCTGCCTGATTCTCGTTATCTGGGTCCAAATTAAACTCGGCCTCGTAATTAAATTTGTCAAACTCAACCTTACTTTTAGTGACACGCTCTTTGCTGTATTTTTGTACACTGAATACAAATGGACTTGCACTGTCTAAAAGTGGGTCAAACTTGTATTTATTAACCACCTGCACAGCAAGGTTACCGCCGGGGCGTACCCAGAGATTCAGGTTACTAAACAGTTTTTCTAAGTCACGAATGTAATAGACGGTAAAATAAAGAAGTGATGCAGCATCAAATGAGTGCTGTGGATTGGCTTGGGGATTGAGCGCATCTTCTTGGTGCCACTGCACAACCCCCTTTTGTTCTGAATTTAAGATCGAACGGGCAGTGTTTGTTTTTTCGGCATATTCAATCATTGCTTTGGAGCGGTCCATGCCAACCACCTTATGACAACCGGCCTTTGCAAATGCTAGTGCTGCAATACCCGTTCCACATCCAACATCAAGTACACTTAGGGATTTAATCGGCTTATCTTTTGTTGCCCACTTTGCCAAAAGTAAACCGACCTCTGCTTGATTACGCCCAGAGCCTTGAACAAGCTGATCGTAGACGCCGGCGTAGAATGGGTCGTATAACTGACTGTTGTTGAGCCAGTCGTATTTACTTTCATCGGCTGCTGTTGGATTTTCAAACCCCTCTTGGCCTTCGTATTTGAGTGCTTTTGGTTTTGTTATCTTCTGCATATAAATCATGCTGATGTAGTTGACGCAAAAGACAATTAGAATGGCGAGGGTGGCTATTTGCCATGGTCTAAGGCCGGTCGCATGTACCATATTTTCAATAAATGGGATAGCCATATCTAATACAATTTGGGATAAAGAGCGTGTGTTTATACACAGGGTTTATTCAGTGCTTAGTACTTTTGTGCAGATATTCCAAGTACTCTTATGAGTATATTGTTTTACATCAAATTTGACCCCTTCTGGTGGCGTTAAAGTAGAAACTCCTTTTATAGGAGGGGCTCCGCTTGGGTTAGTCACAGTTGAAACTCGCTGTTTATAATCAATTAATTTTCCGCCAATTGATAATAATGTTAGACCGTAAATATCTGGGCGGATATATAGAATTGAATAATCAGATGCAATAAACTGACATCTATTCTTAAACATTTCTGCAAATACATCTAACTGTCTACTATCAATTGTATCAAGGTAGCATATAAGTTTTTGATGATAGTAATTGTCTAATATATATTGTATATTTAAATGAGTATTTGGTTCACCAGATATATTATACATACATATATAAATATCAAATTCAGGAAGCCGCTCAATATCAGTATTTTCAAGGCGTGCCCAACCATCACCTGCAGCTACACAGACCTTTAGGCATTTCTTATCTTTGAACCATTCGGGTTCTATGGGTTGATTTTCAAGATCTGTAAAATCCAAAATATGCTCATTAACTATTTTACCTGATGCTTCAATGATGAATGGAGGGGGAGTTGAAGGGGGTGTTGGTGAAGCCTCCTCTGCTCCGCCAGTTTTAGTACATATATCCATATTATCAATATCAGCATCAATTAATTGTGCGTGTGGTAATCTTTTTATTTTACCCTTTAATGGATATTCACCTTTGCCACATGTAAATGTCTTATTATATTCATCTTTCTTCTCTTCTGACATCCAATTCTCTAATTGACCCATAGGTCCACTCGGAACCCTATATGTTGCATAATTAAATGCAACTTTTCCTCCAATTTTTAGTAATTTGGTGTTGTCAGCTAATGGTAATCCTGGCATACCTCCACTTAGGCCATCATCATCAAGAAATGATACACGTCCTGCAAACAGATTAAGAATGTGTGATTTATGGACTTCATTCTCTCTATTCCAAAATATTAACAATTTATTACGTTCTTCTGCAAGCGCTATTGCATCAGTTGCTACATGTATTCCATCTTGGATTTCTGGTAAACATAAAAATACATCAAATCCTAGTAGGTCTGTAATATTATTAGGAAATTCCCCTGCATTAAATATTAGTTTTATATCATTATTTTTATATGCATCCGATTGTTTGAACCAATCAGGTAATTCTGGATTTTCTGTTTTATGCAGATTTATTGCATATTTACTATCTGGAATAGACTTATATACACTTATTGGTATTCCACGTACGTTATCCCCCATGTTCTACTTATAGCCTCGTAATAATCTATAAGTAGAATATGGCGCAATTTGTTCATCCTTTGGCTGCTGCGGATCCTGAAGTTGCATCACTATTAGATGCAGAACTTGATAGACAGCGTTATGGTATTGAATTAATTGCATCTGAAAACTTCACTTCGAGAGCGGTTCTCGAGTGCCTTGGCTCAGTCGCAACCAACAAGTATGCCGAGGGCCAGGTAGGTCGGCGCTACTATGGCGGGAATGAGGTTATCGACAAACTCGAGAGTCTGGCCTGCTCTCGAGCACTGGCGGCTTTTAGTCTGGATTCCGGAATCTGGGGTGTAAATGTCCAGCCTTACAGCGGCTCTGTTGCAAATGCTGCAGTTTACTTGGGGTTACTTAAGCCAGGAGATACACTTATGGGACTTGATTTGCCATCAGGTGGCCATCTCACTCACGGCTACCGGACACCCACTAAAGGTATTAGCAGCAGTGGAATCTATTACAATAGTGTTGCATACAAGGTTGGACCAGATGGTTTAATTGACTATGATGAGATGGATCGTCTTGTAGATGAGGCACGCCCACGTCTCATTATCTGTGGTGCCTCGGCCTACCCCTATGATTTTATTTATGAGCGTTTTCGAGCTGCTGCAGATAGGGTGGGGGCATATTTAATGGCCGATATTGCTCATATTGCCGGTTTTGTTGCAACTGGTTTAATGAAAAGTCCATTTGACTTCTGTGATATTGTTACCACAACAACTCATAAGACTCTACGGGGTCCCAGGGCGGGTATGATTTTCTATAAAGTGGGGCTTAAAGGGGCTATTGAGGGCGGTGTTTTCCCTGGGTTGCAGGGTGGTCCGCATGAGAATCAGATTGCGGCGATTGCGACGCAGATGCGTGAGGTGGCAACTGAGGAGTACAGGGATTATATGAAGCAGGTGAGGACAAATGCACGTGCTTTGGCTTCGGCTTTACGAGAGCTGGGATATACTGTTACGGATACGGATAATCATCTCTTCTTGCTAAATCTACGTGATAAGGGGCTAACGGGAGCGGAGGCTGAGAAGGCTCTGGAGCTCTGTAATATTTCGGTGAATAAGAATATGATTTACGGGGACAAGAGTGCTTTGCGGCCCTCGGGTCTGCGTATTGGTACGCCGGCAGTTACAAGTAGGGGTTTGACGGCAAATGATATGAAACAAATTGCAGGATTTATTCATAATACATTAGAGACAGCCCAGGCACTTCAGGCGAAAGATGTGCTTGGAGGGAAGTTTGTTGACGCTGAACTTGAGGCGGTATTTAATTGTGAATACAGTTATGTGAGAGAGCAGATTAAGGAGTTTATGTCTTCAAAGCCTTTTTACGAGTTTTACTATTCTGAGTAATACGTCTGCATGTACGGGCTCTAGTGCTTTTACTGCAACCACTTTCATAAGTAGCCAGTTTATGACAGACCGCTTTATAAGGATCGGCGCCATCGGCGAATTTGCAGCGTGTACGCCAGAGCCAGGCCACAGTTGACCGCCGATTTTGTGTACATGGTACGCCTGCGGCTCGACGCCATGAGGTCGCCCAAACAGGTGGTAAAACAGCAGCCAAGGCAGGCCAGAACCTGCGCCAATAACAGTAACGACGCTTATTAGGGAGGAGATTCCACTTATTAAGAGTCGCATCATCTGCCCCCTTCAAATCTGTGGGTGCTCCAGGCATAGGTTTACTAGGACTGTTAAGAGGATGATTATGGGCTATACTGAAAAGGAAGTCCCAACCAGGGAAAGATTCACATGGATGTGGCTTATCCCCGGGAACATATTTCCCATAAATCTCTTTCAACTCCTGAAGGGATGGGTCTTTGGGTATTTTTTGACCCTGTCCTCTTAGCTTATCATTCACCTTGCTATGAATTTTCCAGAGCCATTTTACTAGGGCCTGGCGACTTGAGAGGTCAATTGGGAGCTCCTCATAATAGATAGTGAGGGAGTTGCGGCAGAATTTGCAGGGGAGAACATATGGTAAAAGTTCAAAAAAATCTGCCATGGCCGCCTTTTGTTGCGGCTCATAGGTGAGTGTTAATGTATGTAGGAGTTTCCAACCACTGGGCCCCCAGAATTTGGTGTCCATCTAACTAATATTATATGAGGAATAGTTTATTATTTAGCCTTTGCCTGTTTTCTTGTTTTTGTTGCTCTGGGAATAACATATTCCCATGTGTATACACGTCCCTGCTTATTTACAGGCCTTAGGGTTGTTCCAGGAATAATTAGCACCTCTTTTTCACGTTTACTAACCTGCCGCTCATTACTCTCATTAGATATCTTTTTATAAACCTTCGCCACCTCTGATTCAACATCTACGCCTTTAAGCCCCGCCGTTGATTTAATAATATGTATAAATCCCTCACCAAAAGTATAACCTTCATCTGTTTTATAACCTTTGGCTTCTGATGCAAACTTCTCTGCTATTTTTCGGGTTTTTGTAAAAGGCATTATTCTTTTGACCTTAATTGTTTTCTTATTTGAAAACTTGTCATCAAAACTTTTAATGGCCGTCTTGATTTCTGCATGGCTCTTAAATTTCTTTTTACCTCCCTCTATCCATGGAAATTTAGTTCCACGATATATAACAACGTTAATATCTGACAGCATTTTGGGTAGTTGCTCGTGAAACTTTTTCCATTTTGCCTCCGTCCAACCATTTCTAGGTGGACCTGCGGACGAGAGAACCCAGTGCTGTATATTAGGAACATCTTTACGAGCGATTATCTCTAAATCAGCAAATTCATCTTGCTCCTCCTTAGTTAATTCTGCCTTTTTTAATAATTTTTGGAGCTCTTTGCGAGCCGCATCAGGTGTCATACTAATATCCGGGGGGATAAAAGCTTGACACATACAATTAGGAGATGAAACAGGCATTAAACAAACTACCTATGAGTCAACGTGTACAACGTGGAAAGAAGATGGAGGAGCGTATTATTGATGCTATGCGGTCGGCTGGCATTGCGGTACAATTAGCAACAGCACAAGAGGACCAGTATCAGAAGATTGATGGCTGGCTAGATGGAAAAGGACTCCAAATAAAATACCGTGAAACGGGTGACGACATTTTATTTGAGGTTTATAAGGATTGGTTGAAGGGGATTGAAGGTCGTGACCTTATAGGCCAGGCCGACCTTTATGCATGTGTGAATCGTGCTGGCCAAGGTGTTATTGTCCCTACAGCGGAAATTAAGGCGCTTGTTAGAGCAGCAATACCAACAGTTAGGGCACAGGGGTATTATAAAGAGAGCGGCCTAGATATTAAGCTGCGACCAGATGCCTATCACGGACAATTAAAATGTGTGGCGTTTATTGATTGGAGTCGTCTCACTATTTTACAGAGGTTTACTGTACATCTAACGGGTGCTTGAATGTTGCATTTCGACCATTTGGCCAAACCTCAACACATTCT
>JACCDO010434739.1_pt1 | contig 12001 bp, 10 predicted proteins | sample 7446101 | NCBI WGS metagenome assembly JACCDO01 (sample SAMN15323440, study PRJNA562643) | freshwater metagenome | isolation source: river surface water | place: USA:Blue River Watershed | collected 2017-08-16 | reverse complement strand
TCGTTGAGATGAAATCCCGAACGTCCAAGTATCTCCGAGGTCTTCAACAGCCTCGATTTGGGCGTGGTGTGAGATCAGCCTTTGGTCCATATGTTGGCCGGGGGATTTTGAGTCCGCGTAACTTCGTGATTTTTTTACTTTCTTTGTCGGGCGCGGGGTATTATAACGGGGTATCGGAGGCCATAGCCCATGCCCATACGTTGTCCTCATTGCTCTCGTAGTTTTCAAACCGAGAGGATCTCTCCCCGGCACATCAGTAATTGTCCGAACTGGCCCCGCACTCTTACTGAACCGTGTCTGTGCGGCTTTCGGGGGGAGAGCGACAACAAACTGAAAGCCCACAAGCAGAAGTGCGAGGCTTGGCAGGGGCGGGACAAGCGGGCCGTTCGTGCCGAGCGGCTTCGTCAAACTTCACTTGAGAGGTACGGAGTCGAAGACTGTCGGCAGCTTCCCAGTGCTCGAGAGAAGCGGGCTGAGACAAATCTAAAGAAGTACGGAGCCGAGAACCCTTTTTCGAGAGATTCTTCTATCTTTCAGAAAGTTGTAGCCTCTCAGGAAGGAAAGCGTCCGGTGCTCAAGGGAGAGGAGAACCCGTTCGCCCGCCCCGAGGTCCAAAAAAAGATCCGGGCGTCTATGCGGGAGAAGTACGGAGCCGAGAACCCGCAACAAGTTCCTGAGATTAGAGCCCGTACTACGACTACCAGCGAGAATAGATACGGGGGAGTTCTTCTCTCGTCTCCCGTGCTCGCAGAGAAAGCCCGAGCTACGAACCGAGCTCTTTATGGGGACGAGATTCCTCAGCGCACCGAGGAGATAAAGAACAAGATTCAAGAGACTAATCTCTCCCGCTACGGGGTGCCTTGGACGAGCATGAACCCCGAGGTGAGGGCGAAGCAGTTAGAGGCCCATCATGAGAAGTGGGGTTCTCACTATTTTGCTTCGGATAAGGGAAAGGAGCATATCCGTTCTGTAATGGTCGAAAGATTCGGGGTCGAGTTCCCCGGAGCTATCGAGGGGCATTGGGAGCGGGCCGTGCAGACCTTCAAGGAGCGGTACGGGGTCGAGCATCCGCTTCAGCTCTCAGAGTTCCTGGACAAGCAGAGGGCCACCAACCTCGAAAGATACGGGACTATTTTCCCCGGTCTTCGGGTTCGAGGAATGAACGGGCTTGAGAGCGAGGTTCTGTCTCTTTCCCCGGAAGGATCTCTTCTTTTTACAGGAGACGGAGGTTGGTGGAGGCATCTCCCGCTATTGGGAAGAAACAAAAACCCCGACTTCATCGTTCCCGGCCCCGACCCCGAAAACCCCAAGAAGGGCGTCACTCGGGTGGTAGAGGCCTTCGGAGATTTCTGGCATTCCCGCATGTTTACTGGGCGGGCACCTTTTGATCACGAGCAGGAACTTATCGACGCTTACAAAGAAGTCGGGATTGAATGTCTCATACTCTGGGAATCTGAAGTTCTTGGATACCCGGAAGAAACCCGAGCCCGATTGTTAGAGTTCCTCTCACGGTAGGCATCTTATCTCTCTCGAGAGGTAGTCCCTCACTATTGGAGTTTCCCATGAACAAGCTCTCTTCTCAAGATCGAGCTTCCCTTATCCGGCTTGCTGCTTCTCTTCCTAAGGGTTCTGAGGAAAGAAGAACGCTCTTGGCAGCATTCCTTCGCATGGCGGGAGTCAGTTTACCCCCTTCTTACAGAGAAGTCTTAAAGTCTCTATATCCTGAGGGGCCGCACAAAATGTATGGCCCCAAGGTATCGGATATAAAAGACTTGTTGGGGGTTATGGGGAAACTTCTTCCAGACCCTTATTCGGTGACGCTCAACACTTATCGAACAGGGAGTAGCCTCTCGTTTACATTTTCTGACGGCACTAAATTCAGCCTTTCTACGACCAAAGTCTCCGATGCTATCTATGTGGATAGCGGGCTTACTTCTAAGCAGTTCCCGCTTTCGGCTCAAGGGTTGAGGGCCGCAGCGAGTCTTGTTTCGGATTTGAGCTCCAAGTAAAGGATTACTCGGATGCGAAATTGTTAGAGTTCCTCTCCCGGTAGGCATCTTATCTCTCGAGAGGTATTCCTCTTCACTCAAGGAGTTTTCTGTGAACAAGCTCTCATCTCAAGATCGAGCTTCCCTTATCCGGCTTGCTTCTTCTCTCCCTAAGGGTTCTGAGAGAAGACGATCTATTCTTGCTGGACTATCTCTGTTAGCGGGTCTCCCAGTTATCTCTGACGCAGAGGGCTGGGAAGTCGCCGAGAGATTCAAGGGATTGACAGGGGCTCAGAGACCTTCTGCAGCGAAGAAACTCCGAGAAGATTGGGGGGCCAAGAACGGAAAGTTTTGGCCCGCATGGATTGCGTACAAGGCAGCTTTCTGGGATTGGTTCGAACAAAAGTCTGAGGTCTTGAGAAGTGTTATCGAGAAATATCAAAAGACCCCCGGCAACCGTATGCTCATGCCCTCGGATGATGGCCTCGGGGATATGGCGAGAACTATCACTTATCAAGGCAAGGCTCTGTATTCTCAGGCCCTCTCTGACCCCGGAATCCTTCCGGGCCTCTCTATTTCCCGGCATCCTCGGGGAGACCAGAGGGTATGGTCTCCCGGGAAGATTCCGGGACTCCTGAAGTTGGTACAGAACGGGGGTATGGGCTACACGATGCAGCAGTACGAGGGAGTTCCCGCTGGGCCTCCTCCTCGTGGCTGGAGCAACGACCCTGCCAAGTTTAAGGCTTGGGCTGAGTTCACACAAAGGGAGAAAGAGGATTACCTCGATAGGATTCTGTTGGGGGAAACTCTTGGTGGGATGAGAAGCGAGTTACCTGAGCAGTATCGGAACCTTGGGGCACCCATTCACGGGAAGGTCGCTGCAGATACGAAGTACTGGGTGATTATCTGGAATAGGGTTTTTGGTCTCGAACCGGGAGGCGTCCAAGTTACCTATCGCCCGACCGCTTATTGGAATCCTGACCAGAAGAGTCTTCTGAAAGCCGATTATGAAGACGCTTTGCAGGACACTAAGGCAATCTTTAGCCGCTTTGGGACGAGCCTGGACGATAAGGCTTCTTCAGGTACTTCTGTCGCCATTGCAGTGGCTAAGAATCTTCGAGTAAAGAAGTCTAACTTCTCGGTTCCTCTTGGGAAAGTCGTCAAGATTCTCATCCCTATTACCGGGGATTTGAAGAAGGATAGTGCTGCTCTCTTTAATGGCTGGAATTCTCTGTGAAAACTCTCTACTCAAGAGCATTTCCCGGATGAGATGAAAGGGGAGATTCTTGGGTAGAAAGCCCCCTGATAGATTTTAGCGAAAGTCTCCCGGAGTTAGACCACTTTCCGGGAGACTTTAATCCAAACTTGGGTTGTTGCTGGGGAGTGGTTCCGAAGCTCCTGAGGCTTAGGCACCACTCCCCAGGTTTTTGGGTAATGGTTTAGTGGGGCGCGAGAATATGGACCAAAGACTGAAGGATTTCTGTTATAGAACCCTTCAGTCGGTGGTTATCTCGCACATCAACGAACTTTGCACCGATCTTTTTGGCGAGAATTTTCGTAGCCTCGAAATCGAGGATCTCGTCCTCAGTACCGTGGATAACGGTTGTCGGACAGGAGACCGGAGCAACTTCTCCTTTGTAAAGGAGAAGAGCCGGAGCGCATAGAACCATCCCTCGCACCTTGCGTTTTCCGGACTGCTCCAACATATAGGAGACAAGTCCTCCCATACTCGACCCTACAAGAACGACATCTTCTTCCTCTGGGATTTCTACGAGAGCCTTGTTGAGACGCTCGTTTGGATCCAGGATCCCCTGAAAATCAATTGTCTTAATCTCAGGATACTTCTCCTGAAGGGCGACGAACTTGGAACCGCGAGGACCAGACTCAAGACCGTGAAGGAAGTAGATATTCATAGTGTTCTCCTTCTTATTTGTAGTTTGTAAGGTTTACTACAGATTAGTCTTCTGGCTTTCCCTTGCAAATCTTTTCTATGCTCGGGTAAACAAAATAGACTTGCACGGTAGTTCCGAAAGCATCCCGCCACTGCCGGACTCGCTCTCTCGAGACCCCGAACTCTTTCGCGATAACTTCCCCAGAAATCTGCTCTTGGAACATAGAGATAATCTTTCTGAGAGATTTTTCTCCCCGAGAAGCGATAAAGTTTTGAAGCATTATTTCGCGGTTTGTCATGCCATACATCCTGCCCGTTAGAGAGCCTTTGGGGGTAGGTTATCTCGAACCTGAATTTTGGAGAAGTTATGGTCGCTCACCACGCTACGGCAGACGAGTTCAACATCGCTCTCACAAAAAGCCCTTTACCCCTTCTGGTAGATTTCTGGGCCCCTTGGTGCGGGCCTTGTAAGGTTATCTCTCCGATGCTTGATATTCTGGCAAAAGAGAAAGAGGACTCTATCTATGTTCTAAAGGTGAATGTAGACGAGCTTCCTGAGATCGCCCGGAAGTACAATGTTACGAGCATCCCTACTCTTCTACTTCTTCACAAGGGAGCCGAGGTTCGCCGTCATGTAGGCGCGACGACCCTACCGAAGCTGAGAGAGTTCTCCTCCCTGTAGGATTAGCCTACGGGGAGCTCCCGCTCATGGTGCTTCCGCGAGGGAACCGAGACGATAGCCTCGGTTCCCTCTTCGCTTACGAGGAGAGCACTCAGGCCTCCCCCGTACACCGCACCGGAGTCGACCCCTACAGCGTGGGGGAACTTCTGGGCAGCCCCAACAAAGGGCTCGTGTCCGAAGACGACGCGCCCGAACCTTCCATCGTAGACTTCAGCCCAGTAGGGATCACCCTCCTTCTGAAAGCCGAGGGAAAGCATCTTTCCCGTGGTCTGGTCGATAAAGCGGGTCATCATCATCTGCTCGAACACTCCCCGCTCCTTCGAAGAGACCTCTCCCATCATGGGCGAAGCCGGGAGTTCGCGGAGGGTTCCGGGGATCCCTCCGTGCACTACAAGATAGCCTCCCGTCTTGTGGTAGGTCGGAGACTTCTCGAGAAACCGGATATCTTCAGGAGAGAGCTCTTCCGTGATCTCCCGGATTTCCTCCGCGCCCTTCATGGCCATTGCTCCGGACATGTCCCCCGAGAAGAGCTTCTTGCGGAACCGCTCATGCTTCCACTCGTGGTTTCCCTTCACGAGAACCACATTGTGGGTTTCTGAGAGCTCTCGAACGAACTTTACAGTAGGGGCGCAGTCAGGACCCTTGTCTACCAGATCCCCGACGAAGATGATCTCGTCTTCCGGGGAGGGATTTACTTTCGAAACCAAGTCCTGAAGTTCAGAAAGCATCCCGTGGACGTCACCGATGAAAATCCTGTTCATGACTTACTCCTTACATATACATTACGGTCAGGCGTAGAGTAGGGAAACCCAGCACTCAAATAGCTCCGCTATATCCGAAAAAGGGCATACGCCCTTCTGAGAGGATCTTATGCCGAAGATCAATACTGTGAAGCCGAGTTTCTTTACAGAAGTCCCAGACGAGGACGGCAGATACTTCTACAAGAAGACGCCCGTGGGCTCTTACACTTTCCGGTTCTTTCAAGACTGGGATGGAAATGAGAAACCTACAGGAGAATTAACTTTCTTCTCTCCGGAAACTGACACCCAGAACCTTATGGAAGGTTCTCTTAAGGACGCCGAGAAGTTTGCCCGCACGCATCTAAAAGAGAAGCTCGCTGAAGACAAGAAGCAGGACGAGAAAGAAGAGAAGATTCTCTCCCTCGAAGACCAGCTTCTTGAGTTTGCTAAAAAGTTTCGCTCTGCAAAGAGCTCAGAAGAAGTTATCGCGCAATACAAACTTCTTCTTCAGCAGGCTCAGTCTTTCGGTCTGATCTCAAATCCTGTACGGCTAAAGATAAACAGGATGAACAAAACCATAGGCGGGATTTCAAACCTGCAATCTTCAAAAAAGGAGCTTGAGGTCATGGCGGGAGTCATGGAGCTTCTTGCAGTAGAAGCCCGTAAAGTTTCTGCAAACCCTTCTCCGAATAGGGTCGCTTCTCGTTGGGCTTCCAAGGGGAAAGCGTAGTGCCTACGGACTCAAAAGTCCCATTTTCTCTAAACCAGAATCCTGCCCCAAACCCTTTATCTGGTCAAGAGGTTCAGGATGAGAGGGCCCAGCTTGTCGGGGATATCCTAAAGAACTTCCGAAGAGTTCTTCCTTCGAACTGGGTCTCGCAGACTAATGGGCCTTGGTACACGCTGCAGTTTCAGGCGATGGCGGAGCAACTTGCTGAGATCCAGCTCACTTCTACCGAAGTTCTGAAGGATTCTACTTGGGACTTTACTCGTCCTGACTTTCTTTGGCAGGTACTTGGAAGTTTCGTCTTTCCGGGAGCCACAGATAAATCTGGCGTCCCACAAATAGACGGCGATAAAGCCTACCGGACTTTCCTTCAGAAGATGGTCGAGTTCCTCCTCCTCGGAGCGACAAAGACTTCTATGACGGGGGGCATCGAGGCTCTTGATTCGAGTCTCGTTGTCACTATCTTAGAGAGATATCTACAGACTCCTCCGAGAGATACTTCTGGGGGGTACACCCTGCTTGATCAGTTCACAGTAGATATCTTTGTGGAGACTGTTTCTGGGGGATTTCCTTCTGACCCCTTTTTGACGCAGAAAAACGCAGAACTTGTTCTTGCGGCACTTAAGCCAGCACATGTTCTTTACACTTACAGTTATCTGTTTCGGGATGCGTTTGATAAGATAGCCGACGACGAAGGGGGTTTGTACTTCGATCTTGACTCGTACTACTACGATGATCTTAGGAAGTATTGCCTCGGGGCTCAAAGCATCGCCGGAGACAACGGAAAAACGCTCAACAACAGAAGATTCTTTACAGATCCGGATTTTTCTTTCTCTCAAATCCGAGACGGGGCAGAACTCAGAGTTATCTCCGGGACGAATAGAGGCTCTTACCGAGTAGTCGGAAAGTCTTGGCTACTTGGGGGAGCGGACTCTGTTTCTCGGAGCTTTTCAGTAGATACTTCTCCCGCTATTGTGGGAACTCTCGTAGCCCTGAACGAAAAAGATTTGTTTCTGACCCCCACACCAAACTGGTCTCTTATCCCGGTAGATTCTAAGATCACTATAAGCACGGGTCCAAACGCAGGCGTTTACAGGTTAGACACCGTGCTCGGAAATACTGGGGGACCCATTGGAACTCCGGGAATCTCCGGAGCAAGAGTTAGAGTTTCTCCGTCTACTCTTATCCTTGATAAGAGGATGCTTGTAGCGGCTACAGGGCAAACTTACGAGGTCGGAGTAGACCGTTTGGGTGTTCAGACTCCCCAAGCCGTAGCTGGGGAAGACGTCTCAATTCAATTCTTTTTGTAAACCTCAGATCCCTTTGGACATGGCGGTATCCCGCCTATCCCTAAGGGCATCTCGTAAAGCGGCTTCCCTCTCTCCTTCGACAAAGGGTATTTTGGGAATACGCCGACCGACGGAGATCTTGAATGGCTATCCGGAACCGCTACTTTCCTGGGACCGCTGTCTCAAGGCATCTCGACACCTTTGAGAGATCTTGGGGCGAGGCGGTTTATCAGAGCGGAAAGCCCGTTCTTGACTCAGAGCTGATTTTCTCCCAGGAGGTCGGCTATGAGATCAACCGTATTTTACAAAACGGAAGTGTGCCTTCGGGGTTTATCCGAGGTCCTGCCCCAATAAATCCTGAGAAGGATTTTTTAGACGGGACTTCTCCAAATACTCTTCGCATGGTAAGGCGGGCAGCACTTGTCGCTAACATGCCCGTGGTCGTAGAATACACCGGGACTTCTACTCCGGGGATGAATGTTATCCCCTTTTCTCCTGCTCCTTTGTATGGGGGCGCACCCCCAGACGTCAAAAGAACAGACTTCGTGTTCTTGGAAGTCTGGTCTTGCGTAGTTTCTTCTTCCCCGAGAGCTACTGCTACCTTAGAAGTTATCACAAACGCGAATATCGTCGCGGGCGATCAGGTTCTTATCAACGGGGTCCCCCTTACGGCTACAGCCGGAGCTCCTCTTGTAGATGAGTTCCAGATCGGCGCGAACGGAGCAATCACTGCCTCGAACATCTATGTGGCGGTAAACAACCCTGCAAACTCCTTTACCGGGATTTGCACGGCGACGGTTTCTCCGACGAATACTTCTCTGGTAAACCTGCGCGCTGCAGACCCGTTTGCGGGAGTAGCAGGTAACGCAATCACCCTCTCGATGGTTCTTACGACCCCCGGATGTTTGCAGGTAAACGGGGGACCCGGACCTACTCTCTTTGCGGGTGGTGTGGATACTCCCAACAAGCCTTCTCAAAGCACCCTGTACCGTTGGGGTAACACTCAGGCTCCGGGGGCTGTAAACTTCACGGACGATATCGCGGATCCCGTTGTGGGGACTGAGACGTCTAAGCGGGTTCAGGTTCAGTATAGAATCAGAGTAACGGGCCAAACAGAAGCTGTGAACTTTAAGCAGCAGAACGGCTTCGACAATGTGAATGTTCTTGCTCGAGGAACTCAGGGGGCTCCTGTTGCGGGCTACCCTTTTGTTCCGGCGAACGGAACTACTGTCTCTGGGAACTCGAGTGCTGTTAACTACGGCACTGTGGATGCGGGGCTTTGGGTCGCTGGGGACGGGACTCTCGCTTCGGCGAATGCTCTCGGTACTGTAGACGGATACGTCTATGCGATTCCGATTGCAATGGTATTCCGCCGCAACGATGCTTACAACGGCGGCGCGGGAGGAGGCTTTGACCCCCTGAATAACGCAAACGGAGCTCTCCCGAGCACTCACGCAGGGTTTATGAACCCGATCATCGGGGTTATTCCTGCGGGAACTTCCGATAGACCTGACGGAAAGTTCTACGACATTCTTCTTAGGGAAGATGTTATGGACCTCCGCAAGCAGATTACTCCGGGCGGTCTTGACCTGAAAGCCGAACTTGAATTCCAGATGTCTGCTCTGCTCGACGGGAACTTCGCTACGTGGGCTATCGACGCAGCAGATAAAAACGAGCTCGGCGGCGGCTCGGGGGATGTAAGCACTCGATACCTTGTTTGCAACGAGATCGGTAGATCTTCTGCGAAGGGCGGAGTAACTCCTTCTTCGGGAGATACTCCTCGCGGGGATTCGATCGCAGATTTCGATCACGTGCGTAGAAGGTTCGGGGACTGGGCTGTTATCGAGAGGAGAATCTTTCCGGTTCTGCCCACATCGGATATTGTAACCGAGCCCGGACTTTATACCACCAAAGTAAATCCTCTCCTTCCAAACACCTGGGAAGAAGGGGATCAAATCAACATCGATTTGAATTCTCTCGACGCTACGGGTCTTGGTAACTGGCTCAATGCTCCTTCAGGTGTTCCCGTCGGTGGAGGTAATGTCGCAGATCTTTGGCCGATGGGAACAAAGATCACGGATGTTCTGAGAGTAGTCCACGATGACGGAAATTACCTCGCGGCTATCTCAAAGGATGTCCAGATCTCGAGCGTCGTAGGTATTGGAACCCCTCATGTACAGATCACACTCTCGGAGAACACCGACGGCGCAACGGGCGGGCTAAACGTCCCTCCTTACAACCTTGTTGGGCCGAGCGGGAGAGTTCTCGACAATAACTCTCCCCGTAGGATTTGGGTCGAGCTCGAGATCACTTACCCGACCGGGGCTGGAACAACCGATACGGTAGATTTGGAAGTAACTCCGGCTCCGGCTGTTTATCCAAACGGGCCTGTTATCGAAGATGACATTACCCAAAGACCCGCGGATTTCGAGGGGGTTCTTCCTCCTGCTTTCCGTCAAGGTCGGAGAGAAGTAGCAGTCGAGTACGTCTCGAATGACGGCTCCGGGGCTCTTTCCGGAATTCCGATTTCGGATTCTTTCGTTAGCGATTCTCCTCTGCAGGTTTCTTTTGAGCGCAGAATCTTCGGCTCTCCCGGAGCAACCCTTACAGTAACCGACGCTGTTACAGCTCTTCCAGTAACTGTAAACACAGCCCTTACTGAGTACGGGTCTTCTTCACGCAAGCTGCTTGTAGATGCCGGCACGCCCCTGAGCGGAGCAGGTCAAACCCTTGCCAATGTGCAGTATTTCGCACAAGATCCTCTGCCCAACTATGGGGCCGTGGGTTATCAGATCGCGGTTTACTTCCGTAGCAACGCTCCGCAGACTCTTGGAGTGCAAGCGGGTGCTCCTGTAACTTTCCCGATTCCGGCTAACTTGCAAGTTCAGCCTTTTGTAATGTCCCGGGATCTTTGGACCTGTACGGTTTCTGCGGGTTCTGCGGACACAGCTTATCCTTATCGGGCACCCTCAGACCAGATCCCCGTAAACGGAGATGTTCCAATTGGACAGTTTCCGGGGGAGTGGGCTATCGCTGCTTTCGCCCCGATTTCTATCGGGGACTTCAATGCTCCGACGGGCTTGTTGAACCTGCACCAGCTTGTTCCGGCGGACGGAAACTCTGCTTTCTCGTTCTCGAACAAAGATGTAGATAAAGAGTTCCGAGCCCATTACAAGGTTTCAGACCCTACGGCTTATCGCCCTACGGTAGCGGCCCAGCCCCTTTCTGGGGTGCAAACCCATAAGGTCTGGTTCCCCTTCTTGGCTCGCGCGACGGTGGATAGCACTCTGTACCGTAAGGGGGAAGTCCTCCTTATCGTGGTTTCGCGCTTTGCATATCTTGAGAACAACAACTTTGTGGGCTTCTCGAATTCTGGAAACACTGCTTGCGCAGCACTGTACCGGACTCGCGGTTGCCTTCTCCTCGCTTCGGAGTGATTTCAAATGCCGATTCCTAACGATCTCCTAAGCCTTGGAAATCTCGGAAACGGGCAAATCCCCAACGGAGCTGTTGAGGATGTTTCCCTAAAGAATCCTCAGAGGGATACTCTCCCCCTTACTGCGCACGTCAAAGATCCAAGCCGTGCGCATATGGCTTCTTCTATCGGCATCGTAGATGCCGGGGGATATTATGCATCCGACGAGGTAGAGGGAGCTCTTCAAGAAATCGGCGCGGGGGGCTCTGCGGGCCGTCATAACGGTTTGGTCCTCGGAGGCACCTTTACCTCGGGTCCGGGCCTTCTTACTCTCGATACCCCGACGACGGTTCTTATTGGAAGCGTGGCGGCATCGTTTGGTGGGGCTACTGTTGTTCTCCCCCCGAGCGTGACCCGCTATGTTTGGATCGATCCTTCTACCTCTACTCTGGTAGCGACGGCGGTTCTTCCTCCGGTCAGCAGCGAGCCTATTCTTATTGCAAAGGTAACGACAGACGCCGGAGCTAATGTCGTTGCTTCGCAGGACGCTCGCTTCTTTGTAGCGAATCTCGACCGCAAGTTAGATTACACTCTCAGATCAGACGGCTCTGCGGTCAACGATGCTTCTGAGGCGTGCTTCGTCACTCTCGACGCTGCGCTGTTTTGGCTTGAGAACTATGTTTCTACTGCACAGGAACGCAAAGCTGTTGTTATTGTTCGTGGTACTCATGTAATCAACAACACGGTTGTTGTTCCTGCAGGTATTCCGAACCTCGAGTTCCGAGGCGAGGGGGTTGCGACATTTTCCACAGGGGCTTCTCTTGACCCTATGTTTGATGTCAGCGGAACTGTAGGTCTGACTTTTACGGGTGTCACTTTCCTCTGTGATCATGCGGGGTCGGTGGCTATCCGTACCGCGACGGGTGCACTCTCTTGCTCAAACGTGACCGTGCAGGACTGCCGCTTCACGGTGGGCGGCTCGACTTGGGGCGGGGGCGTGCTGTTCAACGCAGCGACCCCGGCTACACAGCAAGGTCACCGAGTGCTCGGCTCGCAGTTCACGGTCAACAATAACGGCGTGCTCATTACTTCTGCCGTGGACTGTGTGGTGCGCGACTGCACCTTCACTGGCACCTCTGTGGTTGGCTCCACGGGCGTCTCGTTGACGCGAGTAGCAGGAACTGGTGAGAACTGCGTAGTCGAGAACGCGAAGGTCGTCAGCGGGTTTAGCAACCCCTTCAACATCACGACACTCACCTCTACTCTGCG
>JACCDO010324115.1_pt1 | contig 12001 bp, 7 predicted proteins | sample 7446101 | NCBI WGS metagenome assembly JACCDO01 (sample SAMN15323440, study PRJNA562643) | freshwater metagenome | isolation source: river surface water | place: USA:Blue River Watershed | collected 2017-08-16 | reverse complement strand
TCTTTTGATAAATCATTAGGACCATATTCAGATATTATTATAAATATTAGTAAATTTTTACAAGAAAAATTACCAATATATAATAATGCGATTACAATAATCATATCAGATAGTACAAATTATGGGGAAGCAGATTATAAGATATTCAAATATATCAATGATAACATGTTAGATTGTGATATTGTGATACATTCATGTGATTCTGATTTTATATTTTTAATAATTTGGTATCAATTAATGTCTACTATTAAAAATAGAGAATTAAATATATCATATATAAATCATAATAATGATAAAACATATTATAACGCAAAGAAAATAATAAATTCATTAATTGAAAAATATTCTCATATAAATAATATAACAGATGATACTAGTATTAATATTGTATTTGATTTTTTAGCATTATTATTATTTTTTGGGAATGATATAATGCCAACAAATTATGAATTAGGTTGTGAATTGTCATTAAAATTAATATTTGAAACACATTATATATTATATAATGATTTGGACTTTGTAGTTAGTTTAAATAATAAAAATATAATAAATTTTAAAAATTTATTAAAGTGGCTGTATAATATTGAAAATCGTAATTCATTTTCAATTGTTTTTATTAATAGATTTTATAAAACATCATATAATATAAATAATATAATTGAAAAATATAATTCTTTTGATGAATTAATTAAAAATCCAATTATTAATGATTTAGTTAAATATGAAAAAGGTTTTAATATTGAAGATAATTCATATCAATCATTGTATAATTATGTATTATATAAAGTAGAACAGATGTCTGATAATATGATGAATAAAAATAATAAAATTGATTATGATAAGATTGAAAATGTAATGAAATATTATAATGATATGATTAAAGATTTAGATATTGAATCATATATGACATTATATATTTCACAATGTATATTATTTTTTTATGATTTTAATTTATATTCACCAATTAATTTTATATATTATAATGCAACGATCGCGCCATCTATTAAACAAATTATATCATTTATTGAAAATAATAATATGAATGATATTATTAAAAAAACACATGATATATTAAATTCAAATATAAATATGAAAACATATTTTAATCCTATATCTCATCATATATTTATAACACCATATATTAATTCAAATACAATTTATTCAAATGCTTTTAATACAAATATAAAATATGTTGAAAGTTTATTTAATATTGTTGAAACATATATTCCAGGTATATGGTTTACAAATGACTTTAATTTAAGAAATATTGATCCTATTAAATTTATTAAAATTACTAATAATATGATTGATTTTTATCAAAATAATTTTATTGATAGATTTTTTATTAATAATAATATGTTATTAACTTGTAAATAATTTGTATTATAAATATAATGATAGATATTCCAAAATCTATGGATATTAAAATTAAATATGGTAAATTAGAAAATGGGATGAAATATGTGTTAGTATCAGATTCTAATTCAGACATGGGTAATATTTCTATGTGTGTTAATGTTGGCTCTTTATGTGATCCACCTGAATATATGGGCATGGCTCATTTCCTGGAACATATGTTATTTCTTGGCAGTATGAAATATAAAGAAGAAAATTATTTTGATAAAAAAATTAATTCTTATGGTGGCACTAATAATGCTTTTACTAGTATGAATAATACTACATATTATTTATCTGTTTTAAATGAACATCTTGATGAAATATTAGATATATTTTCACGTTTTTTTATTGATCCATTATTTGATGAAAATTCAGTTGGGCGTGAAATAAATGCGATTCAATCCGAACATATGAAAAATATTAATAATGATTATTGGGTTAAAAGGCAAATTATATATTCATTATCAGATAGTAATGTGAATCGTTTCACGACTGGCTCATTAGAATCTTTTGGTATAAATGATATTAAAGATAATATTAAAATAAAAAAATTAAGATCTGCAATGATTGAATTTTATAAAAAATATTATTGTCCGGATAATTTATGTATTTGTATTCAATCAAATAAGGACTTGGATATGATGGAAAAAACTATATATGAAACGTTTTCTGAAGTAAAAAAACACGATTTATGTAAACCAAATTTATATGATTTCCCAAAATATAAAACTTTTAATGAATATGTATATAAACCTGAAAATGAATTTGAATGTATTAATTATTTTTGGGATATACATGATTTTAATTATTATCTTTATAATAAAGCAATTGATGTTGTTCAGTTTTATATAAATATTAATAGTATGAATAATCTTCAGAATATATTAATAAAAACAGGATATGTGACTTCATGTAATACAACATATTTTGATGAAGGTATATTCATGTTATCAGTATTTATAAATAAAAATGAGGATATAATAATAAGTAAAATAAATAATATTGTATATAATTATTTGAATTATTTAAAAACAGTTGATTGGGATTATATTTATCAATATATGAAAAAGAATTATGAATTAAATTATAATTATAAATTAAAAGAAAATAATTCTGGTATGGTTGTTGATTTATCATCAAACGGTCATATTTTTAAAGAAGAGAATATTTATAATGGACCTAAATTAGTTTTAGATATTAAAAGAGAATATGTGGATGATATAATTAATATTATTTCTAGCGATAAAGTAAATATTTTATATGGATTTAAAAAATTTAATAATATAAAAGAAACTAAAACTGAGAAATTTTATAAAAAAGAATATCATGTAATGAGTAAAAGTCTCAAAGATAATACGAAAAATGAGTATAATTTTAATGTAACATTAGATATATCATTATTAGATATTAAACCAACTATATTTCCGGATTTAGATAAAAATATGATTCCAAAAAGATTAACAGAAAGATTTTGGTATGGCGGTGTATCTAAATTTAAAGAACCATTTGTGGTAGGTCATATTTATATAAATATGGATGAATTCTTTATTACACCAAAAAATTATATATTAACACAAATCGCAATAAGTGTCATAGATTATTATATTAATATTTATTTTTATGAATATTTTATTTTTGGATATAGTTTTGATATAAGTATGAATAGTATTGAGAATGTTATAACATATTCGGTTGGTGGATATAATTATAATTTTATAAATATAATGAATATGTTATTAAAAAAATTAAATGAAATAAAGCCGGATATAAATATTGTAAAAACATTAATAAAAAATATTGTGCTTGGATTAAAAAGTGTAAAATATTTACCACCAGGAAGTTATTGTGGATATGAAATTAATAAACGTATATATAAATCATATTATGATAATGATGTATTATTAGATTTATTGTATGAGATCAAATTTGATGAAATTATATCACAAATTAATAAATTAACAAGTTTTAAGGATGTACCTATTGTAACAGTTATTTATGGCAATATTTTACCGGCAAAATTATATACTTGTTTTACTTATAATATGAATTTAGAAATTCCTATTAATGAAATACCAGATACAAATATGTTAGAAAGTTTTACTGTAACACATCCAAATAAAAATGAAAAAAATAAATACACTGTATTGTCTATGTATTGTGGTGAGTATTCTATTTTATTTGATAGTATGATAAATCTATTAGATATGATAATACAACCATTGGCATTTAATTATTTACGAACAAAAAAACAATTGGGCTATATAGCTGGATCAACAATTTTTTATGATAATAAAAAATATTATATACATGTTTTTGTTCAATCAAGTAAAAAAAATAATGATGTTGAGAAAATAATGAATCATTTTATTAATAAAAAATTAATTGAAGAGTTAAATAAACTATCAGAAGATGAATTCATTATTCTGAAAAAATCATTAGAAGATAATATAATGGTAAAGTATAATAATATGGCAGAAATGACACGTATGTTTTTGCCAGAAATAAGAAGAAGGAAATATATATTTAATAGAAGGGAATTAGTAGTTGATGAGTTAAAAAATATAAAGCTTAATGATATTAAAACTTTATATTATTCAATTTTAAAAAATAAAAAAACTATACATATTTTATAATATGTTTATAATATATTTATAACGTGTTAGTTAATAAATAAGGATTAGCAGATGATGTGGCGGAAGATAATAAGGCAGATGGATCCATCTTGCCTAATAAACTAGATCCAGATCTACGTCTTAACCACATAAGAACAAGGACAATCACTACAAATGCTGCAATTACACCAATTACGATACCAGCAATTTCACCATCAGATAAATTAGCGAAACGTTCTTTTAATTGTTTTTTATCTTTATTATTACGATTCATATATAAATAATTTAGATAAAAATTTTTAATATTTTTTTATTTAGAACATTTTAAAGCTTCATTTTTCTTATATACATTTCTATGGTAGAATAATTTACAATCTATCGCACTTTCCTTAAGAACTTTCTCAAATTTATCTATTAATAATTGTTTCTTCTTTGCCATTTCCCATATATACATATCTGTTGTTTTCTCCCCGGGATAAGTAGCTAAATATACATATACTTCAACATTTCTTCTATCACGTGGTACATCTTTGTGTGAACAAAAACGAATTGCTCTCCCAATGATTTGTAACATTCGCGCCATATTCCAATAAGGTTCCATAATATGAACTTGTGAAACTCTAAGTAATGAAACACCTTCTTTAATTGATGGTGACCCCAACATAATTTTAATCTGGTTACCATCAATATTATCTTTTTTATTAAAAACATATTTAATTTCCTCTTTTATATGATGAGGTTCGTCGCCTGACCAGATAGCGAAACGTTTTTTACCTGGGCCATGTTTACGATAATCCGTATATCCATTATATTCAAGATATTGTATAAAAGAACGTATACCACCAATATCTTTAAAATTACTGTACACAAAAGTTGGACCGTCTGATCTATTTATTTTACTTAAAATCTTATAAAATTTTTTTGAATATTTAATAATATTTTTTGGTGATAACGTTGAACCAGTTAATGAGGCAAACCCTTTTTCGCCAATACTTTTATTTGGAAAAGCAATATTTGATAATATTCTTGGTCCCAACATAAAATCAGTTGGTAATTTTAATATATCTCCACTTGAAAAATCTTTTATTTTTTCCATATCCATGATTGTTTTATATGATTTATATTGAAAACTTTCCATTCTACATTTAACAATTTTTAATATTTGTTTTGGGAAACTTTGAGGTGGAGCACCGCGATAATATGATATAATATTTTTCATATAACCACCTAATTTATCTTTATTTATTATATCATAATCTGTACCGATATCTGTTTTAAATGGTTTTAAAAACATTGTATTAAAATCTCTTCCAATTGGTATTTCTTTTTTAATTTTCAATAAATTTAAGGTTAATGCAATTTCTTCAGGTTTATCAAACATTGGTGTAGCAGATAATAATAATATACGCGTTTTATTATCTGAACGATCAATTACCTTCTTTAAATTTTTATAAAATGGACCACCTTCTGAAACCATATTTTGAACTTCATCAACTATTAATAATGTATTAACTAATTTAATTTTATTTTTTTCAGCTAATTCAACAAATTTGTGATAACTGTAAATAGTATAATATTTCTCAATACGCTCATCTGTTTTTTCTAATATATTTTTATATAATTTTTCTTTTGGTGATAATGTTTTTATAACTTCCCGTTCTTCAGATGTCATATATTTACCACATTCACCACGTAATTCATCTTTAAAATTACCAATTAAAGCAGCTGGTAATAATACCATAATATTCATTTTTTCTTTTAATGATTCAGCCATTGTAATTGCGGTACACGTTTTACCCGCACCTATTTTATGATATACTAATAAACCTTTTTCACTCATCTTATCATTAAAAAAATCTCTTAAAAATAATTGTTGTGGTTGTAATGTGAATTTAGCAGGTTTACATATATCTTCCATTCTCTCATTACTTGGCTGTAATTTATATTTTTTAAACTTTTCAGTTATTGAAGACATTTTTATATATAATAAAAGATAGAAATAATAAAAATTGATATTTAAATACTATATACAAATATATATTAATAAAAAGATGGATCTTTACAAAGACATTACCACACCAAACCAAACATTAGAAGAATTAAATAAAAAAATTATTACACGATGGAATGACATTGTCAAAACATCTGATACATATAAAGGCAAAATAGCACAATATTTTAAAACAAAATTCATTACTGTGAATCATGGATATAAATATACAAAAGGAGATAAATATATAAAAACATTATTTCGTTTTTTATCATTTAATATTTCGCTTCATTGTAAATTAATGATCCTATGTGTTATAAATAGGACTAATATTTGTTCTAAATTATTATCAAAAAATGATAAAATATTAGATAGTTTTCTTGATATAACTAGTATTTTAATGTATTCTAGTTCATATTGGACATTTAGTACTTATAATATCTATATGAATTATTTAGAAAAGAAAAATATTCAATTAACTGACGCAATAAAAGAATCTATTGCGTTTTATCATTTTAGTAATACAGATGATAGATTGTATGTATTACATTCTGATATTTTAGAAAATAAAAAAGATGATATTACTTTTCAATTAAGAATAATTGATTCTATTGGAAATATTAAAAACGATAAATATTGTTTACGCAGATTAAAGTATATTAGTAAAATATTCACTAGTATGGATATAAATATGTTGTTGCGCGAACTTTGTATTAGTGATCGTCTTACATTATTTGAACCGATCTGTAAATATTACTATAATGATATTATAGATAATAATATTATCACTTCTATTGTTGTTGCACTCTCACAAATATATTTAGGTTTAATTAATAGTGATATAAATGCTGAAACTTATTGGAAATCAATCTATAATATATTAAAAACAGATGGCGAAAAAAATGTTTTTATTATATATTCTATTTATTGTTTAGGAACCGCATTTGGTTATACGATAACTAATATAAATGATAATTTTTCTAAAACAAAAGAATGCTTAAAAGAAATATTTACAAGCAATTTTAAATTTAGTAAAAACACAAATATTATTGAATTAAAAAATATGTTTGATAGTATTCCACCGCATGAGATGACTGATTGTATTGTATCATTTACCCAAATTCAAAAATCTTATTGGGATTCAGATCATTACAATGATACAATTCATCCATTATTATATATAATGCCATTTGTCTATGTAAATAAAGGTGCCGGATCAAATGAATTTAATAAAATCAAATATTATTTAACAAAATATATTAAAAATGTACATAGGAAGAAGGCAATTATTCGGAAAATTAAAATTTATCCAATCTTGAATGAATTAAAAAATATGAAACCAAATCATAATGTCCCAGTATTTAGAGATGGTACCTATTTTTATAAAAATAAATCTGATATATTTAATGAAGTACCGCCATATCATATATATCCTGGTATGTTACAAAATATGAAAGATATATATTTGGTTAAAGAAAAACCAGATGGTATATTGGTTAATAAATTGCCACAATTTATTGAGCCAATATTAAAACACGACAAGAGAATAAAAGCGGAATATATTGAAAATTTAGATTTATATTTAGTTTTTGATATTGAAATAGATGGCACAACATTAGAAAGACATAAATATATTCATTCTTCACACAAGTATGGACAGAAAACAATTCCAGTTATTAATAGTGTGGATGATTTTATTAGAGAAATAACAAAAGAAAGACAAAATTTAAAAACATTCTTAGAAAAGCCATATGATAACTGTAGATGGTATCCTAAACCAGCATGGATAATTGAAAATATGGAAAACTTTATAAAAATGTTCACCCATGTAATAAATGATATTGAAATTATTGATTATAAGATTGATGATATTAATTATGATGGATTTATTATTACACCATTAAATGGACAACGTGAAATCAAGATTAAACCAAAGAAATATCATACAATTGATCTACTTTATAAGAATAATAAATGGTATGATAGAGATAATATTCAATGGACAAATATATCAACAGAAATTGAATTATCAAATAATATAATTTATAGATGTTACCCAGATGGTGATATGTATATTGCTAAAGAGATTCGGTTTGATAAAATTAAACCAAATACCCATATTATAGCAAATACAATTATTGGATTATATAAAGCAGAATTTAAATTTTCATATGATATGATTTATCATAAATGTATTTCACATATTAATGAATGGGATATAATTAAAGATAATACGAATACAACCATATTATTATTATTAAATCGTATGAAAAAATTATTAAATAATCCATCAGTATTAGATTGTGGGTGTGGTAACATTCGTGGTTATCATAATTTAAAGAAAACAAATTATCCATTTAATAAATATATTGGTGTTGATATTGATATAAATATGTTAGGTAAGGTAACAAATATTGAAAATAATATGACAATCTCGTATATGGATTTAGGGAAACCAAGCGAATATTGGTATGAATTAAATAATAGTATGTTTAATTTGATATTATGTATAAATAGTTTGATGCATTTTTGTACTGATTATTTTTGGGAAACCATCAATATGATAACAGAAAATGGTAGTTTTATGATTGTATCATTGGTTGATAATATTGATACATATAATTTTAATGAATATTATATTAAAAAGGTTGGTAATATGATTAAATATAAATTTCCAATTCATGATAAAGAAAATACAGAACCATTTATTGAAAAAGATATTTTTTCAAAATATGGCTGGAATATATTTGATACTTATAAATCAGATTATGGTAATCTTTCTGATTGTTATATTTGGTATATTTTACAAAAAGATTAAAAATTAACTGATGCGTATTCACCACCTTCATATGGAGTAACTCTAAACATTGGCATATAACGATCAAATGGTATATCTACTTTTACCGCCGGTTCTACTTTATTTACAACTGAATTAACTGGTTCTATTATATCATATGTTATATTATTAGTATCCAATGATTCTATTTCTTCAGATTCTGGTTCACTCTTTTCAGATTCATTCATGATATATAAATTTTCTTTAATTAATTCTTTTAATTTAACACTAATTATTTTATGTTTCTTCGCCTTGACAATAGATTGAGCAACCATATTCTTTTCTCTAATTTCTTCTAATGTCATATCACCCATAAAATTAGATATCATTAGATTACCAATAACCAATGCTGTTTCTTCATCTGGTACTTTAATAATAAGATAGTTTTCATTAACATCAATATCAATCATATCTTCAGAAATAAAAGGTTGTTCAGTCCATAAAATAAAGTTATCAATATATCTTTTAATATTCTCTATTTTAAGATAATATTTATTATATTTTTTTCCCATAATAATTTTGCTCCATGGTTCAGATGGTTCGCCTTCTTTTTCTGTTTCTTTATTAGTGAATAACATAATCTCATTAAATCTCTCTTCGTGTGTATAATATAAATCAATCGCTAATATAATAATTATTATTAATATTGGAATGTATATCATTATTATATCGTTAGAAATATATTTATTAATTATATAATTTTATAAATGTCCATTCAAGATATGTTATTTCAAAATAAAATAAAAAATATTAAATATTTTAGTGAAATTGATTTAATGGAAAAAATTCAAAAAATGAATTTCACTAAACAAATGAAAATTATTTCAAAACCATTTAATACTGGTAGTTTTATTGTTATTATATTTGCTTTATTTATTTATGATGTAATTGATTTATCTGATGTTAAATTATTATTATACGGATGTATAATTGGTACTATATTGAAATTTATATTTAGAAGAAAAAGGCCTTATTTTGCTGATGAAAGAATTAAAAATTATACAGGTAAAGATCATATAGATGTTTTTGAACATTATTCATTCCCAAGTGGACATACATTTGCCGCTACATTTTTTTCTCTTATGATGTTACATAAATATCCACATGAATTTATGTTTAATATTGTTGGTGTTTTGGTAGGGTTTAGCAGAATATTCTTAGGTGTTCATTATCCTACTGATATTATTGGTGGAATATTATTTGCCTTTATTACTTTCCAAATATTAATTTAATTTTAATATTTTTAATGCTTCATTATATATTTGTTTATTTAGTTCAATGCCAAATGAATCAATATTATATTTCTTAGCAACAGCTAATACGGTGCCATATCCACAAAATAAATCACTTATATGTTTCACATTATTTATTTTTAAAAAATCAACCAATAATTCAATTATATTAACATAAAAACCTTTAATCCATAATTTATCATCTTCTTTTGGTATTAATATATCAGTTTGTAATGATTTTGGTAAAGTAAAATTACAGGAAGATTTTTTAAAACATAAAATATTAGAATAATTTAAATATTTAAGTTTATTATATTTTGTATTATTATTTATAATAATCTTCTTAAATATAAGATTCATTTTATATTTAGCGGCATTAGTTAATATAAATGTAGATTTATTAATTAATTTTATACAATTGTGTTCTTCCCAATATCTGTCAGTATAAATAACAATTAAAAATGAATTATTTTTTAATTTACTCATGATTAATTGAAATAATTTATCAATAAAATCATTATATTTATTTATATCAGATATTCCTATTTCAGATATATCTGGAATACCGATAATTACTGAACCAATTATATTATTATGTTTTAACCACTCCATCGTATCATTATTTATAATAAGTGTATCTACCATATTATATATATATATATTAAATCCTTCTAATATTATCCTCAAAAATAGTTTTAAATATATCACCTCTGGTTTGATTCATAGTATGTGTTAAATCAGGCATATCAACAATTATATTATGTGAAACTAAATAGTCATTTATATTAAAAGTATAATAATTATTTTCAAAAAGTTTCTCACAATTTAAATTAAACCATTCTTCCATTCTTAAATATAAATAAAAATATTTTTCAACAATAATAATAAATAAATCTTTCCAAGTCATATCTTTTTTAATATCTTTTGGTAATTTATTTTTTGTTACATCATCAATCATACTATTTCCATATTTTTTTAATTTCCAATAACCATAATTAAATTTATAATCTTTTATTTCATTCATTGTATTATTTTTAAAATATTGATAAATTGTATCACAATATAATTTTGTATATAAATATTCTTTATCATTTTCATAATTTGATTCAAAATCTACAAAATTTTTATATTCAAAATATACACGAGCCTCTTTATAATGAAATATTTTACCAAATAATCCAATCATATTATTAATATTATCATAATCAGGTTCATTATATTCATCATATGGACATTTTGTTTTAATATAATTAACACACATTATCTCGCTCATTTCAATTGATATAACTGGTGAACCATCCACAATATGAGTCACAATAAAACCATCTTTTGTTTTACCTTTATATATATTACTATATGAACCAGTTGAATCAAACCATTGAGCAATATAAATCATATTATTATATCTAAAATGTCCATATGTATCACATTTTTCTAAAAATAATGAAAATAAACTAACTCTATCGCGACCAAATAAATTAAGATCATCCAAGTTTATATCCGGTATATTATCATTTATATTTATATTTAATTTACTTACATTAGTTGTCCCAACTAATGTGAATTCATATTTCTTTTTTATCATTTTTTCAAATAGAGTATTTGTATGATAATATGTTGCTTTGTCATCTTTCGCTTTTAATTTTAATTTTGCTAATGGTTGGACTAAAAATTCTTCTTCTTTTGGGAATAAACTGAAATTTTCAATTAATAATCCAACACCCTTTAAATGTTCTGGTATATTTATACGCACTAATATAAGACCAAAATCCATTTTAGCACCAGGTGAATAAAAAGGATCACGAGTTGTTGATATAAAACCACGATCTGTAAAAATGTCACCCACTTTTAAATTTCTTATAAATTCATCGTCCCAGATAAATCTATAAAAATAATATTCTTTTGGTAAATCAACTTTATTTATCGTATTGAC
>JACCDO012265801.1_pt1 | contig 12003 bp, 11 predicted proteins | sample 7446101 | NCBI WGS metagenome assembly JACCDO01 (sample SAMN15323440, study PRJNA562643) | freshwater metagenome | isolation source: river surface water | place: USA:Blue River Watershed | collected 2017-08-16 | reverse complement strand
TATTCACCGTTAGATACCATTTGGGTTGGAATCGGTGAGCGGAAAGCTGCTTCATCTGCTGGCAAACACTCATCAAATTCGCGCTCTGTCATTGAGACGCCAAAGGGCCGTTGTTTGTCTGTCATTTCTGTCTCCTGTTTTGTTATGTGCACATGTAACGAGGAAGATACTTTTCTTTATAGCGCTGGCTCTGCTTGAATGGTGCTTGCAGTTGTCGCTCTATAACCAAACCACTACAAAAACCTTGTAAAGATTTAGCAAAAAAAAGTATTGCAATGACTGTGCCAGCACGAAAATAAATGCTGCGATGCGATGAATAAACGAAGAAAAAAAGAATGTCTAGTTATTACAATGACTTGCGAAACATAGCTCAACAAGGTGGAATAAGTCGCTTACGATGTAACTGTAAACAAACTAACGACTGTAAAGACTTGGGTGTTTACACATGTAAGCAGTGTGTTTACAAATTATTCTAAAAATAACAACTTAGATGGGAGGCTTAACGTTATAGCGTTTCATTTTTTTATAAATGGTGACACGTGAGATACCCATTTGCTGAGCAGCTGCAGTGACATTCCAACGACAGCCTCGCAACAAAGCAAGTAGGCGCGATTTCTCGTGATCAAAGACCGAGTCAGTATCGGCCGGCAAATCCATTTCTGAAAAACGCTCTGCGTTATGTAAGTATTCAGGAAGATCTGCAGCGGATACTAATTTCTCGCTAGAGACAGAAGTCGCAAAAGCAATCACGTTATTTAGTTCACGCAGATTGCCAGGCCAACGATGTCGCATTAATATTTCACGCGCTTCTATATCAAGTTCAGGTACAAAAGGACTTGCATTTTGCTTAGCATTGATCGCCAATACACGATCAATCACCCATGCCATATCTTTACGCTCACGCAGTGGTGGCAATGTGAAATGCGCACCACATAAGCGATAATACAAATCATCGCGAAACAATCCAGCTACGACTAAATTTTCAAGATCACAATGCGTTGCAGCGACAACTCTTATATTTACAGGTGCTGCTTGAGTAGCACCAATCGGTAAGACTTCACGTTCTGATAACACACGCAGCAAGCGGGCTTGTAAAGGTTTAGGCATATCCCCTATTTCATCAAGAAATAATGTGCCGCCATCTGCTTCTTGAATTAAACCGCGCTTACCCTTGGTTGCAGCGCCAGAAAAACTCCCTGCTATATAACCAAATAATTCACTCTCTATCAAACTCTCGGGAATAGCCGCGCAATTTACAGGTATGAATGGTCCATCGCGACGTTCGCTACTCTTATGCAAAGCTTTTGCAAAAAATTCTTTGCCACTACCAGTTTCACCGGTAATTAAAATACTAATTGGTGAATTCACTAATTTAGCTGCACGATCTATCTGTCTATCTAATGTCTTATCACCACCCGACAAGGCAGCGAGCGGCGCAGGAATCACCATCTCAGCTTTACCCGCATGACTTCCTGTTTGCACTTTAGTTGGTGGGAGTGCAGAGACAAATAATAATTTTTGTGAACCATGTATGCGAACTGCACGTCTATCCGCTGGCTTAGCAGAGACAAATCGTGGTAATTCATCTATCGCTAAATTTAATATTTGATCAACCGAACGTCCAATTAAATTGGTTTCACCATCTTCACAAAACAAAAGTTGGGCGCGACGATTATGTCCAATGATTTTTCCTGCTGCATCAACTGCAACTAAAAACTCAGGATCAACTTCTAAAAATTCTGGCGCTAGAGATAAACGTAAAATCCAATCCTGCGTAAATCGATGTAAAAAATGCGCATTCTCAATTTGATGCGCAAACATTTTTACTAGCTGTAATGCTAAATGTTGACTCTCTTTATGATGCGGTGATGTGAGAGCTGAAATATCTAATACTGCTTTCAATTTACCTAGCGGATCAAAAATAGGTGCTGCAGTACAAGTAAGAGGAATGTGCGTTGCATCGAAATGATCATTTAAATGCACAGTTAATGCTTCACCTGTGGTGATGCAGGTACCAACACCACAGGTACCTGCAACCATTTCATTCCAATTTGATCCTAGATATAAACCCGCTTTTCTTAGACTTTTATCGAGTTGTATATCACCTATAAAATCAACTGTGACGCCATGTGCATCGGTGAGTAAAACTGCATAACCTAAACCTGTTACTTGATGATACAAAGTCTCTAAACCATGTCGTGCGATATGTAAAAAATCATCAATTTGATCTTGATGTTCACGCAGCTGATGATAAGGAAGAATAATCGCTTCTTGCGATCGAGTAGGATCAAGCTTATGTTCATGAATACAGCGCATCCATGAATTTCTAATGACATCATCTTGCGTGAGCACAGACTCATTCGGGCGCGATTGCTCGGCCAAACGCATAATCGTCTCTATGTGTTTTTTCTTATCGTGGTCCAAATGCGTCTCCATGTTGGAACCTCGTACGAATCCATTCGTCTTTATCGAAGCAATTACATTATTGTTAATTTATTTCTTAAGTAAAACTTCATCAATCCATATTTGTACATGAAGACAAATTTAAAAGATAGTCGCAGTGCAACATGAAAGTATTGCTAATTTATTTATTCTTTGAGCATAAAAAAAGCACGATGCGTGCTTTAAGTCTTGAAAAGTCTAGGAAGACAGAAAATCAAAATTTCAGTCTGGTGAGATAGAAGGCAAAACTAATTGCAAACCTGTGCGTTTTTCAAATTGGATCACGTCATCTTGTGTATCTATATCGATAATAAAATGATCATTTGTTGTCAGATGCTTATGTACAGCCTCAGGATTTTGATCGATATAATTTCGAAAACTTATTTTTTGCGGTGATGCCAGCATGGTATAAATCAGCTCCGCTGAAAAACACACCGGATTACCACGCTGTCCATTCACCTCTGGTAAAACAACTAACTTATTAGTCGGCCTATGTTTATAAGCAGAGATTAATTCGAGTAAATCTGTGCGATTCAATAAAGGCTGATCTGCCAACATGACAAGTATAAGATCACAATCGTTGCTCAACGCTGTTAAGCCTAAGCGTACTGATAGTTGCTGCCCTTCTTCGGGCACTGGATTGCGTACTATTTTTATTGTTTGACCAACCAATGCTGCTTCTATCGCTTGATGATAATAACCAGTCACGACGACTACCTCATCAATACCAACCTCTTGCAAGGTCTGTAGATGACGTTGAATTAAGGTCTGGCCTTGACACTGAATAAGTGATTTAGGCAAACCACCTAAACGAGAACCTTCACCCGCTGCCAGTAACACGACACCAATTTTCAACGTTGGGCAAGAATCACCAGCTTGTTTAACGGCGCAATACATAGATTAGCGTTCAACGCCTTTGGTAACGATCGTACTACGCACATCTCTGAGTGTTTCCATAATATGTGCGATATCGATTTCAGTAATGTTTTCTTCCTCAAGACAAGAGACAAATAACTCACGTGTCAAATCAAACGAAGCACCTGTGACGCCACAGTGTTTATGCTGTGCTCGTATATCTTCAATACTATAGTGCTGAGTTGGCTTACCTAAGGCATACGAGATATATTCAATATGATGTTGAATAATTCTGTCGATAGGTATTTCAAGGAAATAGCGTCGCAAATGCGGTCTGCGCATTAAGCGCTCGTGAAAATCCCTAGCGACACGCGTCGCCATAGGAACTCCACCATATTTATCAAACAAAGTCTTTGCCATTACCAAGAATACAAATAAAAAAAGCAGCAAATGCCGCCATTGAATTTAACATAAATTCTATAACTAGATGATTCTGGCCTACGCCAGATAACTAACCACCTACGACGTCATCATGGCGCGATCTAAGTATAGAGTTAATTTTAGGAATATCTTCCTCAGTGACACCAGCCCTAGCAAGCGCATCATCAAATAAATCCATCATCAACGCAAAAGAAGCATTCGTGACAGCCAGACCATGATGAGCCTCGCGTATATTTCTTCCATGATAACCAGCTACAGGTCTGCCCATCGCAGTAGAAACATAATTAATCTGATGCGTGATGAGCTTATCAACAGGAACGCCTTCAAAGTAACGTCGTAAATTAGGACGCTTCATCACTTGTTTATAAAAATCTCTTACAAGATCAGTAATGAAAGGAACACCGCCGTATTTGTCAAAAAGCGTGTTTGGCATCGCAATAACTCAGAATAAACTGCTTAAATGATAAGAAATATGACACATTATAGTATTGAATAACAAGACTAGCACCCGTAAATCTTAGGCCTTTAACACGCCTCTCAAAACCAACTGCCATATAGTCTAATTTTCAACTTTACCAAAGAATAGTATTACCTTGGTAATCTAGGAAATGTGCTCCATTTTTTACTGCTGCATTTTTCATGGCAGACAACATACCCGCCACAGATGCTGATGGCTCTAATAAATTAGATACCGATAAAGTAAAAGGTTGAGAGAGTTTTGATCTGACTGTACCAGGCTGCAAAGCGATAATTTTTAATTCAGGATTTTTTCTTTGTAGTTCAATTGCGGCAGTTTGCAAAAACATATTTAGTGCGGCCTTAGACGCTCTATAACCATACCACCCGCCTTTCTTATTATCCGCAATACTACCTACGCGTGCAGAAAGTTTGGCATAGATAGAGGGCCCGGGTGCTAACAAAGGCGCAAACTGTTGCAATACGATAGCAGGCGCTACTGCATTGAGATGCATCGCTTTTAATAAATGTGTCGCTCTGAGTGCTGCGAGTGATTTTTCAGGACCGATATCATTCATCGTCAACACGCCAGTAGCATCAATAATGATGTTGTAAGGCCCTATAGTTTTTGCGAGTGATGCTTGACGCTCGATAGAGTCTGCGCTCTCTAAATCAAAATCATCACCCAAAGATTGTGAAATCGCCTTCACAACAACACATTGCGGATCGGCTTGAAAAGCTTGATAGAACGCAGCACCAATTGCACCACCCGCTCCTATCACACACGCTTTATATGAATCAGGAAATAACTGATATCCATCGTGATGGATTAGCATTGCTTAGCTTGCATAAGAAAAACCGCCATTATTTAACAATCACTAAATTACAACGACTCGTTGCAGATAATTTAATCTCTATATTCTTTTTAGAAAAACAAGAAATTTCATCAAAGTTTTTTGATTTACCAACTACAACCAAATCAGGATGTGTCTCATCAATGACTTTCTTTACCTCATGATAAGGATCACCAGCATGCAGCATTTTATAAACTTTTTTATGTGTTACTGCTAAATCTGCAGCTGCTGCTTCTAGCTTTTTTGACAAACTGCCTGTATCAACTGGCGTCCAACTATCATCAGCATAAAAAACTTTTCTCATCACCTTTTGTATTTTTTCTGCAAAGCTCAGCTCGCATACTGAAATAACATAAATCGCTTCACATTGCGGCAAACGATTAAGAAACTTTATGACACCCTGATTTTTTCCATCAAACGCAACAAGTACTTTGTTAAACATAAACAGATTCTCCGATTTATAGCCCTAAGCAAATTAGCGCTTATCGTTTTTATTATTTAATTGATACACCAACTTTTTTAGCATGCTCTGCTGCCATATCATCCCAAGCTTTTAAAGTCTCTGCTGCATACATTAAAGCAGGCCCGCCTCCCATATAGACACAGACAGATAACATCTCTTCACATTCCTCACGTGTCGCACCTAATTTCTGCAAGGCTTTAACATGAAAACCTATACAACCTGAGCAATGCTGTGTGATGCCTATCGCTAAAGCAATGAGCTCTTTGTGCTTTGTACTAATCACTCCCTCCGCCATAGAGGCTTGCGCTAGTTGCGCAAATCCCTTCATTGCATCTGATTGTGATTTTCTAAATGGCGTTAAATGGCTGGTTATTTCATTGACTAAGCCAATGTGATCAAAGTTACTCATATACTTTCCACAATATTTTCTTATTAAACTAAAACTATGATTTCTTTCCGTACTCTGCCACTAGCTCTGCAATTTTAATTGTTAACTCATCCGACATTTGTTTGGCAGACAAAGTCTCAGCTATAGGTGCATTACCAACCGCCTTGCTGAGCAAGCGTAATTGCGCCACTAATATTCTAAATTGTTCTGCAGCGAATTCAGGATGGGTAGTTGGGTCTAATAGTAAATGACCAAAGCTCAATTCTTGAACTGCCTTGCTTTTCTCATAGTCTTCTTTTGCTTCAAGTAAGAGCAATTCAAATTCTGTATCTGACAAATGCAAGCGCTCTGCTTCAGCAATGATGTGCTCTTGCTCTCTGGGTTCAATTTTTTCATCACTATAAGCTACTGCTAATGTGCGTTTAAATGATTCTCTATCTATACGCAACTGATCGGTGAAGGCAGAAGCTAATAAACCGGCTGGAATTGCAAAAATACCTATCCCTACTAAGGACAGCACTACAGTTAATGCACGCCCCATAGGAGTAACAGGTGAGATATCACCATACCCTACGGAAGCTAGAGTAATCACTGCCCAGTAAATAGACTGCGGAATATTTTCAAATTTATCGGGTTGTGCTGCATGTTCAAATATGAATCCCATACTTGCAGTCAGCACTACTAACAAAAACATCACGAAGACTGCAGCAGAAATCACTTGCCATTCACGCTTCACAACCTTTAAAAGTGTATCTGTCGCTGAGGTGTAACGTGTGAGCTTAAGCATACGTAACAACCTAAATACTCTTAAGAATCGTAAATCGAAATGCTGTTTGAAGAAACTCTCCAACAGGAAAGGCAAGATAGTGAGTAAATCTATGATGGCCTGACCACTACGCATATGCTTCCAGCGCGGAAAACTCAGCGCTTGGAATGCTGGATTCTCTGGTGCCGAATAAAGTCTAGCGGCATATTCAATCGTAAAAATACTAAAAGCAAGAATATCTATCCAATAAAACTCTATAAAAAATAAACTATGAATATGATCGACAGTTTCTAGCACTACACAAAGTATGGAGAGCGCAATCCAAAAAACAATGAAATTGTCTAAATAAATATGTAAGCGACCCGAGTGTCCTGTCGGCTCTAGTAAGGCATAAATTTTTGCACGAAATGAACGATTTTTATTTAAATCACGAAACTCATGCCATGCTGGTATCAATTGGCGCGATAACTTAAACATTCTAGCCAACCGCATGATTCGTAAGATACGCAGCATTTCCACATCGACCGGCGCGATCTGAGCAAAATAAAATGGAGCGATTGCAATGAAATCTATCAGCGCATAAAAACTAAAGAAGTAACTGAGTCTAGGAAAGCGTTTATGCGCAAAGTCAGGATGAGAAGTCGCCGTCAATAATCGCAACACATATTCAAAGCTGAAGATAGCAACTGTGATGACATCAAACCAGTGAAATGCCCATGCATGCGGTTGATAAATTTCAGGCGTGTTTTCCAACACAATCGCCAATACACTTAATACGATAAGTGTCGCAATAAATTTTTCTATATGACTGCTATACCCACCCTCAAATTCATGGTCAAACAACCATTTATATATTGGTGAGTTAGAAGAGGATTGCTGCGATACGTTCTGTTTATTATTGTTCATAATTCGCCCAGCTTTTGTAATTTTAAAAATATTATTTATTTTTTAGTACGTACATCTAAAAACTTTAAATAGCATCCCAACTTTCAATCATTGATAAGAATACTATTTTTACATACCAGTTAATTTTTACTCAATAAAGCTGCCGCTTCGCGCGCTGCCACTCTACCTTCATCCGTTGGTATCACCCAAACTTCTACGCCACTCTCTGACGCATGAACTGGTTTAATATCAGAACCCGTAGCGAGTTGATTTTTTTTCTCATCAAGAACGACACCTAACCAACGTAATTTCTCACAGACTTGTGATCTGAGTACTGCATCATGCTCCCCTATGCCACCACTAAAGGCGAGTACATCCAAGCCTTCCATACAGGCCACCATAGCTCCGCTTTCTCTTACGACTCTATGCGTAAAGAGTGCAATCGCTTCTTGTGCTGCATGACTTGATTCTGCACGCAATTTTCGCATGTCTGCAGATACGCCTGAGACACCTAATAAACCGCTTTGCTTATAGAGTAAGGTTTGTAGTTGATCGTGATTCCAACCCTGCTCTAATAAATACAGTACAACACCAGGATCTAGATTACCTGCGCGTGTTCCCATCATCAAACCATCTAATGCGGAAAACCCCATGGTAGATGCCAAACTTTTTCCTTCGTGAGCTGCGCATAAGCTAGCTCCATTCCCTAAATGTGCCATTAACACGCGTTCATGCGCATGCGTGCTGTGTTCTTCTAATACACTCATGATGTATTGATAGGACAAGCCATGAAACCCATAGCGACGTACTCCTTGCTGCCGCAATTGTGCGGGCAACGCAAAGGTTTGATGTAGTGATGGTGCAGTAGCATGAAATGCTGTATCAAAGCAGGCTACTTGAGGCACAACTGGAAAAGCCTGCATAAATGCGCGTATGCCCGCAATATTGTGTGGCTGATGGAGTGGCGCAAGACTATTTAATTTTTCTAACTGTTTTAGTATTTGATCAGTGACCCACACACTGTCTGAAAAATCAGCACCGCCATGTACAACTCTATGTGCTACTGCACGCAACGCAGGAAAATCCGGCAAGCTATTCAATAAGTCACGTAAGCTTTGCAAAGCCAATTGAAATGGATCGCTACTTGTTTTATTTAATGCTTGTGTCTGCGATCCAGCCAATGTGGTCCAACGCATGATGGGTGAACCTTGCGGTTCTAAACCTTCAATATTACCGGTTAAGACACTAGGCATGACCACACCATCTTGGTGAGGATGGAGTGAGAATTTTAGCGAAGAGGAACCCGCGTTGACAGCGAGAATAGCCATGCGGAATTTCCTTTTATATTTATATAGCTTAGCTACTCAGGCCCAGCTGAGCTTGTCGAATAGGATCAGTACGCAAATGATGGGCGCATAATAAAGCTAGCAATGCGGATGCCACTCTGACAGTCGCACTATCGGCGCGACTAGTTAGTGCGATAGGAACCCGTGCACCCATGACTATGCCAGATCCACTAGCACCAGCAAGATACTCTAATTGTTTAGCAAGCATATTGCCTGACTCTAGATCAGGCGCCACCAAAATATCAGCATCGCCTGCGACTGGTGAATCTATATGTTTAATCTGTGCTGCATGTGCAGAGATAGCATTATCAAATGCGAGAGGACCATCCAGTATGCCGCCACGAATTTGTCCACGTTGCGCCATTTTGCATAAACCTGCTGCATCAATAGTAGAAGGAATAGCAGGATTCACTGTTTCTAATGCAGAGAGTATCGCAACCTTAGGCAAGGCTGTACCCATGATGTGAGCAAAATCGATAGCGTTTTGAATGATGTCAGCTTTTTCTAGCAGAGTAGGGAAAATATTTAATGCTGCATCCGTGACTAGTAGTGGCTTAGGATACAAAGGCACATCAAAACGAAATACATGCGACATGCGACGACCTGTACGCAAATTAGGTTGTGATAGTACGGCATGCAGTAATTCATCGGTATGCAAACTACCTTTCATGAGAATTTCTACTTTGCCTTGCGCTGCCATTTCACATGCCTTGTCTGCTGCTGCATGGCTGTGAGGTACATTAACTAATTCTATTCCACTGATATCGCAATTGGCTTGCGCTGCGACAGCACGTATTTTTTCTATTGGCCCGACTAAAACAGGAATAATTAATCCAGCACGCGCAGCATCTAATGCACCAGTAATAGATTCAGCATCACAAGGATGAACGACAGCACAACGCACTGCTTCCAGATGTGCCGCTTTATCTAACAGAGCTTGTAGTCGCGCTTCAGGATCAAATAATTGGATATGCGGTGCATTAATTTTAGGACGACGTACTTTTTGTGTAGGTGCAATGACTTTTGCATCACCATGTAATACATGCTCACCTTTTTGATTGATGACCTGACAATCTAAGCCCACACGTTTTTTTTCATCATCCTTGCTATTCACGGTGACAACGACGGTAAGAGTGTCACCTATATGCACCGGACGTGTGAAATGTAAATCCTGTTGTAAGTAAGTCGTGCCTGGGCCCAGGAATTGTGTCCCTAGCACTGCAGATATCAATGCACCACCCCGCATGCCGTGAGCAATCACGCCATGAAATATCGTGTCATTTGCGTATTCAGGATCAAGATGCGCAGGATTCGTATCCCCAGAAACGGCTGCAAATGCACGAATATCATCTAAGGTTAATGTACGTATCAGTTTAGCGGACTGACCTATTTGTAATTCATCATAGGTGATGTTTTCAGCCCACTCTACATCTGGTGATTTATTCATGCGACATTCTTCTTTTCAAAATTATTCAATCCACAGCGTGGCAACCTGCATCCACATAAATTGTTTGCCCTGTCATTCCTGAAGCAGCATCGGTACAAAGAAATGCACACAGTTGTGCTACTTCTTGCAAACTGACTAATCGACCTAATGGTGATTTATGTATGGCACTTTGCATGAGTTCATCAAATGCATCGATACCTGATGCAGCACGCGTAGGAATAGGACCAGGTGAAACTGCATGTACACGTATGTTGCTAGAGCCCAGTTCCATAGCCATGTATTTCACTAGTGATTCTAGCGCTGCTTTTACCGGACCCATTAATCCGTAGTGAGGCACGGCTTCATCTGCACCTAAATATGTCATCGTCAGTAAGCTGCCACCTGAATTCATATACGGTGCACAAGCTTTGGCTAAGGTAGCAAATGAATGACATGAAACTTCCATCGCTCTCGCAAAGCCTGCACTAGAACTATCTATAGTGCGACCGTGTAAATCTTCTAATGGTGCCCATGCAATGGAATGAATTACAAAATCAAATTTACCTAATTTATCGACCGCTGTTTTTACTAAAGCTTCGATCGCACCTACATCTTCCACATTGCATGTCACTAGCTCTATGCCATTAGGCTGTGTTAATGGTTCTACATATTTTCTAGCTTTATCATTCAAACAGGTCGCTACGACATCGGCACCCATTTGCCTAACCAATTGCGCACAACCCCAAGCAATGCTGTGTTCATTAGCGAGACCTAATATCAGTCCTTTTTTACCACGCAAACTAAATAGATCAGCCATCAATTATCTTTCATTTAGTATTCATTAAGGTCTGTTCAGTACTAATCTGCGTAACGCACCATGACATACTCCCCTGGCGCATCACAGAGACTAGATTTCACATCAATCTTACGTGCAGGTATTTGCTGACTACTTTGCTCTTGCAGCCACACACCCCATGCTTCCCACCATGAACCTTCATGATGCGCTGCCGTCTCCAACCAGTCATCAGCGTCTATCCAATCATGTCCTTGCGGCACTCTATGCAGTTGATAATTACGCTTAGCATGACCAGGCTCAGACACAATACCAGCGTTATGCCCACCTGAGGCTAATATAAAAGTGGTGTCGGTGTCTGTGTATAAGTGAATTTTATACACGGATTTCCAAGGTGAGACATGATCACGCACTGTACCTACGACCATTAATGGCATTTTTAAATTCATTAATGCTACGGGATTGCCAGAAACTTGATAATGGCCTTCTACTAAATCATCATTGAGAAACAAGGTATCGAGATATTCAGAATGCATACGCTCAGGTAAACGTGTGGTGTCAGCATTCCAACTCATTAAGTCATTACTGCTTTCTTCTTCACCTAATAAATAACGGCGTGTATTGCGAGACCAAATTAAATCGCGTGCATGTAAGAACTGAAAAGTCGCTGCCATTTGACGACCACTTAAATAACCAGTGCGAGCAATTTGTTCACGCAATGTTTTTAACTGATCATCATCAATAAAGATATCTAACTCACCAGCCTCAGAAAAATCAGTTTGTGCTGCGAGTAAAGTCACACTTGCTAATTCTGGCAGTGGCAAAGTTTTCTTATGATCAGTTTTAATTTCTTGCTTGAGAAATTCTTCCGAACCTAATAAGGCAGCC
>JACCDO012116719.1_pt1 | contig 12005 bp, 7 predicted proteins | sample 7446101 | NCBI WGS metagenome assembly JACCDO01 (sample SAMN15323440, study PRJNA562643) | freshwater metagenome | isolation source: river surface water | place: USA:Blue River Watershed | collected 2017-08-16 | reverse complement strand
GATTTGAATAGGAAGTCGATCTTAAGCGCAAGTAATAACAGTGATATCTTGCCACCAAGCTCCAGAGGTTCCATTGTGTAGGGACTGTGTGAGTGAGTGAGTGAGTCAGTGAGTGAGTGAGTGAGTGAGTGAGTGAGTGAGTGAGTGAGTGAGTGAGTGAGTGAGAGAGTGAGTGAGTGAGTGAGTAGGTGAGGGAGTGAGTAAGAGTGAGTAAGGTGAGTAGGTGAGTGAGTAAGAGGTGAGTAAGTAGGTTAGTGAGTGAGTGAGTAGGTTAGTAAGTGAGTGGGTGAGTAAGCCAGTAGGTAGGTGAGTAAGCCAGTGAGTAAGCCCGTGAGTGAGTGAGTAACCTGCCCATCAAGGTAGAAACGTTAGCAACGATATAACCGAAGGTAACGGTACCCGTCAACATAATAAAAATTGTCAGGATTCGCTCGAGGGTGTTGGTCGCTAGAACATCGCCATAGCCAACGGTCGCGAGGGTAGTGAAGATGAAGTAGATGCTGCACACGTACTTGGTGAAGAGGTTGCTGTCGCGGATGGGGCCGTTGAGGTAGCCGTAGGGATCGTCCATCCACGCGTGACCGGGCTCGCTCATCCAAATCCCTAATCCCCACCAAATGCAACCGAGCAAGTGCGCAATAAAGATGATTTGCACGAACAACAACGCCAGATCGAAGGTGGCCGGAGAAATCCCGACGTAATCCTCCACCAGGCTGTGGATAGGTGAGTAAGTGAGTAGGTAAGTGAGGGAGTAGGTGGTTAGGTGAGTGAGTGAGTAGATGAGTGAGTAGGTGAGTGAGTGAGTGAGTGAGTGAGTGAGTGAGTGAGTGAGTGAGTGAGTGAGTACCTGACGTAGCGCGATAGCTTGATCAACCGCGCCAACTTCAATAGACGCACTAACCTAGATGGGTAAGTAGATGGTTAGGTGAGTAAGTGAGTAAATGGTTAGGTGAGTAAGTACCTAACGGTTTTTAACAGGCGGATGGAAGCCACACCCACGTGCGACTGCGAGAGGACGGTACTAATGATGAACTCAAACGGGATCGAAGAGAAGAAATCAATCCAAAACCAGGTGTGGAAATACTTCTTGACAATCTTCGCCGGTATGGTGATGACCGCATCGTCCTCATCCGAAAAGTAGCCGGTACGGAAGCAAATAATGATGTCAAGGAAGAAGACGAAGTCAACGGCTAGATCCCAGTACCGCATGGGGCCGTGGGAAGGGGTGTTGAAAGCGATCTGTACAGGGATTACGATGATGGAGTAGAGGATTAACAGGCCCACAAAGGAATCCTAGGGGAGTGAGTAGGTGAGTGAGTGAGTGAGTAAGTAGGTGAGTAAGTAAGTAGGTGAGTGAGTGAGTGAGTGAGTGAGTAGGTGAGTGAGTGAGTGAGTGAGTAGGTGAGTGAGTAAGTAGGTGAGTGAGTAGGTGAGTGAGTAGGTGAGTGAGTGAGTGAGTACCCAGTTGATTTTGCCGCGATATTTCGGGTGCAAAATATATCTTTTCAAGATAACTTCAACGGTTTCTTCGGTTATAACGGCTCTTTTCGTCTCGGGATCGAGCTTCTCCACACGGAACAAGCCGCTGCTTACCTGAGTGAGTGAGTAGGTGAGTAGGTGAGTGAGTAGGTGAGTGAGTAGGTGAGTGAGTAAGGTGAGTGAGTAGGTGAGTGAGTGGCTACTTACCTCACTCACGACGGAGTTCACATAGCCTTTCATGACGCTGCGGCCTCGCAGCTGACCGTCAATCCACAGCTGTTCTCGACTGGCTTCACGGATAATCGTACCGGTGCGCCGGAATCGCATCCGAAAGCTTTGCCCTAACTTCAAGGAAGATTTCAACATGGGTGTGGAGGCCTGGGCCGCCGCGTTGAGTTCCGCTTGAACTTTCCGTAATTTTATCGTGTCATTTCCGTGCCGCGTGACGCCGTGAGAGCTCAACGGGATCTTCGCCACGTGCTTGAAGTGCCCGAAACGCCGTTTGATCTCGTCCATAAACACGCTTCCGTACTCGATATTCTCGTGGATCGCCTGAGTGAGTGAGTAGGTGAGTGAGTGAGTGAGTAGGTGAGTGGGTGAGTAGGTAGGTGAGTGAGTGAGTAGGTGAGTGAGTACCTTGTCGAAGAAGTAAAACGGGATCGAGATCAGGTTGCATGTTGTTGCGGCCGTGTACGTGGCAATGCGAGTGCTTCGACGATAGTACTCGAAATCCCCGAAATAACCGCCTTTGAGTGAGTGAGTGAGTGAGTGAGTAAGCCAGTGAGTGAGTGAGTAAGTAAGCCAGTAGGTGAGTGAGTAACCTTCAGTGCAGTATCCGGTGATGATCTGGCGGACTCCGTCCAAGGTGGTGATCTTGACTAATCCCCGCATCGTGAAGATGATGTCCTCGGCAATGTCGCCAAACCGGCAAATATCCTCGCCGTGCGCCACCTGGAACGGCTTGAAGTGTATGATGAGGCCGGTGACGAAGGACACGTCCGCGGTGGCGAAGAGACGGATCTTGGCTATCTCGCTCTCGTAGATGTTGTAGACGAGCTAAATGAGTGAGTGAGTGAGTGAATGAGTGAGTGAGTAGGTGAGTGAGTACCTTGATCAGCAGGGATTTCGGCAGGCCCTCCAGGATCCCATTTTCACCAAACGATGTCTTCTTTTGCAGGTAATAAGAATAAGCGTGTTTCGCTCTTAGTTTCAGGGTTTGCGGCAGCTGTTTCTCGCTCAAATAGGCTTTAAACTCATTCATTTTCAGCTTATAAGCACGTGCTTGTGGGTTCCGACTCTCGATAACCCTAGTCACCTGCGCAATGACCGCACCGAACATGACGCCACCACACAACATAGAGAAAATAGAATATAATCTTTCGCGATTATTCACGGCGTGGAAATCCCCGTAGCCAACGGCTACCATGGTAGTGATGGTCCAGTACAGCGAGGCTACGTACTTGGACCCTAGGTTTTGCCAGGTGATACCGGTGGATGTGGCCCAAGTGAGGGTTTCCTCAGTAAGATCCTCATCTTGCCCTGGATGCGCAATACCGGTCACTTGCTCTGTTGTGAGGAAGTACCAGAAGCAAGCGATTAGATGCGCAATAAAGAAGATTTGTCCCACTAACGTGAAGACGTTAATGAGTGCGGGGTTGATGTTGAGTTCCTCAACGTGTTTGATTAACTTATTCATTTTTAAGACTCGAGCTAGCTTTAGTAAGCGAAATAGTCTGCTTAAACGGGCGATTCTGATCAACCGGACCGAGGTCAAGTTGTTGCTGTCCACGGTAGCCAGCGCCCTCACCACGTCGTCAAAGGGAATTGTTGAAAAAGTATCAACCCAAAACCAAAATTTCATATATTCTGATGAAATACGCCATCTATCTACTACATATAAGTCGTGGTCGTTATCCACGAAACTAGTGTTAAATGTGAACAAGATGTCAAGGAAGAAGATCGAGTCAATGGTGTAGTCAACCACTGTCATCCCATAGGAATCAAAAACTTCAAATGCAATTTTAAATGGAACTGTAATAACACTATATATGATCAGTGCTCCAACGAATAGGTCCCATTGAATCTTGAATGATTTATTTGGATCGAATAACCAAGTCGATTCTAAGCTAGACCGTACTTCAATGGATTGCTTAGTAGTTTTAGAGATATCGTCATGAACCAATGATTTCTCATTTATTTTCACTAACGATTCTACTCCTCTCCAAAATAATTGATACTGTTTCTTTTCATCTTGAAATACCTTTTCACGATGTTCATCTGGGACAATAAATCTAGTTGATTTTGCCTTAATATTAGAGTAAATAAGTAAATATGAAAGTTAATATGCAGAAGGAAATTGCACGAAATACTGAGATTAACAGCAGCATTTACAGTACGAAAGAATATAATAACGAAAGTTTTCCATTACCGATGCAAGTCCTTCACCACCACCTCCTGAAGGCTTTGGTTTATTCAACTTGGCTTTGATTCCTGCTCCTCTCATAATTATGCGCCAGAAAAGCCTTAACTAACACCTATTTACCACTCTAAATTCTATCTATCAAGAGGCCATATAATACCACCGTGTTGTAGCTTCACGAGTGCTCTGGTATGCTCTTTAAACTGGTAACCGAACTTATTCATTCATGGACCATGGACGTTATCATCGACATCCAGGATTCCGGTACCGGTGGTGAGAACGCATCTATTTAAAGATGAGATAGAGACGTTGGAGACACATAGAAGTGCACTAACTTGCTCCTAAGCGGCGGTGTAACAGGAGAACTTGTTGCAGTATTATGCGAGAAGACAAACTACATGCTGAAATTCCGGAATTATTACCGTTTTGTCAAACTTTTTTGAAAAAAGTTTAAAAAGAGAATACTTACAAGTCAAGGGACTAGTTAGATAACTGTCGAACGGGAAGGGAAAGGGAACGATATTCATAATATCATTGGCATTTTGTAGTTGTTAATGGGGATAGATACTGACTGTTTCGTACATCCAGAGCGCATATCATCGCAGCTTATATGCCCCATCTGCACTCAAGTGCTTGAACGTCCTGTACAAACTCCTTCTGAGCATCTGTTCTGTGAGGATGAATTACTCGAATGGATGACTCGTTCTCAGGTATTTCTTGTATTTTCTTATATAATCTACTATATTAGCTTACAGCTATAAACTTCTATGTAGTTGTGTCCAGTAACTAATGAGAAGTTAGAACCTAATAGTATACGCAAACCGGGAAGAATCATCACAAATATGCTGGCAGAATTAGAGCGATATTGCCTCAATAGATCAGAAGGATGCACTTGGACTGGACCGAATGAGCAGGTAGAGAGTCATTTAAAGGTCTGTGCGAATCGTAAAAAAAGTGATTTAATGGAAGAATTAAACAGTAAAGGTAGTTTAAATTACAACTTAATAATAATCACACACTCACTTACTCACTTGCACTGTACTGTTATAGATGCAATAATAACCAAATTAAAGAAAAAGATCACAACATTAAATTCTAAATTATCTGAGATGGAAGAAGAAAATAAAAGTCTAACACTCGCATTAGCTATTTGTGACCGTAAACTGAAGGTGTACGATGCCTTTTATGAATCCGAAAACAACTTCTACAATGATGACGACAGCACAGTAGCCAGTAATAACAGCAACAATAGTGGTATTTCAGCACTTCAACACATCGCGAGATTGCGAAACCTAACGACAATGCTTGAGGAGAGTAAGGAAAATACTTATGATATACGTGGCAAGAAATAAAATATTTCATGGCAATTTGTTGTTCAATTGCTTTTTCTTCTGAAGCAAAAGTTCCTTGCGCTGATCCATGACTACGTGACCAGTCGGTCTGATGCGACCAAGATCGTCGCTATTACTCGCTATATATTGCGATATATTCTCGTGAGAGTTAATGACGTTACGCTCATTTAAAGTGCTTATGGTCTCCATGGGGGGTTTTAAGTCGACTTCAGCCAGTACATGTTTCAGGCTCATTTGCAGAGCTGCTTTTTCATAGTAATCACGAGTATTTATAAAGTCGTCACCTGTTTCATTACGTAAATAAGCATTGCTCTGACTGTATTTATCCATAAAATCTGCCTGTTTAGCCTTAATTCTATCTATTATTACTTCATATTCTGCTATTTCTTCTTTTGTCTCTTCTTTCTTGTCATTACGACTTATATCAACTAATAGGAAATCCTTCGGAATGTGCAAGCTACTCCCAGCCGATGATTTCAATGCATCATATAGCTTAGACTTTTTCTGCATGACTAACATACGCCTCTGTTCCTCTTCATCTTCTTCTGATGTCTCTTTATGACTTACATCATCCTTTTCCTTTCGCTTCTTTGGCAAATCACTCCGTTGCTTTTGATTCTGCTTCTTCTCAGAAATAACTGCTTTTAACGATAGAATACTTTGTGACATGCTTTTACTAAACCATTTCGTTGTTCGTCTTCTCTCTAGCCTCGGATCTAGAAGTCCATCGCATCGCCGAAAATCCCTATACAGCAGCTACAGCCGAGTCCATCGATGGGCTTGAACACTATTTCATTAAATACAAAAAGACAAAAGAAGCGCGCGAATGCGCTTATTTCCTGTAGATTTCCGTGCAAATGGCGACTAGCTTGTCGATGGAACCGTTTCGCTCGTTCCATTCTTTATCTCGTTGAGCCAACGGACAAGTGAGCATAGTAGCATGAATACACTGTAGAATATGTTTGGTCGCGGAGATATTGATATCAAATACTGGCTGCAACCCTTTCTTGATGTTCTCAATGACGGCGCTGTCTGGCGGCGATGTCACGACTTCTCGCACCCATGAATATGCGTCAGCATCTATCGCGGCTATCAACGCTCCAAACGATGGAATGCGGTCGATTTTAGCTATTGCATTGCCTATTCGGACGCGGAGAGTAGTTATAACGGCGTCAATAATCAGTTTATTGTCGTGGGAATACTGCGACACACTCTGAATCATTTGCTCTACTATGTCATCACTGGTGCCGCGACCCAGCAATGTTTCAATGTGGTATAACTTCATGGTAGCTGGTGGTACTTGGAACAGTTCTCCGAGTTTATACAAAACGTTAGGGTACTCCGAGTCAGACCGTCGGAAGCACTCGTAAATAAATTCAATTCTTATCTTGTGAATCTTGGAATCGCTGGCTGCTGCCATGCTACCTTCGCGGTACTCGTGACGGTCAGCGCTCAGACTATTCGTTTGAAATATGATATTATTCAACGGATTTTCGTATAGTTGACATGGTTTCACACCTCTCAAACCACATTGAGAGCGCAGTTGTAGTATCCACAGTACCGATATATGGACCTTGATACCGAGCGCATCGCACCCACCTTGACTCAGGTAACTGTGCAACAATCTGCTCATGGAAACGTCTTTAGTAGACGGAAAGGTGCGGTCCAAACTCTTGCACGCAGAGTCGGTAACCCACGCGCAGTCCAACGCTTCAATTATATCACCGTTCTTACCCGTTGCATCAGGGTAAACTAGTTGGTGGTTACAATAAAGAATCAGCTCAATAGCGCTGCGCGTGAACTCCTTCACCAGAGCTACCTTGCCGTACATCACCTGCAAGTCCTTCATTTGCTCGTTGGTGGCACGAGAATCCGAGGGCGTATCACCATTTTCAGCTTGGACATAGTTCAGCAATAGTGGGAACAAGTAACAATTACAGATATGCAAGCTAACGGTGGCTCGAACATAAAGAGGCAACGCGAATACGTGTGCGACTACTAGGGAGAAGGAGTCGATCCGTACCGGCTGCTGGTACCATTTCTGGGCCAATATAATGCCACGGTAGCACCCCAAGATAGTAGGATCAATATGCGAAGGAAAGTACAGCAGCAACGGACGGGTTCGCTTCACTTTACTCCTTTCTTCACCAGTTATACTTGTAGATACGTGCTTCATCGAAATACTAGACTCTGCAACAGCAAGTAACTCTCTACAGCGAGAGTCTGCACTTGCACCCCAAGCTAACAGGGGACCATGTAAGCCGTTGCTGGAGTCCGTGTCAGTACTGTGTTTACTTTTGCTGAGAAATACTTCCTGGCATCTGTGCTCGTGCTCGTTGGCTCGATCAGCAAATGTTGAGAATTGCAACGTATCCTCTGCTAGTATATGAAATATGCTACTGGTGCAGTCATCGATGGAGTCGATGGAGATCGAGTGAGTGGAGCGAAATGACAGGAAGGACACTACACGTAGCTTGTTGTAAAGATCTTGCCATTGTTGTATCGTCGTGCTTAATGTGTACTTGCCGTACGATCGTCGCTCAACTTGGTCGCTTACTGCAACGAGCACTTCAAGTACAAGCGCCGTAAGACTCATCATGAAGGCGCTGTGCACGCTGCCACTGATCACGGAGCGGAGCGGCGTCAATATGTATGTGATGATATCGTCATATGTGGGCAACGAGTTTGTTGGTTCCGAAGCACTACTCATAACAGTAGTCAGTAATGAAAAGAGTTTGATGTTTTCCTCAATCTCTTGCAGCCGCGCATCATCCACACACTCACTATCTTCATTCTTGGTGAGTTTTAGTTCTTCTTGCACATCACTCAGGTACTCTGCTCTCAACTTCTTTATATCCAAGCCTTGAGCTGACCGCGCCATCCTGCTATGAGCGTCCAACGTGGTGATGAACACGGAGTACTCCTCCTGGAACGCCAATAGGGTGTCACGAATGTACTTCTGCAGCGTATTCACCGAGATAGCTTTCACAAACACATCAGGAATGCCGTTACCGTGTGAACTAGTCAGCAAGGAGACGAGCATAGGAAGGGTGAGTGCCATACTGTCAGCTGAGTGCAGCCCTAAGCAGGACAACATTTGAATCGTGTCTTGAAATGAGAAAATATCTTTCAACAACAGGGAAAAAATGAAGCTCATGAGCAGCTTTACTGATGGCTCGGCAGCAGAACCGATGAACACCGCACTTGGAATAGAACTTCGAATAGGCACATGTATCCACGCGGGTATAACACCAACGGACTGGGATTCATCGGACATAAATAAAGCCGAGAAGCTGGCGTAGAAGTAGGAGAAGTTGATAGCTTGGACACCACAACCAGTGGAGGTGGTGTACTCCGATTCACTGTCGTTCGAGAATGACGCCTTGCTGCCAGATTGCACCGTAAGCGGCGATAACCTGTACTCGCTGTTGTTATACGTGTCTTCGGACCAGCCTCTGCTCTTACTCCCTGCTTGCGTCCTTTTATGCCCAGAAAGTATGGGAGATGCTGGTTCACTAAGACAAGTTTCAGAGCTTGGAGTGAGTATAAGCGGCGATCCGACCATTTTACTCCGATCAGATGACGAGCTTAGCGAACGCCTCGAAGTAAGGAGAGGCGACGAGACTTGCATATCATTCAATGAAGTATTAGACAAGGAATACTTGATGGGTACGACTTGCTTGGTTGTCGGACTGGCTACTGGACCACTACTTCCTCTCTTTAGCTGTAACATGAGCCAGCACAGAGCTTCGCCACGATGCGTCTTTTGTCGGCATAACTGATCCAACTCATCTTTTGTGTAGCTGTTCATACCTCCCTTGGAGTCGGTATTCGCATGCAGCTGAAGGATGCTTTCATAAGCATCCAGGATCCGTAGCTTGAATTTCATCTCGTTAACCAGAGCCACATGTGCACTCACCTTTTTTGCTTGCAGCGACAAAATAGTGAAACAAGAGCGGTGAAATGCACAAGAAAACTTGATGACATTCGCCGTGTCGATGCTGCTACTCTCCGCCATCGCCAGGCTAGTCAGAAGCTCGTTCAAATGCACAATGTTTTCTACCAACTTCAACAAGGATAACAAGGTCTCCTCCAACTGCTCCATGTCGTCACTTGCGTACGCATGTATATTTGCTAGTATCGACTGACAAGCAAGCAACGCTTGCGACTCTGTTTGAACGCCATCCAAGTCTATTGCAGGTAAATTCTCGCATTCCTTGTCTACCGCCTTGATACTAACTCTAGTCTCTAGCTGTGGAATATCGATGACAGGTTGGGGATAAGGATCAATTTTACTCAGTGTAAGTTGCGCATTATCCACGGTCAACACGCAGCACTTGGAGAGGAGCGTGACACTCTCAGCGTTACTAAACGCGTCAAAAACAGGGCAGCTGATAGTAAAAATGTGACACCTTTGCCCGACTGCAACAGTTCTAAGCAATGGACCGTGTCGCATTTCGTAGATGGACAACAATCCGATTTGAGGCGCGTATATGCACAGTGCTAATGTTACTTTACCTGCATCAATACCTTGAGTCCATGCTAACCTGGCATCTCGCACTCCTTTCCATATTCGAATTGATAAGAAAGTAAGGGCATCAAAGAGCAACACTCTTCCCAAGCTGTCTGCGGAAGCTATCAAGCGGGACTCTGGATCTATAATTATTCGGAAAATCTTTCTTTTCAGGTCGTCGAACTCTAGTATCGTAGTCATTGGCTTGTCGGTAATTTGATTTTTATTAGCATTTCCTTCTGGTTCCACACCAAAAATTGAAGCTATTTGCGGCAAAATGCTGTTGACACTATTGGTTACGTTGTTCGTGATCACTTCCTTGTAGTACTCCAAGACCTTGCCGCATTGTTGGAAATATTGGAAGTACAATTCCCCTCCTACATTGTACATGGACAGCGCGGGATTAAACCCGGAAACTACAACCGACACTTGATTCTTTGGAGAAGTGCTGGTGGTTGTATCAGCGGCAGGCTGCATAGGCACCGAGTTATATGCATAATCGGAGATTAAATCGCCGAATGACTGACTATACGGTGTTGGTAAGATAACAAAATCGTACGCAGTACTCTCCTTATTATTGTATTCTAACAATTTTAATTTCATCACACATTTGCTCTGTCGTGTTGTTAATAACTCTAACGGACACGTAACAAGAAGCCCATTCTCGTACAATATCCATATTTCAATTCCATTACTATCATTTACATTTTCGTCAATATTATTCCATGAGTTCGTTTGATTATTTGTTACTTTAATATTTGCTACCATTGAAACATGAAACCTTTCCTCTAGCACACACTCTCCTTGTAAGTTAAATATAATAAAATATCCTTTCTCAAAACCAACGCTAACCATTTTTGAGTTCAACCAACTTAATGCCGATGGATAGCCCAATGACTGTTGAAATTCAACAACAGTCTGGATTCCATCATCGTTATCCCGTTCAGAATTCATGATTATGAGGAATTTAGAGGTAGCAAAGGCAATTGGCGGTATCGTGCTTATACTCTCATTAGTAGAATCAGATTGTGACGAGATTGCCACCAAATACTGTTTAAGTTGTAAAGGATCAAAATATTGAGGTATCATTGCAGCCAGATCATATCGCAATAACGCCTGGTCTCGCGTCAACGTCTCCGCTTGTGACATGTCCCTATTTCCGTACCATACAAAAGCCTTAGGATTTACCTAATCAAAATCTTTTCTTGTTTCTCGTAACTCAAACTCGAAGTCGGAGTCGGCGACCTGGGTACCGGTGTAGGTTATTCTTTTATCGCGTCAAGTCTTCGGTAAGAGCAATGATATATGCACGTAGAAATCGTCTATATGAATGCCATCAGCAAGATTTGTCACTTGGAACACTTTTGTAAAAATCTTTTTATGAACCAGCCACCGGTACCACGTACCTGTAACGATCCTTGAAGAACGTAGAGCGAGCGAGTACGCAAGGATAAAAGATAAAGGATATTTTTGTCCCCATAAGTGAAGATGGGCAACTGTGGCAGTAACAGTAAAAATCGTCGCACATACGTAGCCAGTAGTGAAGACTCAGTTCGTTTTACTAAAGATAGATTAAAACGAGCACAAAGTGCGCTTATAACGCAAGATGATTTGGATACCGCCGAGCAATCCAAAGAGTGGATAGTTCTAAGGACAGTTGACGACATGATGGCCAAGTATGAGGCAGATGGTACATTGTCAAAGGTGTCTGGACCAGAGTTACTAGAATTAAGAACATTGATGGATGAACCTTATGCTCAATCGATTTTAGGTAAATATGCCAAGAAACAGAACTCACTCGATATATTTCAATGTTGGATTGATATTCAAGAATTTAAATCTATTCCAACAGACGATTATAGGTACGTATCATCCAAACACCTTTCTTGACTTTATATCCTTACTTATTATTAACTAGGCGATCAAAAGCAAAAAATATCTTTAATAAGTATATTCAAGTTGGAGCGAAACTAGAGATAGGATGCGTTTCTTCTGGTGAAAACGAAAAATATTTAGAATTATTAGAGCAATCACAGGATAAGCCCGATGTTTTAAGCAATGACTTTTACCAGCCATTGCAACTGCGGATCATCAAGGAGATCTACCACAATATATTCTTACCATTCAAGAACACGAAAGACTTCGCAAGACTAACGAATATCATTAAAAGCAAGTATAATAATGTGAAATTGGACGACTTTGAGTACTTTGGAAAGTTAGGAGAAGGAGGCTTTGGACTTGT
>JACCDO010669433.1_pt1 | contig 12007 bp, 13 predicted proteins | sample 7446101 | NCBI WGS metagenome assembly JACCDO01 (sample SAMN15323440, study PRJNA562643) | freshwater metagenome | isolation source: river surface water | place: USA:Blue River Watershed | collected 2017-08-16 | reverse complement strand
TTAAGTTCTGAAAAAACTATTAAATTTATGTTTAAAGAAAAAAACTTATCAGATACTGAACTTGATTTAATAAGAAATAAATTAATGTTAATATATCAAAGTTTATTAGATTTAGAGAGAAATTCATTAATAGAAATAATAGATTTTATAACTGAAAATAGCAATAATATCGTAACAGTTAATGATTTATATAAATTATATGAAGAATATAATAATACATGTCCAAATAAGATTATTTACTTTCCAAATATACCTAAACAACGTTTATTAAAAGCTAAATTGCATAAAACTACTAGTAAATTATATTTTGATGAAAATTCTGAAATATCTAAAATATCTGATTTTTTAGTACCAAAAGAATCGTTAAATTGGCTTAAAAATATTGAAAATAATGAAATTGATAATTATTATAGTACTGATGTATCCGGTTTAAATAATAGTATAGAAATTATAAAGAACTTAATTAATAAGATTACTGATATTAATAATGAAGATACGGTTTTTACAGAGATAAATAATTACTTAGTTAAAAGAACTGCAACTGAAATAATTGATTATGGTTCAAAGAATGCTTTATTTGGACCATTAGGTATATCAGATGATGAATTATTCGATACAAATAAGGATGTATTAACTAAGATAAATAATGAAATGCATGAATTATATAAGAATTTAAATGAAAACACTGGATTATCACCAATGCAATTTAATTTAAAAACAAATTTAGGTATATTATTATCTATATTAAATAAATTATATTTAGAATTATTTATTTTAAATAACAAAGACAATATAATCAATAATTTAGAAGAATTTACAAATTTCTTAACAGAAATGATAAATATTAATGGTTTTGATTCTTATATTGAAAATAAAAACGAAACTTTAGATAAGTTTATTGGTTTTATTACTTATTTTCTACAATTGGTATTAATGGGTATTTATAATAAAATTAATATAGATAATCCTTTAAAATTTATTAAATATAATTTAAGTGATTTGAATGATAAAATTATTAAAAATGCAAAATCAGCAATAAAAGAAATTAAGAATTCAGATGATAAACAATTATTGAATGCATTAATTAAAATAATATCATTTTTATCAAAAGATAATGTTAATAAAAATAAAGATATATTTACAACTTATCAAGGTATAACTGCATGGAATATTATGATTAAATTTAAAAATTATTTTGAAGATATAATATTTGATAAAATAGTTTTATTAAACAGAGATTTAATTACTTCAAAGTTTAAAGATGAATATAACAAATATAAGATAAATAAATATCAAAACAATTTTAAAGAATTAAATTATAATTTTTTAATTGAAAGCGAAGCTGTTCCAATCGATTTAAATACAAAAGATAAATATATTAATATATTTGATAGATTGGTTTTTAAGATTTATCCATTAAAATTTAATAATGATGGTAATTTTAAAAACTTGAATTTTTTTAATGATATTCAATATGATAATGATAAATGTATTGATAACTTATCATGTATAAATACAATTCAAAGTTTAAAGAATAATATAAAAGAATTTTTAATTAACCTTGATGAAATTAATATGGATATAAGTAATAATAAAGTTAAAAGTAACGCTATAATAGTTAGAGATGGTAATAGTATAATATATAAAGATGAAACTGAAATAAATAAAGTTAGAAATGATTTAAATGAAATATTAGAAAATACAGTTATAAAGTTAATAACAGACAAATTAAAAGATTTATTTAATAATTCAACTAAACAAGAAAATATTGATTATTTAAATAATTTATTATGTACATTTATTGATGGATTTGTAAAATATGTATCTTATTATTATATACTAAACCCTATTGTTAATAATTTAGGAGTAAAATATATTATAAAAAGCGATATAGATACAATGTTTAAAAATAAAATAGATATTTTAATAAATAATTTTAATCATATAGTTAAAATAACTATTGATATTCTTTTAAATAAACAAAGTTATAGTGATAAAAAAGAAGAAATATTAAAAATAATTGAAATTAAGAATTAAATTAAATATATTTTATGTTTTTTTGTAAAAAATAAGATATATTAGAATATTATATATAGAATGAATAATCAAATGGCTTCAGATGATACAACTCTTGTTGAAGATATTTTAAATGAAATGAATGGTACAAATAGTGTTAATGTAAATAATAGTGAATTTAGTAATCCTGCTCCTAATTTTACAGTAGATAGTAATACAGCTTATATTCAACAGCAACAACAACAAATGAATAGACAAATAGATCCATCATTAATTCAAGCACCTGAAAACCAAATTCATCAAGCGCCAACACAATCAGTTAATAGTAATGGAATGACTGTTATTGAATATCCAAACAAAGAAAGTAAAATGAGTAGAATTTTAAATATGATTAAGAGACCTGTTATTATTATGTGTTTAGTTTTTATTTTTTTTAATCCGGTTGTTTTAACTAAACTAGGTCAATATATACCATCTTTATTTAATACCAATGGTATTATGTGGAAAGCTCAATTAAGAGCAGGTATTTTATCATTTATTATAGGTTTAAGTTATTTAGGTATAAATTCTATTATGTAAATTTTTATCTTATTATAATATAAAATGTCTGTAGGTTCAAGTATTAAAGATTTTGGTTCAAATGCGGTTAAAGGTCTTTTAAAATCAAGTGCAAATACAATTTTTTTAATTATATTGGGTGCTTTATCACTTATTATTGTATTTCCTAGTTTAAATTTAAAAACTTCTGCGTTAATCGTAGCTATTATGATTATTGGATTCGCAATTTTACGTAATACATTATATGCGGTATGTATAGGTTTAATAGTAGGTAATATAATAGTTAGTCTATTTAAAGCAGGAAGTATAAAAGTACCGATTGAATTTTTTGAAGATAAAAAAACAAAAGATACCAAAAAAAATAATAAAAAAGAAAATGATGAAAATAAAGATGATACAAATGAAGAAGAAACAAATGAGGAAGAAGAAAAAAAAGATAATGAAGAATTTTATATTGATACAAAAGGAAGTTTTAAAGAAAATTTAAATAGTTTATCTGATAAGGAAATAACTTCACTTAATAAAGATACAAAAGAATTAATTAATACTCAAAAACAATTATTAGAAACATTGAGTAATATGAAACCGGCATTAGCAGATGGTAAAAAAATATTAGATTCATTTAAAGATTATTTTGGAAAAGATGATAAAGAATTATCTAAAATTTTAAAAAATTATTCTAAGTAAATAATATATTGAATAAAATGCAAAGAAAAATTACTGAAGAATTTTTATATATGGTTTTAGCTGTAGTTGTTATTATTGGTTCATTAAATTGGTTATCTATTGGTTTAATTAATACTAATTTAGTTGAAAAAATAAGTTCTTCATTATCTATTCCAATGTTAAGTCGCGTTATTTATATTATAGTTGGTATTGCTGGTTTATTTTTAATGTTTAATCGTAATTTTTATTTACCATTTTTAGGTAAGTCAGTTATGCCATGTAATTCATTAATTCCTGATAAAGTACCTGATAATGCTGATATTTCAGTACAAGTTCAAGTTAAACCTAATTCTAAAGTAATTTATTGGGCTAGTGAGTCAGATGCAAATAAAGAATTAGTTAAAGAAAATCCATGGGATGCTTATACTAAATTTGAAAATGCAGGTGTAGTTACATCAGATGCAAAAGGTAAAGCAGTATTAAAAGTACGTAATCCTACTAAATATAAAGTACCTGGATTATTAAATAATAAAACATTAGACAAACATGTTCATTATAGAGTTTGTGGCGAACATAATTCAATGTTATCTCAAGTAGAAACTGCTTATATCAAATAAAAATTTAATATATAAAAATAAATACAATAATTATATATTAAATTAATATGTTAGAACAATTATTTAATGAAATTGAAAATTTAATAAATGAAAATAAGATATCAGAAGCGGATGATTTAGTTAAATATATTCAAACATTTCAACTAAATTATGAACAAGGTAAAATATTACATTCTTATAAATCAAAATTAACAAGTTTAAAGCGTAATAGTATTTCAATTTCAACAATTAATAATTCAAATAATAATGGTTTAATTACAAATAATAAACAACAATTTGAAAAGAGAATATCTTTATTAAAAGAATCGGTAAATACATTGGTTGAAACTGAAATAATAGGTAATGATACAATTAAAAATCTTGAAAAACAAGAAGAACAAATCAAAAATCAAACAAGTAAAACTATTCAAATAAATAATAACTTAAATAACTCTAATAAGTTAATTACTAAAATGTCAAATTGGTGGCGTAATTAAATAATAATTTATTTTTATATTATAAAATGGATAAATCATTATTTATATTTTTAGCAATAACAATATTTTTTATTTATATTTTACATCCTTTTTTAGTTTTTAGACCTGCAATTAAACCTGTAATTATTACTGAGAATTTTACATCTGATACTAAAAGTGATACTAAAGAAATGGAAGAAATGATACAAAAAATGTCTAAATTATATGATGATAAACATAATAATTTAAATCCGTCTGATTTGATAATTCCAATGCCTAAGTTTGAGAACAGCTTGCCTAATAAAGAAAATTTTCAAAGTAATACTAAGAAACCACAAAAAGTATTACCAACAAAAACTAAAAATAAACCGGTACTTACACCTAAATTAACCAATAGTAATTGTAAAATGATAGCAACTATGGATATTATGGAAAAATGTCCATCTGAATATTCAGTTTATTCTGGTGTAAATATATCATTACCTGGTGTATCATTATGTGGTGAAGTAGCTAATTTAGTTAGAGCAGAAGCAATAGCAAATATTAAAGATGGTAAATTACAAGAAATTCGTATTATAAATAGTGGTAATAACTATATTGAACCGCCTAATGTTATAATAGAAGGAGATGCTCGTATTAAAGCTACAGCAGTTGCTATATTAAAAGATGAAAAAGTAGATAAAATTAAAATAACAAACTCTGGTAAAAGTTATGCATCTACTCCAAAAATAATAATTGATAAACCAAATAAACCAATTATTTGTAAAATGTGTTGTAAGAATGCTTTATAAAAATGTATAACTAATTAAATTATTAATTATATATTTTTTATTCTTTTTGTAGTAGGATATCGCCTAATTGAATTGATGATTTAGCGATGTATTACGATATTTTTAATATTTCCTACATTCATTTATATGTACATATGTGATTATGTTATTTATTCTTTTTGTCGTAGAATATAGCCTAATTTAATTGATGATTACGCGATGTATTACGATATTTTTAATATTTCCTACATTCATTTATATGTACATATGTGATTATGTTATTTATTCTTTTTGTCGTAGAATATAGCCTAATTGAATTGATGATTTACTGAGATAATACAAAATATTTAAATTGCAACATTGACAGTTTAGTAGTTAATTTAATTTAGATTTTGCTAACAAATCAACTTTATCATTCATTTTAGATTCCCATGTATTACTATTTGTATGAGACCGAACGTGTTTCATTACTATATGTCTTTTACTAAACAAATCATCTAATATTAAAAGTAAATCCTTATTTAATACTGGTTGTCCATCTGATTTACGCCATTTATTTAGTTTCCATGATTTTATCCATTTAGTCATACTTTTTATTAATAATTCAGAATCAGAATAAACAATTAAAGTATGTGTATTTGTGTTATCTATTTTATCTGCTTGTTTTAATGCCATTATTAAAGCAGTATATTCTGCTCTATTATTAGTTGGAATAATACCGTCTTTTAATTTATCACCTAAATCATAGTTTGGATAATCAGGAAAAATAACACCCCACGCCCCTTTTGCATATTTTTTACCATTATGAATACATGACCCATCCGTAAAACATATTATAGATTTATTATTGGTTACAATATTATTAAAATCAAGAACAGTATTTGTAGAATTGCTTGATATCGTATTATTCTTTTTAGGAGTGAGAGTTTTATTTAATAAATTATTATTTTTATTAAAAAAATCAGTGATTCTAGTTTGATTTAAAGAAAACATATTATATATATAAATAATATTTTATTATAAAATGTATTCAGACGATGAAGATGATAATATTCTTAATAATAAGGCAGATAAATCTAGAAGATATACTACTATAAATTTTCTAATTGATAAAATAGAAAAGATTGAAGGAAATATTACTGAGTATTTAATTGAATATACAACAACTTTCGATTTAGTAACAGGAATATTAAATTCGGATAGAAATAAGATTCAATCTATAATTTCAAAAGTAAAATATACAATTGAAACAATAAAAGAAATAGCATCAGAAGAAAATGAATTAGATGAATTAGCAAAAATAAAAACAGCGAATATAATGTTATTTTTATTTAGATTTTTATATTCAAAAGGATGTAGAACATTATATTTTGCATATGATGATTTGAAAAATAATATAAATACATTAATAGACGATAATATAGAAACAGCTAAAGACAATTTGCAAATATATGGTTATCCAAAATTATATGATTTTTTAATTATGATGAAATTTAGTTTAATATAAGAATAATAAATATTATAAATAAAAGATAAATTTATAATATTAATTTATAATAAATGAGTATATGTCCAAGTGGTTTTTTTTGTTTTGATAACAATACATTTTTATTATTAATAGTTGCAATTATTATATTAGTTGTTTATTTGATAAATAAAAATAGCAATAAATTTACTGAATTAAAATATTCTTTACTTAATACGGAAAGTCAATTAAATAAAAAACTTGATGATGTTAGACAAATTAATAATCTTATGGGTAATAATGTAGATATCGATTTAGAAAGAATTTATAATCCATTAGAAGAACCGGTTAGAAAAAATCCATATTTAAGAGGACCTATTACATCTGGAGTTGCTGTAAATGTACCAACAAGAGGCTATGGTAGTGGTATAAGTCAAGTAGGTATATTAATACAAGATTTACCGAATGAAAGAGAAGAAAGACCTAGATATAATAATTATAATATGCAAACCGAAGAAGTAAAAAATATACAACCTCAAAAACAACTACAAAAACCGGTTATGACACCAGAAAAACCGACTATACAATTAAGTCAAACAAAACAAGAGAATTTTAATATAGAACCACAAGTAAAAGAGGAAGAAAAACCAAAAATAGATGAAATTAAACCAGAAGAAAAAGTAGAAGAAAAAGAAGGATTTATAAATTTTATGAGAGATAATAATAAAAAAATATTACCTTTATATGGTGAAGAAACATATAGAGGTTCAAATCAATGGAGATATTATACAACAAGTGATAATTTAAATTCAGTAAAATTAGCAGTTTTAAATAGAAATAAAAACTGTCAAGATGAATATGGTTGTAATGAAATATATGATGGTGATGAAGTATCAGTTGTTGGATATAATAGTAGATTTAGAGTAAGTTTATATAAGATGGAAGGTCCAAGATATTTACCATTTTTATAAAATATAAAAAAAATTGATATTTATTTAAAGATTTAAATAATGTATAAAAGATAGAGATGGCTAAAATATCTAACGACGAAATTATTATTTATTCTTATGATGAAATTGAAGAAATAGCGAATTCATTTAAAGCAGTTTTAGATGAAGAAACTATTAATAAATTATTAGAAATTAAGAAAAATAATAAGTTTATAACTAGAAAAACACCTCTTAGATTAAAATATCAAGTACAACAATCCGTTGCTACATTATGGAGAAAAGAAAGAGAAGAAAAAGATTCTTTATCTCCAATGGCTCGATTTGAAAGTGTTTTAGTATCTAATTTAAATAAATTATCACCTAAAAATTATGATTTAATATTAGACGAATGTATTAAAGCTTATGATAAAGCAAAAGAAGAATTTATTGCATCTTATGATAAACCAACCGAAGAAAGTTGGGACCAAGAAATTGATATTACAGAAGTAAATGATTTATTCTTAACTATTATATTCAATAAAGCAATGTCTGAACAAAATTTCGCAGATTTATATTCTAAATTATTACAAGATTTAAATACTAGAAAAACATTAACTAATTGTAATTTAATTTCTAAAATTGAATCAATTTGTGATGAATTTTATAATAAAAATATTGCTGAATTATTACAAGAAGTTAATACTAATTTATCTTATGATGAATTATGTGAATTATTTAATTCTAAAGCTAAATTTGTTGGTGGATTTGTATTAATATCTAATTTATTTAAATATACTTTATTATCATATGAAATTATTTATAAATATTATAGTGGTTTAATTGAATATGTTAAACATTCTCCTCCAGAATATGTTGAAAAATATTTAGATACCGTTATTAGTATTATAAATAATTGTGGTATGGAATTAGATAATCAATATAGTGATAAATTTAAAAAAGAATTTATGACACCATTATATGACCTTAAAAATAACAAAACTCAAATAAAACAAAAATTTAAATTTAAATTATTAGATTTAATTGAATTATATGAAAATAATTGGGTTGTTGATAATGAATGGACAGTTAGTCGTAAAAAGAAATAATTTTACTTTAACTGATACTTATATTTTTTTATTATTTTTAATAATTAATTTATATTATGTAAATACTACTTAATATAAACTAAACACGATATGGTGGATTCATATTTTCTCGATAATTCATATGACGATAATAAGTTTCCATTAATAAATCAATAGATATTTCTATATTATTATAATTACTATTTATTTCAATAAAATCTATATGTGTCATTTCATCTAAATTAATTATATTTCTAGTTTTAATATTTGTTATCGTTTTTAATACTTTTAAACCATATGAACTAATTATTTCTTTTTTACTATTTCTTGTATAACAATGTATTATAATTTCATTTGTAAAATCCTTTTCAAGAGTATGAAAATTTATTATTAATGATTTAATTTTTGGATTAAAATAATTATAATTATCATAATGTTTATTTAAATTTATTAAATTTCTTCCTTTCATTAACGATATATTATCTAATTGTAATATTGAATTAGTCAGTAAATCTATACAAATATTATTTTCTTGATATTGTAATGTCTCTGCTGTTTCTAAAATTAAATTAATATCATTATAATTTAAACTATTATTTTTCATAATTATCTCGATTTGAAATGTATTATTAAGATTAGAATTATTTTTAAAAAAATAATTACTTAATACAGTTGAAAATGGTACTGTAATTATATTAGAACTATTATCTAAATCATCATTAAATATTTTAATTATTTTTGAATTTAAACTTTCATATACAATAAAATGATTACACATTAATGAACAATATAAAATATCTTCAACATTACATCTATTTGACAACTCTAATTGAACTTTACGAAAACTAGTTTTTGCAGGAATCTCATATCTTAAACGATTATGTTCATCTGATTTTTCAGGTATTACTAAATTAATTTTATTAAAGTTTTCATTAGATATTTCTCTGCAAACTTTATTATTATTATCATCAATAAAAAATAATTCAAAACAAGGTATATTTAAAAACATATTTTTAATATAATTTATCCAAGTATCATTTGGACGAGATTTAAAACTAAATTTCGTTTTAAAATATCCAGATGATATATCAATATTTTCAAAAATATCTGGTTGTATTTCTTTTATTATATCTGTAATAATATTTTTATATGATATTGTTTTTGATTCATCATAATAGAAGATTTTATTATTTCTATAAGAATAATCATGAAACCAGTTCATTCTAAATATTTTTAAGTCATAACTTAACTTTAAATTAAAAATTTCGATAAAGAAGACTAAATAATAAATTTGTTATTATTAAAATGAATAATGAAAATTTAAAACTATTAGAAAAAGATACTACTATTACTATTAAATCAGTATTAGTAGGCGATTCTAATGCAGGTAAAAGTTGTCTTATTAATCGATATATTACCAATAATTTTAATGCATTTGATAGCGCACCTACTATTGGTAGTTCTTTTTCGCATAAAACTATGCATTATGATAATCGCAAATTTAAATTTGATATTTGGGATACTGCTGGTTCAGAGAGATATCGTTCTTTAGTTCCAATGTATTATCGTAAAGCAGAATTAGTTTTTATTTGTGTTGATTTAACTAGTGAAAATACTTTAAAACAAATTGACTATTGGATTTATGAATTAAATAAATATTCTAATTCTATTAACCCTTTAATCATTATTGTTGGTACTAAATCTGATTTACTCGATGATAATAATTATAATCCAGTTTCAAAATATATAAATATTAAATTTAAAGATTATATTTTTTTTGAAACATCTTCTAAAAATAATACAAATGTATCCAAAACATTTAATACTTCATTCGAATTAATATGTAAAAATAAAATTCAAGACTTAAATACAAAAAAATTTATTGATTCTTTTGAAATTAATGAAAATAGCGTTTATTTTGAATCTGAAAATAAACAAATATGTTTTCCAATCAATTATTGTAATATATCTTAATATGCTACAAATGCATCTCTATTTGCTATTACTCTTCTTGATTTAACGCATCCAGTTGGTAATTCTAACATATTTAGTTGTATTGGATTTGCTAATGTACCTAATGATGGAAATATGAACTCGTTTTCTTTATTTATAACCTTATTTTTATTTTCTACTTGATTTATAACTGGTAATTCAACGTAGTTTAACTTCGGTATTTTCATTTCAAAATTTACTACATTTGCCGTAGGTCTAGGTGGTTTAATATCATTTATGTGAATTGATTCATCTTTTTTAGCTTTAGTATCACTTGGTTTATTAATAACGTTAGTATCATTTATTTTTTTTAAATTTTCGGTTTTAATATCATCTTTTTTATTACTTATATCTAAACATGTTGATAACTTACTTATATCTTTTATATCAGATACATTTATATCAGGTTTTAGTTCAGTATTTGTATTTATAGGTAATATTATTTTATTATCAGTATCTATTTCTGATTTTAGAATATATTTTGATAAATCAATATTATTATCCGAAGTTATACTCGATTTTAAAATATATTTCGACATATCAATCATATCTCCAGGTTTAATTTCAGTTTTAAGAATGTATTTATTTAAATCAATATTATTTAATTTAGGGATTTCAGTTTTTAAAATATATTTATCTAAATCTTTTTTATGAATATAATTTTTACATATTTCTGTTTCATTTATTTTTGATTTAGATGCAGGTTTATTAGTTGTTGATGTATTACTATTAGGTTTATTACTTATAGGTTTATTATTAGTTGGTTTATTAATTGGAATATTCTCTACTTTAGAAACAATAGTAGTTTTATCATTTTTATTTGTAATTCCGCTAATTTTATCTGATAAATCTTTCTTAACATTAGTTGGTAAAGATTCATAACTTTCAAATTTTTCTATACATTTTTTATATTCAAAAATATATAAACTTACAAAAAATATTAATAACACAATTAATATAATAATAATATTGTAATTCATTATTATATTACTTAGATTCTTTTTTTTCTATATACTTTGATATATCTACTTTAGTTTTACAATCTTTTGTACATTTTTCATCTTTTTTAGTTTCTAAACTAGCTTTTTTAATATTATCTATATTCATATTTGGATGAGTTATTACTTTAGTATTAACATTTCCTAAATATTTTAAATATCTTAAATAATTACAACCTTTATCAGTTGAATTACCTCTGCAAAAATTATTAATAGATGTTTTACACATTTCTGATATATTAGAAGTATTATTAATATTAATTCCAGTACATTCTTTTAATTGAGAAATCTTTGAATCTGTAAAAATACATTCAGATGGTTTAGTAATCTTATACGCAGAATCAATTAATTCCTTTAAATATTGATTTATTTGATCGCTATTACCAGAAGTATTATTTTGTTTATTATCTTGTAGATTTTTTAAATCAGCAATTATATTATTATTAATACTTTTTT
>JACCDO010033431.1_pt1 | contig 12009 bp, 9 predicted proteins | sample 7446101 | NCBI WGS metagenome assembly JACCDO01 (sample SAMN15323440, study PRJNA562643) | freshwater metagenome | isolation source: river surface water | place: USA:Blue River Watershed | collected 2017-08-16 | reverse complement strand
CTTCAATAACAGTTCCAACTCCAACAATATTTTTAATTTTATCAGGATTCTTGTAAAACCGCTTCGGATCTATTACATTACGCATCTGAATTATTTGAACATCTTTTTGAAGATCACCTTCTACTTTAATTGGTTCCATATCAAACCATCCCTTACCCAATGTTTCCTTTCGTTTTTCTTTCGATTTTTTTAACGATGTTTCTAACTTCTTACCATCATATATGTCACTATCTTTTATTATATTTTCATACTTTTCTTTTTGCTTTGAATACTTTTTTGTATCTAATTGTACAATCCCTTCTGTGGATGACAAAATACCCATGTTGCTTGTAGAATTCAACAAACTATCACTAAATTTCCCAAAATCGATGCAATTACTTTCTCTCTTCATACCAACTAACAGTTTTGGATCAACATTGCTCAATGCCTGTTCCACGAGGTCTTGAATACTATAGTTACTCATAATCGTATTTTTTTAACCTACCTAGGTACTACCATAAGGGTGTAAAATTTAGCGATCGGGATCCAGTTCCTACATAAGGTAAATTACAAAATAACAATTATTACATCATCTTAATCATCTTAATATTGTGTGAAATCACTACGAAGTAATAATAATAATTATAATAATAATAAATTTTTCAGCAGAAATAAAACTAAAAGAATCAGATAATATAAAAAATAATGTGTTTAATCATTTAACTAGGTAAATATAATCATAGTTAGCGAAGTTTTGCATGTTTCTTCTAATATTTCACTGTTAACAACGAAAATTGAGGCCGACCCTAACCGCTCCGTTACAAGGAGATTTATCTTTGGCGAAAAAAAAAAACACTATCGCTCAAGATCAATTATAGATCCACTAAAAATGTTTGAGAGCACTGGGTTTGACAACCAGTCTATCATGGAATATCTTCCTAATCTCCCAAATTTTCGGTCATCTGGCTCTGTTATGAAAACTGGACAAAAGAAACAAATGTTTGATTTTGTTAATGGACAAATATTTATGAAAGATGATGCATTACCACCTGTTGCAACTGTCACTTTAAATGGTTCCATAGATTTGATGGATCGCTCTGTATTATCTATTGGTACACAAACGAGGTAAGTAGACGAAATTCTGTTGAATAGTTTTACTCGTATTATCACTACTAAATTTTACTTTTTATTAATAGTCTATTAAATGCACAAAAGAAAGCGAAAGGTGACATATTTAAGAACGTCAATGTTATCTTAACATATCAGGCATATTTTTTGGAAAATGTGAAATTATTTGAAGATTATTCTGAAGAAATATTGCGCAAATGCACTATTTTCTTTTATGTTGAGAAAGGTGAAATGATGATAATTGAAAAACCCATGGTTAATTCAGGTATTCCTCAAGCGAAATTAGTAAAGAAATCTGTTGTATACAAAGCTGATGGGACACCATTTACTATACATGATTTGCATGTTGGAGATGAAATTACTGTAAACAATCGCAAGTATACTTTAGTTGATGCAGACCCCGCTACTCGTAAGTACCTAAAGAAATTTACTGGAGTAACAGAAGCACCAGAACTTCCAATTCCCTTTGATAAATATGCCGAAACAAGAAAAAGATTTGATAAAAGTTTACAAGCTGATGGTGATTATCGAAGTAAAAAAAATCCTAATAAAATATGGATGGAGGTAATGAAAGGTAATTACGTCGACAACAATGGGCGCGAAGGATTTATGCGCTATGGAGCTACCAAATTGAAATTTAAATGTGTATGGGATAATACTGATATGTTATACGGTGATCGACAAGAGTTTTCGTTTCAATATCATTTATGCGATGATACAGTTGAAATTTTCAGTATAGCCGCACCTAATAGTGGAAGAGATAGTACATTTTCTAGATTACTCAAAAAAAGTAAGCTACCAAAGCAACTTACTGCAATGACATTAGAGCCATCTGAAACGAAGCCACAGTATTACCATTGGACTGATATTTTTATTGGTTTAGAAATGGATGTATATGCGAGAAAGCTACGTTTTGTTGATGCAGATGATAAGACAAGACAATTTTATGCTCAACATGGCATTCCACTTGCTGATGCCGAACTTCCTCCAGAGCCTGTAGTTGTTGTTTATGAAAGAGAAATTCCTCCACATATGGGTATCGGTTCTGAGGAAGATACATTGCGATCATGTAATGGTCCATTATTGCCAGGTCCAGTTCCCGCCAAAAAGTTAGGAGAAAATAAAATGCTGTCATATTTCGCTTCATTATTATCGGGTGGCCCTAATGATACAAATCGTCGATTTGTCATTACATTTTATGTCCAAGATAATACTGTAAAAATTACCGAGCCACCAATCCGAAATTCTGGTTTTGTAGGCGGTGTGTTTTTATCACGACGTGCGATTAAACATGAATCCGGGGAGCCATTAACATATCATCATTTCTTTGTCGGATGTAAAATTCGTATTTTGAAGCATAGATTTTTATTGTTGGATTCTAATGATTCAACATTAAAGTGGATGGAGGACCATAATTTACCGAAGGCATCTTTTTATACAATCGTCGACAAATTAAGATTGTATTTAGCGTCTGATGCAGTAGATGGAACATTATCAAAATTATTCGAATCACAAGAAGAGGTTAAAGGAAGTGGTAGAGTTGATATTAACGGCTTTAGAAATGTTTTGAATCGTTACAATTTAATGGGTGATAGTGACGATCAAATTAGTGAACACGAATTAATAACTATTATTAGAGGCAATGGCAACAAATTACCTACTTTTAACTACACTAAATTAGTGGAACAAATAATTCAACCAACTGATGAATTCAAATAAATCATAATAAATACGCTCAAATTAAACGGAATATTTTTTAAACTGTAAATTTTTAAACCTTAATACCTATAGATGAAAAGTATTTGAATTCCAATGATTGAATTCAACAAATCATTTGACGTTAATTGCGGCCTTAAAGGGATTAGGTGTAAACTAGTGACTTGAAATCACTGACTTCCGGATAATTATTGACACAATTTGACACTCAAATTATTGACTGAGTAAAGTTTACTCCCTAGTTATTATTTAACACTAAGTGTTAAACTAATTGTTTTTAAACACTGTTTTAAACTGTGTTTATCAAACTGTTCAAACCGATTCAAACTTTGACAACCAAAAGGGACTCTTCCGAAGAGAGTCTTAAAGAGTCGACCTATTCGTGTCTCGAGACTAAATTGACGAAGTGACTTACAATGGTTAACATTTCAAGTAACTTAATTGTCTTACTACTATTATTCACAATTTCAATATTATATGCAAAACATAATTATGAAAGTAGCACCACACTCTTTAGCCCAATGGGCGAGCTACTACAGGTTGAAAATGCCGAAATAGCCGGAGAAAATGGATTACCTATTTGTGTTTCTGAAAGCAATGACGGTAAGATAGTAATTGTATCAAAAAGTAATATTGATTCAAAGGTCTTAATTGATCGTAGAGTCACTGATAAGGTCAATAAAATTGACAAATCAATTTATGTCACATTCTCGGGGCTACTTGGAGATGGATTAGATATTGTACGGTCGTTAAGAAAGTACTGTATAAATTATAATGTACAGTACGGTTGTCCACCTTCAGTAGCAAATGTTGCAAGAGTTATTGGAGATTACCAACATAAAGCTACTTTAACTGCAGGTGAAAGGCCTTATGGAATTCATACAATTGTATTCGGATATGATCACGATAATAACACCAAAAGCAATCCTCCAAAAATATTTAAAGTTAAAGCTTCAGGTGAAGTCACAAGATGGAAGGTTGTCGCAATTGGAAAAAATTGTAAAAAAATTATGGAAAAATTAGAGTATGAATATAAAGAGAATCTAAGCACTGAAAATTTAACATCAATTGTTTTAGATAAAATGTTACAACTCGATAAATCTTCTTTAAATATTTTGAATAATGCTCAGACAGAAAAAGTAGTTGATGATAGTAACACTCACTCCAAAAATAATTACGATATTTACGTGGTCAGTGATGCAGAGATAAAAGTTTATCCTAATGTTTAAATATTTTTCAAGGTATTCAGTCCACCAGTGTATTGTTTTGTGACATATTGTAATGTTATGAATGAATTTTAACCACATCCTCCAGATTTTGGTTTTCTACCTTCTACTATTTGCAATAATTCGTCTTCGTCATCTTCTTCAAACCACTTATATCTGTATGGATCCTTGTCATCTTCACTCCTCTTTGGTAATACCTCACCCCTGGCAAGTCTTTCTTGACGTTTCTTTAATTTCGCCGAGGCAATACCTTCATCTGTTAAATCAATATTAATATTTATATTAAAAATACTAAACACTAAAGCACTAGAGCAAAATACTAATACTGGTAAAGGAATTTCTTCCAATAGACTCATTTTAAGTCTAGTTGATGAAAATTTCGTCATATTTATTTTTTGCTGACTCTTACTCTTTATTATATTCTTTTCAAGTGGTCCCATATTAAACGCATCTACTATCATGACAAAGAGAATAAACGAAATACACAAGAGTAACATCTTGATAGGCATTCCAAAACCTTTTTACTTTTTTACAGTCTTGTCCAGAGGGGATGTGTCTCCGGTCTGTCTCAACAAATAGTATGGTTTTATTTTTTTAAAACTAGGACTGGACTACGAAATTTGTTTTTTCGAACCGTTGCCTGGAGTGATCGACATATTGTTGCAGTGGATCGCGATGAACAAAATAACACTTCTGGAAGAGAGGCGCCGCAATTGGGTTTGTAGTAAAGAGGTCGACAATGCACTACGAGATGTTTCTAACAGAAGTGATAACATGGATGCTGTCACAAACATTCTTCATAAAGTGACTAGTAAGATTAGCATTGCCATTAAGGAAGAGATGAAGGAAGAAATTAACAAAACTAGCGTAAGTCTGATGAACCACAAAATTGATGAATATTTATCACAAGAATTAAACGCTTACGGTTGCAAAATTTGTTTAGAAATCATGAATTGTCAGGCAAACAGGACGCCATTAATTCTCAATTGCGGACATACTTTATGTAAAATTTGTTTTGAATTAATGAATAAAAAACAATGCCCACTCTGTCGTGCAGTAATTAATAGTCATTGTGTCAATCTAAGTTTGAAAGAATTAATTGATTCATTTCTTGCAATGGCCAAGAAGAAAGAGAACATTAGTAACTCAACATATGATGCTAGTATAACAGAAGATAATCGAGCTGGCGACTATTCGAGCAAACTTAGTAATATAAACAATCGAATAACCATTATAGGTAATGTGATAACATTTATTATAGTATTAACATTTTATATATTTATTTATTTCTCAACACTTTATAAATTAGAATCTGAGTTGAATTCAATTTTCAAAGAAAATTATGCTTTATATATTAAAATAGAAAAGGTTAGTAAAACAAAATCACAACTAATGAATGAAAGAATTAAAGTTGAAAATAATATAAAACTTTTAAGTGAAGAATTAGATTTAATAGACGAACACCTGAAAAGAAACAACGCAAAAAATGAAGATTTAATTACCTCCGAAGAAAGTAATAAACAAAAGATAAAAATGCTTAACGGAATATTAAATGAATTGAAAAATGATCTGAGCAAATATACTATTCTTTCTGACTCTAATCCTAACTTATAACAAGTATCCAATTGTATTTATGTACTTAATTATTTACAATAATAACACAATTAACGAGTAAAATGAAGCAACACTGGATCAGAAAAGTCAACAGGCTTGTAGTCATAGAATATAGCTATTACTGGTATACTATCCTCATCTATAACGACATCGCCGTCAACTAATTTCATATCCGGTTGTCGACCTTTAACTCCTACTTCCGCTAAGGATAACATCTCATCATTCAATTCGTTCGATTCAGAAAAAGAATTAAGACATAGCTTAAGATCACTAACTCTACCATGTCTCTCTTTTAAAATTTTTTTGATAGAAAATATTTTTGTGGAATCTGAGAATTGCATTGTGAAATTCATATACTTCCAGTTTAATAATTTGAATTCTATTTTGACTATTTTATCCGTAATAACTGGAAGTTCCTTTTCTTCCTTTTTACTAACTTCAGATTCACCACCACTTGCCTTAGACGACTTCTTCTTTTTACTACCCATGATAAATAACTTACCTTTCTATATAACGATAAGTTATGACTCCTCTATCACTATACTACTCTTAACAGCACCAGATTCTAAAAAATTACACTGAGTTGCAAAGGGTAAATTCTTTCAGTACGCAATCATTGAATGTTTGTTACCGGAATCAATGTTGTTATCTCATTATTTTTGTGAAACCAAATGGTTGTAACAGTTAAAAAACCGGCCCGAAACTATTAGGATGTATTTATTATTTTGTTTATGACGATGTGACACAAATATACAATAAAACATAAATATCATCAAAACTTATAAATCTAATTTATCTTTTATCCATTCAAACATTGTCTTTGGTGGCAATACCTTTTTGTCTTTGTATGACATTTTTTTTGGATTAGTTTCAGCAATGTTATTACGAGTATTGCTCATACTTAAATTATTGTTATTATCATTATCATTATCGTTGGTACTATCTAAAGTTGAACCTTTTACCCGAATCTTCTTTTGTGTCAGATTGTTTATAGAATCTTGTTTTCCTTTGATAGTGTTGTAACTTTGAGCCAAAGACGAGTTTTCAAGGGAATTTTCAAATGAGATGGTACTAGTTTGATCGATCGAGCTTCCTTGGAAATAATGGTTAGAGTCATTTCCATCTAAAAATGCAAAAGGGTCCGATGAAGTGGAAACAGAGGTACCACTAAGTGTGCCTGCTCCCCATTTTATATTCTTCCCCGCTGGAACTGCACCTGCAGCTGTTTCTGCAAAAATTTCGCTTATTTTGTCAGACAGAATTAATGAATATAATTTATTTCGCTCTCTAGTAACTATAGACCGTAACTTTTTGTCTTCCTCTTTTTGTTTTGAATATTTCAATTGTTTTAGTCGTGCTGTATCAAGCATATTGTCATTTTGAATGTCGTCAGAAAGCATGGTCAATTCAAAATTATTGGGAGAATTGAATTTTTGATCAGATTTCATATCACTATCTATGCTTAAACTTCCTGGTGATAATTGGGAAATTTGACCTATACTACCATCACCATTTACCGAAAAGTCACAATCTGTAGCAAAATTATTAGCATCTGTCACATCTACTTCATTTGAATTTTTATCTTGATCAGATTTTACATCGTTTAGAGTAATTTCTAACTGATTTTTAAAATTATCGGTAACCAGAACAGGAATATGTTCTACCATCCTACACTTACCGATTGACACTAATTTCTGCTCCTTTTCATCAAGCTTATGGAATAATTCATAAATCGCAACCAACTTGTCGTGCTGCTTGTGCAAAACCTCATGAAGATTTGCCGTATATCTTATTTTGATAATCGAAATAAAGTTTTGAAGTATTGTTACGCACGGTGCAATAATTTCGAGCTCAAGCGGAGGAAGAGAAGACACTGCAGATGATCCATCATCATTTGAATTATTTTTATGGTAGGACACCTCTGCAAAATGTGATAATGCTACATTAGGTACTTGTGATAAAAAAGGAACATGGTACGATCCTAACAATAACATGATTGAATCTGCACAACCAGCCATCGCCGAAATGATTTCATTTGACTTAGCAGACAAACCCAGGAACTCAAAATAAACACACGCAAGATTATTTTGACAAATTATACTGACAATATGATTGCTTCCGTATTTATTATTTTTTGCTATAGATAATCGTTCCCATAATACTAACATCTTATTCAGATCTTCTATAGATTTTCTTTCATCTCTGGCATCTAGCATACAACGCAATGCATCATTAAGTAATTTATTTTCCTCCTCGTCTCGTTTTTTTCTCAATTCCTCCTCCTTCAGTTTTTTTATTTTTTCAAGTTCTATTGGATCCGTCGTTGTTTTGCGTTTTTCGTTTGCTAAAGCGTTCAGTACAGTTTCTTTGCGCGCAATGGAGCGATTATATTTTTCTTGTTGGCGTTCTTTCATTAAACATGGTTCCCCGAGGGCTTTGGGCAACAAATCCGTGAAATTAAAACCGCTGCAATTTATTCTTACCATAAATTCTTTAGTTCCAACACCAACACTACCGATACCAACAGCATACATTCTAAATGCGTCATAACATGCAATAAAATGTACCAATGCTAATTTTTGTCGTTCTTTAATTATTTTTGACATGTATTCCTCTTGATCCAAAACTTTAGACCTGTATCGTTTGAGTGCCTCAATCTCAAACACTTTTAAATGTAAAACATCACTCTTCTGTATTATTTCGTCAACTTGTTTAATCTTATCTTGCAAAGATTTCCTATTTGTTTCATTATTTATTTTAGATTCTAAAAGAGTCGGAAGAATTGTTTTTATTTTGATGAGCAAATCTTCAGACAAAGTTTGATCTCCCGAGATATCACTTACACCAGTATTTTTGGTAATACCAGCTAGTGATTTTGGGAAAGATTCATTAAAAATTTCCTCCCAATCATCAAATTTCCCAAATTCTTTTAGTACTAAAAGTCTTAAGTCCCGTATAACACCATCATCGCCATCACTTAAATATTCAACGAATGCATTAATTGTGCGAGATATCAACCCAGGCGCTGAACACAAACGCTTAAGGTAACTTAAAAACTCTTTTGATGAGAACGATGATGGTGGAATTGCAGTATCCGATGGCAATAGTTGTTCAATCATTTTGACTATGAAATCACTTAAGTTGTCGTTAATTAATTCGACACCTATCATACCAATTGAAGATAAAATGCATACGATGTACTTTAAGAAAGGATTTCTTAAAGAGTGTTTTTCCATTAAATCTAATAACGTAACAAATCCATCTGTATCATATTCAACAGAAATGTCAACATCACCACTAATTAAATCATTTAAACTACCATACCCTAGAGCCTCTATATCTTGTGCTAAATGTCCATATCGTTCATAGTATGCAATAAGCCCTTCTTCGGACAAATTACCATCATTTGTTAACAACGAATGCTGCTTTAACATGTGATTAAATTCCTCGACATTATACAATGTGTTCACGGACATACTATCTAAAAAACGGTTCATATCCCACAAAGACATACCTTTACTATTACCGTCAGTTTTGCAAAAACTGGAATATATCCGTTTGACAATATCAGCACCAAAAGCACTTAGTTCTCCAAAACCAATAGTGTCCGCTTGTCGTTTCAGTGCGGCTTTAACTCGTTCAACCAAATCCAATTTTGAACCGGTGATGTCTAGTCCACGAATGCGCAATTGATCTTTTAATTTATCCATAGTCATTTTTTCTGCTTTATCATACGCCTCTAGGGCAGCATTTTTACGCTGCTTACACATTTTAGCGAACCTTAATGGGTTCATTCCTTCATCACCTTGTTTCGCGATAAGATATAAAAATATTCACAAGATAATAACAAATAATAGTACCTAATTCTTCTTCTTGTGGACCAAACAATCGAGTCACATAATGATCATAGGGTCTCGATAGCTGATATAACTCCATTAATGTATTAATACACCTAAATTGAAATGAAAATGAGCGCAATGTTCTTGTTATTAACAAACCTGTAGGTAATGATTCCTCTAGGTTCCGAAAGTGGTCTTCTTCGTGTAACAACGACACAATTATAACACAGTCGCTTTCATCAAATGATTGTAAAATTTCACCAGTTTCATCCTCATCTTCGTCATTTTCATCGAAAGAATTTGTGAAATAAAATATTTCGGCTTCAACATGTGTGTACAAGTTACATCTTGTATCATAATCCATGCATTCAAAAATATTTTTGACGGTTTGCATCAATAAAGTGATTTGACCTGTAGTACTACCTTCTTTAACGTCAATAGCAAACCTATTTATAATGTAAACAAGTAAATATAAATAGAAACACAAGATATTTTCTTACCAAATGATACTTTCATATTGTTCAAGTCTATCTTGTACTAATCCTGTTTTTTTATACTTATACCTCTCCAACAAATCCAATGGCGCGATATCAGATAAAGTGCCAATTAATTTATTTGATCCTAATTGTATTGGTTTTATTCTACGATCATCAGTTGGTTTAATATTGATGTCAATATTAATACTACTTTTCCATTGATCATCTGTTTCCTCATTTTCAATCTGTGATTGTTTAGACATTTGCTTCATATTTTCAATTAAACTAGCGGTAGATATACCAGAAGCGTCATTGTTACTTTGGTCAACTTTTGCCTTTTCAGATTTAGCTAGAGCTTTATTTTCATTAAGTGATATCAATGCTTTACCAAACATCGACTTGAAACTTAACCTTGTCGGTTGATTTAATATTTGATTTTTTTGCCAAGCTGCTAATCTAACCGATCCTTTCATTTCACCCAAAACAGAATTAGGTGCAGTTACACGACTATCATCAATTTCTTTGAGGTCTCCTCTAAAATTAAAATTGATTAAATTAGTCTCACTTAATCTCAATTGATCTACTATTTTTTTCTGGATATTAAGTCCTTTGATAACACTATTATAAAGCTTTCGACATGATTCATAAAAGTTATTCATGGAGTATACAAATTTATTCCAATAAGTTAACGACGACGGAGAACCTTGTGTGAAGTACAAGTTACAAAAAACAAGAACGTCTTTTAGGCTATATTTATTCAGTTGATTTGAAGGGATAAACTTCAATAATTCAGTTGCATCATGATCGTTGAGAATAATTCCAGCAGCTTCAAAAATATCCTCGAGTAAATCAATATCTAAATCGCATAACCCATCATCACCTTGTGGTAACTTTTGCCAAATTTCTGAGATTATTTCTTCATTTAAAGTATTTCCAATAGTTTCATTTTTGGGTCTACCACCACGCTTTTCATCAAATGCTTGTGCATCTTTTAAAAGTTTTCCATTCCTTCTCTTTTTTAATTCTAATCTCTCTGTTCTTCTCAAAATTTGTTCATTTGATCTAGTATCATACACCACATACTCTTGTATAACCTTAAATTTATTTTTAAAATTAACTTTAGTATCGTCAGTGGTCCCTAAAACCCTGGTATTTACACTCTTTAGCTCTTTGTCGGATAATCTAATAAACGAAATATCCCCCCCACGTTCTTTTTCAAACGTATGTTTGTCGTCTAGCCCAAATGACTCAATTTTATCTATTACTTCCTGTTCTAATTGGATCGTGGCAATCTTGGATAAAAGATTAGTCCGCTTACTTAACAGGTTTTGGATAATTATAGGATTTATTACTTGACGATGTATCGGAGGAATATACTGTATCTCATTATTATTATCATCATTATTATCAATTTTTGGTATTTTAGGATGACTTTTCGAAGGTGAATTATTATTCATATCTTAAATTATACTTCCAATCGATAATCGAATCCATAAATCGTAAGTATGGTATTAAGTTGTCAAATATGTACACAAGGCGGTGCGCTATGACCGCTTTGTCTAAAATTTATCTTGCGTAATAAGTTGAAAGAATTTAAAATTTCCACTTATTTACCTAATAGACCCAAGGTTTATAATTATTAAAAGTTTACCAATTAGTTACTTTGATCTGTTTATGACAACCTTTCTCAAAAGTCTTTCTCAAAAACAGTTTCAGAAACTAAGTAACTGAAGTGAAACAGTTCACAGAATCTTTGAGACTGAAACTTCCCGGGCTCCTTGAAGGAACTTCGTTCAACTTGACAACTTCCAGTTACTTTCTAAGTCTTCGGAAGACTGTCTTGACACTGACTTCCATCCTACTTTTTCTTTTTTTAAATCCCTCTGAAATTACCGAGTCTCACACAAAATATTTAATTAAAATTGTGTCTATAGAAATTGAGGGAATTATTGTTACGATTTTCATGAACATATTACAATGAGGTCATCCCAACATGCTTTTATTTTAGTTAACACGACAGAAACAAAGCAT
>JACCDO010165359.1_pt1 | contig 12010 bp, 7 predicted proteins | sample 7446101 | NCBI WGS metagenome assembly JACCDO01 (sample SAMN15323440, study PRJNA562643) | freshwater metagenome | isolation source: river surface water | place: USA:Blue River Watershed | collected 2017-08-16 | reverse complement strand
TTTGCTTTGATATAGAAACTCCAGGAGGCACAAAGACCATTGCTGTAGAAAACCCTGAAATTATTGAGCAGAATGCCATTAAGGCGGAATTAACAGCATTCAAAAATGCTATTTTAAATGACACCCCTACAGTAGTGTCTGAATATGATGGATTGATGGCAATGGAAGTAGCCCATCAAATTCTTGAAAAAATTGGTAAGCAAAAAATTCAGGAAAAATAATTAATACCCCCTATTCCCTATTCCGTCCCTACCGGTAGGCAGGCCTAATTCCTATTCAACCTCCACTCGGCATAAACCAGATCATCAGGGAATGTGATTTTAATATTGGTTTCTTCCCCTTGCACCAAATGAACCCTATATCCAGCAGCTTCTACAACTGATGCTTCATCAGTAAAATCTGGAGAATAGTCAACATCAAAAGCTGATAATAAAATGTTTTTCTTAAATGTTTGAGGAGTTTGCACCACAACCAGATTTTCTCTGTTTACTATAATTGAAGATTGATCAGCAGGATCAATTCTCCTCATACTATCTCTTACTGGAACAACAGGAATTGCAGAACCATATTTATCAGCTTCTTCAGCACATACTTTGATTAATTCAGGTGTAACAAGACATCTTACAGCATCATGTACAAAAATAAGCTCAGCATCTCTTACCTCCTTTAATCCATTTTTGACAGACTCAAACCTGGTAGCTCCGCCTTCAATAAACATAATATTGGCTGAAATAGAGGCTTGCTTTACCATCTCTTTTGCTAATTCAAGGTATTCCTTGGGCAATACAAGGTTAATGTGAATATCTGCATAGGCATGAAGAAAAGCGTTTATTGAATGAATTAAAATAGCTTTCCCATTCAATTCTAAAAACTGTTTAGGAAGTTCCTTGCCCATACGGGTTCCAGATCCACCAGCAACAATTACTGCCACCCTATTCATCTATCCTTGTGTTTTTGATCTCACTGCTATAAAATACAATGGTACTCCTAGCAAAGTAATAATTAAACCTGGCCAAGTGTATTCAGGCTTGAACATGATGAGCAATACACAGAAGCTCAAACCCATCAACACATATAAAAGTGGCAAGAATGGGTACCCAAATGCTTTATATGGCCTTTCTATATCAGGTCTCTTTTTCCTAAGAATGAAAATGCCAATTATTGTGAGTACATAAAAGATAACCACTACGAAAGAAACCATATCCAATAATTCTCCATAGCGCCCACTTAGACAAAGTAAACAAGCTACTACTGCTTGACTCCATAGTGCCCACTGAGGAACTGCATTACTATTTAAGGATGCTGCTTTTTTGAAAAACAAACCATCTTGAGCCATCGTATAATAAACCCTGGCTCCAGCCATGACCAACCCATTGATACAACCAAATGTTGAAACCATTATCAGTATTGCGATAATTGATCTTCCTGCTGCACCAAAAATTACACTGGCTGCTGCTACCGCTAGTCTGTCTTCTTCTGGCTTAGCGATTGAATTTAGTGGCAATACATTGAGGTACATTAAATTGGCAGACACATAAATGATTGTCACCAACAACGTTCCCAAGAAAAGACTTAGTCCAATATTTCTTTTAGGATTTTTAATTTCACCTGCAATGAAGGTCACGTTGTTCCAAGCATCACTACTAAAAATAGAACCAACCATTGATGCAGCTATAGCACCCAATAAAGTAATGCCACCAATAGATTCCCATGTTATTGTACCATCATCATTCATCAATGCTTTTTGAGAGAGCATTCCAGTTTCCCAGTTTGCTGACCAATAGCTGGTATCTACAAAAAGAAAGCCACAAAGGATTAATCCGAATAGCGACAAAAGTTTAGAAACAGTAAAGGTTGTTTGTATGATTTTACCTTCTTTAACGCCACGAGTATTGATATAAGTTAGCAATACAACAATGCCAATTGCAAAAATTTGTGCAGGATATATTTTAATGGACCCAATATGCGTAAGTATATTTTGATCTTGCATATTTAAAGCAGGGAAAAAATAACCTGCAAATTTTGCAAAGGCCACACCTACTGCTGCGATTGTACCAGTTTGGATAACTGCAAAAAAGCTCCATCCATACAAGAAACCTACCAAAGGATTGTAAGCCTCTTTTAGGTATACATATTGTCCACCTGCCTTCGGATACATAGCACTTAACTCTCCATAACTCATAGCAGCACTGATAGTCATGAAGCCAGTGATTACCCAAACCATGACCAACCAGCCTGCGCTACCAACATTTCGGGTAATATCAGCGCTCACAATAAAAATACCTGAACCAATCATAGATCCTGCAACAAGCATGGTTGCATCTAATAGACCCAGACTAGGTTTGAAACTATTTTGCTCCGACATAAGATGAATTTTGGTTAAAAAAAATCCCGGTATTCAATACCGGGATTAAGTTATGAAATTCATACGTTATTTTTCTTTTTTTGTTTTGCTGTATTCCGCATTTAATCCAGCTACAATTTCATCTGTAATATTGGTAGCACTATCCTTGTAAAACAAAACGTTTAAACCAGAAGAATAAGAGAATATGTAAGAATATTTTTTCTCTTTGTTGTACTTCACTAGATAATCATCAATTGTCTTCTTCAAATTCTCCATGGTCTTCATCCCTTCACCTGCAATATTGCTTTCCAATACTTGTTTTTGTTGTTCAAGATTTTGCATTTTAGCCTGATAGGAACGTTGGAAATTTTCATACTCAGCTTGGGTGACCGACTCTCCTCTTTTTACAAATGCGATTCTTTCATTATCTATCTTCTGGAATGCATTGTTTAGATCACGATCTGCTGCTTCCTTCTTTTTCTCAAATAAGTCCATTTGCTCTTTGTACAAAAGATACTTCTCTTGTACACTATCTAAATCTACATAACCTAGCTTAACGGATGAAGTAGTACCACTTGCTTGAACGGCTTCAACTTTTTTATCGGATCCTTTGAGCTGAAGGAATAATAAAACAACTATACCTAGTGCAAGTACAATGTTGATTAATTTTTGATTCATTTTAAAAGGGTTGGTTGTAATGAAAAAAGGGAGCATTGCTGCTCCCTTAGGATTATTCTTCTTCGTCGAAGCTCATCACTTCGCGCGTGGTTTGTAATAATTCGTATTCTTCTTTGCTTCCTACAATCAGCTTCTCGTAGTCTCTTAGACCAGTACCAGCTGGGATGTGGTGGCCAGTGATAACATTCTCTTTTAAACCGAGCATGTCATCAGTTTTGCCTTGTATTGCTGCAGAAGAAAGAACCTTAGTTGTTTCCTGGAATGAAGCTGCAGATATCCAGCTTTGTGTACCCAATGAAGCCTTAGTGATACCCAAAAGAACAGGAGAAGATGTAGCAGCGTGTGCATCTCTGAATTCAACTACTTTCTTATCATTTCTACGTAAGATTGAATTCTCTTCTCTGATTTCACGCAAGCTTGCTATTTGTCCTGCTTTCAATACTTCTGAATCTCCAGCATCAACAACAACTTTCTTGTCATAAATCCAGTCGTTCTCAATATTAAAGTCATAACGATCTTCCAAATCTCCCTCAAGGAACCTTGTATCTCCTGGATCAACAATCTCCACTTTTCTCATCATCTGACGAACAATTACTTCAATATGTTTATCATTGATTTTTACACCCTGGAGTCGGTAAACTTCCTGAATTTCATTTACAACATACTCCTGAACCGCGAATGGACCCTTAATAGACAAGATATCACCAGGTGCTACCTGACCATCAGACATCGGCGTACCCGCTTTTACGAAGTCGCCATCCTGAACAAGAATCTGACGAGTAAGTGTTACAAGATATTTCTTCACCACACCATCTTTCGCTTCAACAGTAATCTCTCTGTTACCACGTTTGATAGCACCAAAGCTAACAACACCATCAATCTCAGAAACCACTGCTGGGTTACCCGGATTTCTAGCTTCAAACAATTCAGTAACACGTGGAAGACCACCGGTAATATCTCTCAACTTACCAAGTATTCTTGGAATCTTCACCAATACCTGACCTGCAGTAACTTGATCTCCTTCTTCGATTACGATGTGAGATCCAACAGGAAGGTTATATGTCTTTTCGTCTTTGGCTTTGATCTTAAGTGATGGAATTCTGGTCTTGTCTTTAGACTCAATAACCACTTTCTCTCTGTGACCAGTTTGCTCATCAGCTTCCTCACGGTAAGTAACACCATCAATCACATTCTCAAATCCAATCTGACCAGCTACTTCAGCAACAATTACGTTGTTGAATGGATCCCATGTGCAGATCGCATCTCCTTTAGCAACCTTTGCACCTTCAGCTACAGCAAGTGTTGAACCGTATGGTACGTTATTGGTAATCAAAACACGATCATTCTTAAGATCCATGATCCTCATCTCAGCGGTACGTCCAATTACAACTTGAACATCTTTTCCTTCGTTGTTCTTCGCCTTAACAGTTCTTAAACCGTCAAATTGAACCACACCGTCAAACTTCGCTACCAAATGAGATTCAACTGATGCAGATCCTGCAACACCACCCACGTGGAATGTACGAAGTGTAAGCTGAGTACCCGGCTCACCGATTGATTGTGCAGCAATGATACCTACAGCATCACCACGCTGAGCAATATTACCTGAAGCCAGGTTCAATCCATAACACTTAACGCAACAGCCACGCTTGCTTTCGCAAGTAAGTACTGAGCGGATTTCAATAGTCTCAATTCCTGAATCTTCAATTTTCTTAGCTGTATCCTCATCAATATGCTGACCAGCACTTACTAGCAATTCATCAGACAATGGATCATAAACATCATGCAATGAAGTTCTACCCAAAATCCTATCATATAATGGCTCTACAATATCCTCATTGTCTTTCAACGCACTGGTTGCAATACCTCTCAATGTTCCACAATCTTCTTCAGATATAATTACATCTTGCGCAACGTCAACCAAACGTCTAGTCAAATAACCAGCATCTGCTGTTTTCAATGCAGTATCGGCAAGACCCTTACGTGCACCGTGTGTAGAGATAAAGTATTCCAATACACTCAAACCATCTTTAAAGTTAGAAAGGATCGGATTCTCGATGATCTCTGAACCTGTTGATCCACTCTTTCTTGGTTTAGCCATCAATCCACGAAGACCAGCCAACTGTTTTACCTGCTGCTTAGAACCCCTCGCACCGGAATCCAACATCATGTAAACTGAGTTGAAACCTTGTTTGTCAGTGGCCATAGCCCTGATCAAAGTCTCGGTGATTTTTGTATCCACCCTTGACCAAATATCAATGATCTGGTTATAACGCTCGTTATTGGTAATGAGACCCATGTTGTAGTTGTCCCAAACCTCTTGTACTTCACCAGAAGCATTATCAATCATCTCTCCTTTCAATACTGGAAGCTCAAGATCCTGGATGTTGAAGGATAAACCACCTCTGAACGCCATACGGAAACCAAGCTCCTTGATAGCATCAAGGAATTTAGCTGTTGTAGGGACGTTGGTGATTTTAATGATCTGACCAATGATTTCTCTTAAACTCTTCTTTGTAAGCAAAGCATTCACATATCCAACCTGAGCTGGTACTGCCTGATTGAACAAGACGCGACCAACTGTAGTTTCGATCAACTTGGTTTCTAGAGCACCATCATCGTTACGCACCTTTGCCTTTACTTTAATATAAGCGTGCAAATCAACCTTACCCTCATTGTATGCGATGATTACTTCTTCAGCACTATAGAACTTCATTCCTTCACCCTTCACAACATCATTCTCAATGTTACGCTTACCCTTGGTAATATAATATAGACCAAGAACCATGTCCTGAGAAGGAAGCGTGATTGGCGTTCCGTTTTGTGGGTTCAGGATGTTATGAGATGCAAGCATCAACAATTGCGCTTCCAAAATTGCAGCATGACTCAATGGAACGTGAACCGCCATTTGGTCACCGTCGAAGTCGGCGTTGAACGCAGAACAAACCAACGGGTGCAATTGAATCGCCTTTCCTTCTACCAACTTTGGTTGGAAGGCCTGAATAGATAACCTGTGCAATGTTGGGGCACGGTTAAGCATTACAGGGTGACCTTTCAAAATATTTTCAAGGATGTCCCATACGATTGCCTCTTTACGATCAACCAACTTACGGGCAGACTTTACAGTCTTTACAATACCTCTTTCAATTAACTTTCTAATGATAAATGGCTTGAACAATTCCGCAGCCATGTCCTTTGGCAAACCACACTCATGTAATTTCAATTCAGGACCTACCACGATAACCGAACGACCAGAATAGTCGACACGCTTACCCAACAAGTTCTGACGGAAACGACCTTGCTTACCTTTAAGAACATCACTAAGCGACTTCAATGCTCTACCACCTTCTGCTTTTACAGCATTAGACTTACGGCTGTTGTCGAACAATGAGTCGATCGCCTCTTGCAACATCCTCTTTTCATTTCTCAAGATTACCTCAGGAGCCTTGATTTCCAACAAACGCTTTAAACGGTTGTTTCTGATAATCACCCTGCGGTAAAGATCATTCAAGTCAGATGAAGCAAAACGTCCACCATCCAATGGAACCAATGGTCTCAATTCTGGTGGAATAACTGGAATGTATTGCATCACCATCCATTCTGGACGGTTATTGATTCTGCTGTTAGCATCACGGAAAGACTCAACCACACTCAAACGCTTCAAGGCATCTGCCTTTCTCTGTTGTGAGGTTTCGGTTGCGGCAGCATTTCTGAGTGTATAACTCAATGAATCTAAATCGATTCTGAGCAATAAATCATGTACAGCTTCAGCACCCATCTTCGCGATAAACTTATTTGGATCCTCATCAGGCAAATACTGATTCTCCTTTGGAAGAGTGTCCAATAAGTCTAAATATTCTTCTTCAGTCAACAAGTCGCCTTGCTTCTTACCTTTCTCTTCAACGATACCAGGTTGAATTACTACGAAACGCTCATAGTAAATAATGCTCTCCAATTTCTTAGAACTGATACCCAACAAATAACCAATCTTGTTTGGTAAGCTCTTGAAATACCATATATGTACAACAGGTACTACCAATTTGATGTGACCCATTCTCTCTCTTCTCACTTTCTTTTCAGTTACTTCAACACCACAACGGTCACAAACAATACCCTTGTAACGAATTCTCTTGTACTTTCCGCAAGCACATTCGTAATCTTTAACTGGACCAAAGATTTTTTCACAGAATAAACCATCACGCTCAGGCTTATAGGTTCTGTAGTTGATGGTCTCTGGTTTCAGCACCTCACCAAATGACCTATCAAGGATAGAATCTGGAGAAGCAAGGCTGATGGTAATCTTTGAAAATGAAGATTTCGGGCGATTGTCTTTTTTGATAGCCATAGTAAGTTATCTGTTTTTACAATTTTCTACCGCCGCAAATACCAATCTGTCGGCTAGATAAGCCGAATACACATCATTGATTATCAATGATTTATATTAGTACAGATTTGGAAAAATACGGGCATGCCAAATTTAAGGATGGCAAAGGTAGTCAAAACGGGTGAATTTTCAATAAATTTCTTGCACTAAAAGACATTCCTTTTAGCTTTCTACCTCGTTTTGCTGTCTATTTCGAAAATGGTCGGCTATAACAGCTTGTACAGGCACACCTTTTATTTTGCTTTCCAACCATGAAAGGATATCCAAGTACATAAACGACCTGCTTTCTGTGGGATTTCCTTCCAGCTTTTTTAATTTTTCAAACAAATGCTCAAATCCTGCCTTAATTTCCTTTTTCGATAGACTGAATGAAGATCTGATGAAGCTAAATATTTCGTTTTCGACCGTGGTAAGATTCTTTAGCTTGGACATGAAGCGGTAAACAGACCTAACCTGACTTTCCAAAATTTCATCATTACCGAGTTCATAATGTGCAATCAAATGGAGCAATCGTGCATAGCATTGTAAATCTGATCTCAAATCTGCCTTCCAATGGATGATTTTGTTGAGGTATAAAACCGCATTATCAAAATCACCAGAGCCGAAAAACAAACAAGCAAATTTGTAATAAAAAATCAAGGTCCTGTGCTTATCAAGCTGCAACTCAAAATCAGCAAGTTTGGATTCGATTTCTGGGATCAATAAAATACCCTCAGAAAAACTTCCTTCTAAAAAATGATGATTTAGTTTAGCCAAATAGAGGTAAACAAAAGATTGAACTTGATTATTGATATTAGACATCCCCTCTTTTGAAAGATAGAAATTCTCAAACTTTTCAATGTCTTGTAAAAACTTCTTATCATTTCTTAGCATGAAATGTGCATTCAAGAGATTATGCATCCCTTTGATGAAATGTTGAGGCTCCACTTTGATCATTTGAGGCTCTCTTTCAAACAAATCCACCCAACGCTGACAATTTTTATAGTAAGTAAGGAAGTCCTGCAATATAAACCCAAACCAGGCCTGACTTTGGTAGAGGTATAGCCTTTCATAAAAACCTGAAAATTCCTGTGCATTGGAAGGTAGATTTTCAATATAAAATTTTTTCAACGCTTCAATCTCATCAGCATCTCTAACATGTCCGTTTTTGATATACCAACCATATAATTGTAAAGCCAGGTTGCTGAGTTTACCCACCATCGATAACCGCTCGTTCAGTTCATTTACTTCAAATGCAAGTTCTTCAGCCCTGTGTTCAAAGCTTCTTGTAATATGAAGGGTTTCAATTTTCTTTTCAAAGAAAAGTGCCTGTACCCAAAATGTAATTTGATTATAAGTTTTTGCCAGTTCTTTTGTCTTTTGCAACAATTTTAGACTTTGGTGGTAGAGTCCCTTGTTGTAAAGTATTCTGGCGTGTTCTAGTTGCTCATGCAATTGAATATCAACAGCCTGTTCTGATTTTATGAGCCTCAGACTAGCGAGAATCTCTTTGTAGAGGTGTGCTTTTAAATTAGAAAGTTGTTGTTTTTGTATTGATGTATTTTTTTTCAACAACAAGTCTTCATCGTATACATCCATTTTGTCCAAAGCATCAAAAAGCTGAGTGATTTTTAAATCTTCAGCTGCGGCATTACGGCTCACATACAATTTAAAATTGCGTTTTTCCCCTTTTTCAAGGGTTTTTATCAATTGAAACAATTCATCTGCAGACCGGTTGGGCATCGTAATAATCTTTCTTTAAAAACCGCATCAGTATTGCGTTTTATCAAAATCAGATGTGGTTACAAGCCGTAAATTACGACCCATTTTGGGTAAATCCGAAAAAATCAATGGCTTAAATTAGCTAACAGGGTATTTATATTTTGTCTTTTTACCCTTCAAAAAATTGATTATGGCCGAAAATCGAATATTTATTTTTGATACAACCCTTAGGGATGGTGAGCAGGTTCCAGGTTGCAAGCTCAATACCAAAGAAAAAATTGAGTTGGCATTAGCATTGGAAGACTTGGGGGTTGATATTATAGAAGCGGGCTTCCCTATTTCTAGTCCGGGTGATTTTGAATCTGTTGAAGCCATTTCAAAAATCATCAAAAATGCTACCGTCTGTGGTTTGAGCCGTGCTGTAGAGAAAGATATTGAGGTAGCGGGACTAGCATTGAAACATGCAAAAAGAGGAAGAATTCATACTGGAATTGGCACATCAGATTCCCATATCAAAAGCAAGTTCAACAGCAATCGTGAAGATATTTTAGCAAGGGCAGTCCAGGCAGTAAAATGGGCAAGAAAATACACAGATGATGTAGAATTCTATGCTGAAGATGCCGGGAGAACGGACAATGAATATTTAGCTCGTGTTGTGGAGGCCGTGATTGCAGCTGGTGCAACAACGGTAAACATACCTGATACAACAGGTTATTGTCTACCTACACAATACGGTGAGAAAATTGCCTACTTGATGAACAACGTGCCTAACGTTGATAAAGCAGTTTTATCTTGTCATTGCCACAATGATCTTGGGTTAGCGACAGCCAATTCAATATATGGTGCCATCAACGGTGCAAGACAAATTGAGTGCACCATCAATGGTTTGGGTGAACGTGCAGGCAATACTTCACTTGAGGAAGTTGTTATGGTACTCAAACAACATGCACATCTCGGATTAACAACTGGAATTGATGCTACAAAACTAAATCCAATTAGTCAGCTCGTATCAGACACCATGCGGATGCCAGTGCAACCGAACAAAGCCATAGTTGGTGCAAATGCATTTTCTCATTCGTCTGGTATTCACCAAGATGGATTTTTAAAAGATGCACAGACATACGAAATCATAAGACCTGAAGAAGTTGGAGCAGCTACTTCAAAAATTGTACTCACAGCAAGAAGTGGCAGATCAGCACTCGCCTATCGTTTCAAGAATCTAGGTTTCACTTTTGATAGAAACGATATTGATGAACTCTATCAACAATTTTTGAATCTGGCAGATGCATTAAAGGAAGTTGAAGATGTTAACCTCACTCAACTTGCCAATACCTATTTAAAAATGAAGACTGTATAATGATTGTCAATTTACACATAGCCGTTTTAGCTGGTGATGGCATTGGTCCAGAAGTGACCCATCAGGCTATTCGTGTATTAGACACCATAGCCAAAAAATATGGCCATGTTTTCAATTTTGAATTTGGTGAAATTGGAGCCGCTTCTATAGAAAAATTTGGTGAACCACTCACAAGAGAGACACTAGATCGTTGTTTGAAAAGTGATGCAATTTTATTTGGTGCAGTAGGCGAACCCCAATATGATAAGAATCCTGACGCTACTGTTAGACCGGAACAAGGATTGTTCAAATTGAGAAAATCACTTGGACTATTTGCTAACATCAGACCTGTTAAAGCTTATTCAACCCTTCAATATTTATCTCCACTAAAACCAAAGTATTTAGAAGGAGTTGATATCATGCTACTCAGAGAATTGACAGGCGGAATTTATTTTGGTAAGAAAGAGTTGAGTGCAGACAAACAAGAGGCTTCTGACTTGTGCATTTATAATACAAACGAGATTACTCGCGTTGCTCAAATCGCATTCAAATACGCCTTACAAAGAAGAAAAAAACTTACTGTTGTTGATAAAGCCAATGTACTAGAAACCTCTAAACTCTGGAGAAAAACAGTAACACAAATTGCAGCAGATTTTCCAGATGTACAACTTGAGTTTATGTATATCGACAATGCTGCATTGCAACTGATTACTCATCCCAAGGATTTTGATGTTATTCTAACAGAAAACTTATTCGGTGATATTCTCAGCGATGAGTCTAGTGCACTTGCTGGTTCTCTTGGTCTGCTACCTTCTGCTTCTTATGGTGAAGGACCTCCACTTTTTGAACCGATTCATGGTTCTTATAATGAAGCAAAAGGGAAAGACTTGGCTAATCCTATTGGGACAATCTTATCTGCAGCAATGATGTTGGATCATTTTGGATTAACAGAAGAGGCCAATAATGTGAGAGACGCAGTGGGCTGGACAATTGAAAATGGATTTGTTACCAAAGACCTTGATCCTGTCAACTTTTATTTTACTTCAACCATCGGAGAGATGGTCTGTGATTATATCATGAACAAAACCAATGTCGCCATCCATAAAGAAAATATTCAAATCAGGAAGTCGACAATAATTTAATAATAACAAATAGCACAATAAAAATTTTATATAAAAATGGAACTCAATAAATATAGCAAGACCATCACACAAGACCCTACACAACCAGCTGCCCAAGCGATGTTTTACGGGATTGGTTTAACGGATGAAGATTTAGCCAAAGCACAGGTTGGTATTGCAAGTATGGGCTGGGATGGCAACACCTGCAATATGCATTTAAATGAATTAGCTGCTATAGTGAAAAAAAGTACTTGGGAAAACAATTTAGTGGGACTCACATTCAATACAATAGGTGTAAGTGATGGAATGTCAAATGGCACTGATGGAATGCGCTATTCATTAGTGAGTAGAGATGTTATTGCGGATTCAATTGAAACCGTATGTGGAGCACAATATTATGATGCATTGATTACTGTTCCTGGTTGTGATAAAAATATGCCGGGCTC
>JACCDO010046896.1_pt1 | contig 12011 bp, 8 predicted proteins | sample 7446101 | NCBI WGS metagenome assembly JACCDO01 (sample SAMN15323440, study PRJNA562643) | freshwater metagenome | isolation source: river surface water | place: USA:Blue River Watershed | collected 2017-08-16 | reverse complement strand
TGATATTATTTTCTTCAATACGATTTCTTTTATTAATTCTTTCAAGACATTTTTCTGGACTTGTTTTAATATAAATAATTAAATCTACTTTTGATGTTTCTTTAAAAGTATTGAACCAATAATTATATGTTTCCCATTCAATGCTACTGAGAAATCCATCTTCATATAACATTTTTGCAAAAACATTTCTATCAGTTTCAATAGAGCGTTCTGTAATAATAACTACATTTGATGGATTTTCTTTAATCTTATCCATCAATTTTTTAAGACGTGTAATATATGCGAGAATTTGAAAACAAAAAGCATTTTCTTTTTGATTTTTATAAAAACATTCAAGAGCATTTGAACCGTCTTTATCTTTAATAGACAGCCATTCACTAACAGGTTCATCAACAAAAGTATATGTTCCTAGTGATTTCAGGTATTCTACTAAAGTTGATTTCCCTGAACCAATGTTTCCTTCAATTGAAATAAGCATTAAATATATATATAAATTATATTTATATATATATATAAATCAATTTTTCTGTTTTTATAATAACATTTGAACTAATATAATTAATAAAGCTAACAATAAACCTTTAAAAGTCATACACAAAATTTGATTATCATTTAAAAATGGAATAAATCTACATACTAATTCATCCATTTTAACATGACTCATTATTAAAAATAAAGCAGTATATATTACTATTTTTTTTACAAATAAAACCCAATCAAATCTATCAGGTTTTGTATCTTCAAATGAATCCATTGTTGTTTTATCATTATATTGAGAATCAGTATAATTCATTTTATTATTTCTCTTTGATATTTTAGAAGAATCCATATCATAATCATATTGATTTCTAATAGGCTGTTTCATCGGTTGTCTCATATATTGTTGATTCATATTTTCAATTCTATTATTTGCTCTAGGATCAATTTGTGGTATTTGAGATGGCATATCATTATCATAATTAGAATTATAATTTCTAAAATTACCTCCATTTTCATTAAATTCCATATTAGGATTATTATAATTAGAATAATTATTATATGGAATATTTACATTTGGGTTGTATGTTAAATTACTCATTATATTAATTTAGTTTATATTTTTCGTAAATAAAATTAAGTATTTTATATTTATTTTTTATAATATTACGTCCAAGAGTATCTGTTTCTTCTTTTAAGTATTCTTCTGGAACAATGTAATCATTTAATTTTTTAGATAAAAATATTATTTTATTGAATTCATTTAAATATAATGAATCTCTATAATCTTCTGTCCACATAGAAAATATTATCATTTTATCTATTTTAATATTTGATGGAATTAAATTACCACAAATATTTGACACACCAAAATTATCTTCTGTATACCAAATATTTATAACATGTTTTAAAAATAATACTTCTATTTTCTTAATATTATATTTTTTCTCACCAAAAAAATTATCAGCGTAAACATCCATAGGTCCAAATACATCTTCTTCTTTTAATGATTCATTATCTGAATCATATAATATTACAGTTGTATTTGCTCTTTTATATAAAGAGTTGTGTAATTTATCCGGAGTTATATCATCTAAATGCATATTGTTATCAATACTTGAAACATATGTTCTATTAATTATAACAGTTCCAAATATTTTGTCTTGATTAATATTTAATAAATTGGCAAATTCATTTAATGGATAATTTTCCTCATCTTCTTTTTTAACTTCAACATACATCATTTCAGTTACATAATCTTTTTCCTCAAAAATTAATTGAACTTTAATATATGGCTCCTTATAAGTATCTACTTTTAAATGTTTACCAATAAATTGAATATAATCATCTGGTTTTACTTTCAAATAATTACAAAATTTATCATTAACTAAATCAGACAAATAATTTGGATGGGACCAGTCTCTTTCTCTTATTTCATTTGGTTCTATAACTAATAAAGTAAATTCATCTGTATTAGTCATTTTAACTTTGTTTTCTTCTTCAGTTATAGTAATTGGATTATCAGCTCTAATTACAATATTATTTTGCATTATAATAATAATAACTATTTTTTTAATATACTTTTTTAATTAAAATATTCTTCATAAACATCATTTATTTTTATTACATCAATAATAGTAGCTGGTTCTTGTGAAAAGAATTTAATATTATTACCTTTTTCATGTGGAACAAAATGTTTTTTTTCAACTAGATAAAGATAGCGTTTTTCTTTCATTTTTTCTAATATCCCTTCTTTCTTTTGTTTAATCTTAACAGTATTGTTTTCATAATATTTTTCTAATTCATCATCATTAAAATAAAAACTACTTAACAATGCCATTATTTTATCAGTGAACCCAAATAGTTTATCATTTTTTTTTGGATATATTTTAGATGAAACATTATATGGTTGTCTCAATGCCATCCATAATCCATCACCATCTATATCTTTATTACTTAAATTTAATATTGTATAAATAGTTTCAAGTGTTTTTGGTAAATATCCATTTTTTTCATAAATTGAATCTAATTTTAATCTATTATTATAAATAAAATCAAAATCAATATTTTCTAAAGGATAACAACCTTGAATTATATCATCTTTAAATTTTTCTATATTATTCTTTATTATATTTCTTACATCTGATTTAGAAACCTTGATAATAAATTTTGCAATTGGTTTATTATTTGGAGATACATTTATTCGTTTATTTATATTTCTAAAATGATGACTATACCCGATTATTATATTTTTTTTAGAATTATTAACATGACTTATTATACCTTCTTCCATTGATGTTTCCCAATATATACTCATTTTTTTATCTATTTCTTTAAATTTATCATTTTTTGAATCTTTAAATCCTTGATATTGAGAAAATAATTGGACCATTGTATTATTTCTTAAAATATTATTAGACAATTCATCTAAATCAATAATATTATATCCTATTTTCTTCATATCATCAATAAATTTATTTTTTAGATTCGATGTTATACCTACTATATGACAAATTATTTCCATTATTATAATATACGTTTTTATTATATTAAATAAAATATAAATTAGTTTAGATATAATGTCGTCTAATCCAATTAATATAATGAATCAAAAATTATTTGGAGGTGGTAAAGATGATAATCAATTTACCAATTATAATTTTCAAATGGTTTTATTTTTTAATAATAGTGAACCAATTGTTATTGAAGAAACTACATCTAATAAATATATTAATTTATTTTCATATGCAAATAAAATTAATTTTAAAGATATTAAATTTTATGAATTAAATATTACTTTTATCTCTTTCTTTATTAATAAATATTCTGTTAAAAATAAATTCATTATTTCTGATGATAATAAAGATTGTCATATGTATAGAGATGAAGTAATATATTTAGAAATTACTAATAATAATTCTAATGATTATGCTAATTGTTGTATTTATATTAATAATGATAAATCTAGATTATTTTTTACTCCACCTAATTATTAATTTATTTCTACATTAGATGTAATATAACAAGTATAATGAGTTATAATTATAGTTATGATTTATGTAGTAATTTTGAGAATCAAGATAATATTTATGCATTTGGTATTAAAATAATTAATTTTGATGATGAGACAATTAAAAAGAATTTAATAAGTTTGGATAAAACAGGTGAATTATTAGAATATAAAAATAATATAAAAAAAATTAAAGTCACATTTTGTTTATTAAATTCTAGCCAGACTGAAACAATTGTCTTAAAAAGAAACTTTATTGAAGAAATTAGTGATACAGTTGTTTTATTTAAAAAAAATATTATTATTTATCTTCATTATAGAAATGATAATATTAATATAAATTATCAAATTATATAATTATTTAAACAAATAATTTTATTATCATAATAATTAATGGTCGATATTGAACCTAATTTTCAAGAAAAAAATAAAGTCAGGAACGGAAGCTTCCGTGCATATGTTCCGGTTGGAAAGGATATGGGCGAAGGTGTAGTTGGTTATTCGCCAAAGTATTATGAACAAGTTGATACTAATGTTATTACTGTTCAAATGCTTACACAAAATGATTATGCAGATGGATGGCAACAAGTAGTTCCCAGAGCTAAAACTTATGTTAAGAAATTTGTTGATTCTGAAGGTAATGAACAAAGAAGAGTATTTAGCAATGCTTATAGAATGAAGATTAACTTAGCGCAATTACCAGAATACTTGTGGCATAGAATGGTATATTACAACGAAACCACAAAAACTGTTAATAATGGCTATCATTATTATATTATTGAGGCTACTAATGTAGATGCTGAAATTAGAGAACTTGCATCAATCCTTAAAAACCCTCCTCTGGTAGAACATAGAGATAGAGTTAAGGAATTACTTACAATTCTCAAGGATAATGATGTATATGGATGGGTTGTAATTAGAGCTAAATCTATGTATAAATTTTAAGTATTTATTATTAATATATATATACACAATATATATATTAATAGCTTTTATAAAAAAAATTGAAAAAAATGCGGACTGTATGCGCCATATAAAACGGAGTTTATTGGGGTGCTGGCCAATTGTTCTCCCGTGAATAACTGTAAACTTGATGTTTCAATGTCTTCTGTGTCCTGTAATGTCTCGTCCTCTGTCCCGTCCTCTGTCCCGTCTTTTGTTATTCCCCCCACCCATTCCCTGGAGCAGCCGCAAGCTTCAGGAAGGACTGATACTGGCCCTATCAGTCACCATTTCCGGGACGCGCGTCCCGATGATACCCCCCCTACTTCAACCATGCAGTCCCGCAACAGCATCGTCGATGGTATCAACCAATCCCCTCTTTTCGCGGCCGCCACCCCGGCGGTTGCCCCCTTTTTTACCGGCGTTCGGGCCGGGGCGCGGGTGTATCACTTTGCGGAGCTTTCGTCGGGCGATCTTCTGGTCCCGATGCTTGTCCCGCAGCAGGGTGGTGCTCCTGTTGCCCGCCTTACGCCTGTGTGCCGTCGGTGGTTGGAGCTCAACTTGCTCCACGACAGTGAAGTTCAGGCCCGGCGCTCATCCACGGACCCGCGTGTCCGTGCTACTGTGCTCCTGAACTGCCACAACCACCGTGGCCGCCTTTGCTGGCATCAGCGTGATAGCCGGTGCGACCGCGCTCAGTGCAACTTCATTCACATTGACTACCGTGCGACGGTGTCTGCTGAAGCTGCCATGCAAGCGTTCCACCGCCTCGCGCACACTCTGGCGCCCCCTGCGCTGGCGCCCATTGTGCCGGCGCCAATGATGCCAGTCCAGCACCCGATGATGATGGTTCCCCCGCACATGATGGTCCCGCACCGCCGTGTGGTGGTGATGGCCCCCCCGCATCCGATGATGGTTCCGCCGCAGGTGTTTATCCCTGCGGCGGCGCCAAACTCGGTTGCGCCGGCTGTCGCTGTCGCTCGTGCCGCTGAGACTCCTGAGCGCGTTATTCCGGAACCCGAGGTGCCCCCTGTCCAGTATGTCGACGACGCCCCGACTCTGGCTTCTATCGTGGCGACGACACCCGCTGTCGTCGCCCCCGCTGTGGTCGCCCCCGCTGTGGTCGCCATGCCGCCTGCCCGTCATATCATCCGCGTTCGCAAAAACAATTACGCGTTTGATGTTCGCGACGGCAAGCTGGTGATGCGGTTCAAGATTCGCGCCGACCCCAGGGTGCAGACGCATCTGGTGTGCCGTGAGTGGCTGGAGAACGGGCTCAAGGAGCTCAATGATCCTACGCGCAAGGACCCGAGCGTTCTCCCTTGCGCTTCCACTCATGCTCACCCGGGCAATTGGATGATGCCGTGCCTGTTCAACCTCGCCCATATGTGCACTCGTCCCGCTGGCACTTGCCGCGGCGCGCACATCATCGCCGAGAAGGTGAACGACGACACTCTCCCTATGCCCGCTGCTCCTCAGGCCCTCCCTACGACCGACGATTTTGTGTCGCTTTCGCGGTCTGAGAATGTGGCGCGCCCTGCCTCGTGGGTCGCTGGCGGTGATGCCGCGGCTGTTATGGCCGCACCCGCTGCCACTGTGCCTCGTGATGCTGTTGTTATGGCGGCGCCCGTCGCTCGCCTCAACGAGGAGACCAAGGTTCGGGACCAGCGCCACACTCAGTGGTGCAACGGCAGCGACAAGTGTCCGGGCTTTGAGAAGTGCGCGTTCATCCACCCGGAGACCGCGCATCTTGCCCGCATGGACCCGCGCCTGCCTGAGCGCATCGCCTTCCGTGCTGACCTCGTCAATGGCAAGATCGACTTTGACGGGCGCTACGTGATGGTCTACGAGGCCCTCCGCAAGAACATCGAGACTGTTCGGCTCATCCACAACACGTCTGGCGCTCACCGTTCCAACTTTCACGTCTTCTTGAATGACGATTTGGTCGGTCAGATTGAGCGCCTCGAGACAGTTGAGTTTGGCAGTCTGCTTTCGCTCTGGCGGAGTATGATCAACGTCGTCCGCTCGGACAAGACGGTTGAGAAGCTCAAGTTGGCCGATGACTTGACGCGCACGAACGAGGACGGCACCAAGAGCACGATTGACTTTGCCCTGTCCACCGGTCGCGACTCGCGCGCTGAACAGCATGTCCTTGCTCTCGCAGCCCTGACCCGCACGTGCTTTCCCAACAAGTATGGCGACCTGATGTGCTTTGTCGCCCGGTTTGCTGCCGACAAGAAGACTGAGCTTGGCGCCTTCGACGAAGACGTCCTCAAGAAGTTCAGTGGCTATTGCATTCCCAAGAAGCGCGATGTTTGCCTTGCTACCTCGTGGTGCTGCCATCACGGCGGCCACGTTAGCACGAGTGGCAAGGCGGTGGATGGTTCCATCGTCACGCTTGCGGGTCTGAACGGCGACAGCATTTGTGATGCCAACGAGACCATTCTGGCGAAGGCTAAGGCAGTCCGTGCCGAGCTTTACGCGCGTTTCACCGCGTGCCAGTTGGAGGCTCTCCGCATCAACCAGGACATCAAGGACGAGGAGAAGAGCACTGGTTTCAAGAACGTCGCTCGCGAGGCCACGTCGGCTCGCGACAAGCTTGCGACTGACCGTGCGAAGGCCATCAAGGAGGCACGCGATTGCACTGAGAGTATCGCCATGGCGCAGGACCGTCTGACGCGTCATGCCGATGCTCTCACCAAGGTTCCCAAGCTTGAGCTTAAGCTTGCGGTGTCGGAGCTCAAGCTTCGCAAACTCCTTGGACGTGTCAAGATGGCCAACCTCGCTACCCGGCTTGAAGAGGACACCAAGGTTCTCAACAAGGCCGAGACCGCCCTCCGTCGCCTCAACGCCGATATCAACCAGACGACCGGTCGTATTGCCAAGTCGAAGGCAACCAATGGTGACGCCGGACGTGAGGACACGCTCGCCAAGCAACTCAGCGACCTTGAAGCTCAGAAGCCCGGCATGGAGTCTGAGCTGGAACAGGCGAAGATGTGTCTCGCTGACAACCAGGTTCGTGCTGAGGAGCTGAAGCAGAAGATGGCGGTTGTTGTTGCTGAGCTTGCCGCGCATCAGCAACAGATGGACGTCGCCCTCATCGAGCTCACCAAGGACGGCAAGAAGGACCACTCGGCATTTGACGCATGGTTGATGGAGCAGGTCAATGCGCTCGAGAACGAGAACTCCGTGCTCACTATTCCGCTGGAGCGCGTTGTTTCCGCTATCAAGGACCTGGCGCAGATGCGCAATCCTCCCAAGGCTCACAAGGCCTCCAAGGCGTTTGTGCTTTTTGACGACGAGGAGGAGGATGAACAGTCTTCGAGCGAGATGCCGGCCGAAACCTACAACGCTGAGGTTGCCCGCATTATCTCCACGATTGCGTCCTTTGAGGACAAGTACGCAACCGAAAAGATGTTCACTGTTCGTCTGGTCAAGGAGCAGAGTGCTCTTCAGGCCAACAAGCAGTTTATCCTCAAGTCCTCTGTCATTACGGGCCTCGAATTGGAGATTGCAGAGCTGACGCAGAAGCGCGACGCGGCCGTTAAGTTGGCCGCCATCCTCAAGACTGAGTTTGAATCTGCCTCGGAGCACGCCAACGCTGAAGTGCGTGCTGCTGAGGAGATGTATGCTCAGATGATGGAGGGTCGCGATATCGTCAAGGAGGCTCGTGCTAAGGCGAAGGCTGCTCGCGATGCGACAGATGCGTTTCGCAAGTCGATGGAGGACCGTATCGAGCATTACCGCGCCCAGCTCCCTGAGCTGAATGCGCTGCTCGAGCCTCTGCGCGCTCAGCGGAAGCATGCCAAGGAGCAAGGCTTGGATGCTGCTCTTATCGCCAAGATTGAAGCGCAGGGGAACCCTATCATCAAGGACCTCAAGGCTGTGCGGGCGTCCATCGCGAAGCTTGTCGAGGAGAAGGATGACGAAGACTCTGACTACAACGTGCAGCTCGCCAAGCTTGCGCGTGAGGCTGCTCGTCTGGAGGCCGAGGCGTCGCAGGTGCTGTCTGGCGAGGCTCTCCGTGAGCGCATCACCGCTAACACTCGCACTGCACGTCTCCGTGCGCTTCAGACGCCTGTCAGCGTCATTGAGGCCGACCTCTCTGACGGCCCTGCCATCTCGACTGTCCGTCAGTCAGGCGCCAACGGTCGCTCCCGCGTCTTTGTCTGGAAGCACGGTCAGCAGGAGCGCTCGCTTGAGGACCGGTTTGAGGCGCTGGAGGAGATGGTTGCCAAGGCTCGGTCGGCTCATGTTGCCTCGGTTCCGTGGCTCGGTCATATGCTCAAGCAGGTGCAGCAGCTCATCATTGAGGCTCGTGGCACTAACGCTCTGTGCCCTGTCGCCCACTACGGCTACAAGCAACTCGACGTTGCTGGGTGCATGATGCAGCTGAAGCAGATTTTCGAGAGCAGCATTGGCGAGGTGTCTCAGACCAAGTTCGAGTTCAATCTGGCTGACTTTGCGTCGATTGCGGAGGGCCTGGAGCGTGCGCCTATCATGGAGCACACTGAGCTCGCCGCAATTAAGGGTCCGTTTGTCCACGTGCCCAAAGCCAAATCTGCGACTACTACGACTGGCATCATTTCGCGTGGCTTGGCCCGCCGTCGCCGTCGTCAGGAGGAGCAGGAGGAGATGGACTTCGAACGGAGCGAGGTAATCGTTGGCCGTAAGGCTGCCACACACGCTGATATTAATGCTTCGCATTCTAAGTCTCTGCTGGCTGCTACGCCAAAGGATGAGGCTGCTGAGGCGTGGGCTATGGCTTGGGCGGCTGAGAACATCTGGGCTGAGGTGCAGACGGCTGAGGTTGAGAAGCGCATGACTGCTAAGGAGCAAAAGGAGGCAGACATCGCCGCCACAGTTGCCAAGCAAAACGCGCGTATCGCCGAGAAGGAAGCCAAGGCCAAGGCTGCCAAGCAGGCCAAGAAGGAGTCTGATAAGGCGACCAAGGCCAAGATTCAGGCCGCCAAGGATGAGGCTGCTACGGTTGAGAAGGCTCAGATGACCAAGGCTGAGCGCACTCGGATGGTCGAGTCTGCTATGGAGTCGCTGAAGATGGTTCTCAGCGCTGACGACAAGGTCTTCCTCGAGATGGGCCCGACATCTGCCAGCATCTCTATGGTTGAGCTTTACACCGGCAAGACATGCGAAATCAAGCGCAAGTCGGTTGAGCTCAAGACGATGGCGATTGGTCCGCTGCCGGTGCTTGCTTGCGCCGCCATCTCGGAACGCTTCATCAAGACTGGTGTCCGTAGTTCGACCGTTGAGCGCGATGGTGCCTGGTTTATCGAGTTCGATAGCACCTCCGTCCAGTCCGAGCAGGAGCAGCGTTCTCGTGTCTCCATCGTTCTTGAGGAGCTTATTCAGCACGACTGCTTCCCAGCGGCTGATGACATTGCGACCAAGTTCCATGTCAAGCTCTCCGTCCCCGCGCCTCAGCAGAAGAAGCGCAAGCAGGAAAAGACGGCTCGTGGCCGCTTCCTTGCTCCGACGGTCAAGTTCTAAGTATAACATGTTCGCTTTGCGTGTTTGTGTTGTTTGCTTGCATTGCTATTCCTGCCATTTTTCCTGCCATTTTTCCTGCCATTTTTCCTGCCATTTTTCCTGCCATTTTTCCTGCTGTTCTTTGTGTTTTGATGTCTAAAAACTTTAAAACAAAATACATTCTTGCTTCTTTGCTATTTATTCTCTATGGTTATCAGTCGGTTTTTTAGAGGGTATTGGCAAACTTTTGCTAGAGCCCCTCATAACTTGTGGTCCGCAGTGGCCGCTCGTATGCGTAAATGCATTTTTCCGACTTCCTCCATTCAAAAGGTAAAACAAAAATAAAAAAAAAATAAATTCTTTTAATCTCTCTTTTTCTACTACAATAATCTTAATAAAAATATAAAATAAAAATTATTTATTTAATACTTAATTAAATAATTTTTATTATACCCTACCAGTAGTGTACTTATTAATTATCTAGATTGCATTGGATACAAATGTGCTTATTTGTCCATGAAATTGATAAACTATGGCTGCTGCAAAAGCTATTATACTTACTATAATTCTAATAGCTCCAATCTTTCCAGTGCATAATTCTTTAGTGGTATAATAGTTAACATCAATCATGTTCATAATCATATAACCACATACTAAACCAATACTCCAAAGTGTTGTATCAATAACTGATGATATATTACCTACAACAGGTAATGGCACATCACGTAAACCTTCTAAAACTTCACCAATAATAGGAATAAATGTAGTTGAGAATAATACTAATACACCAGCACCATATTCAAGCATTGAATCAGCCATACTCTTAACTAATTTATTACCAAATCCACCGGATTCAGATTTGCAACGTTCTGAAGTTAAAGTATGTATAATATTTGCAAGTAATATAGCAGCAAATACTAATCCTACTTGTAATAATAAACCACCTGGGCTACCTATTTGTGCCATAACAAAGATTAAAATGAATCTAAATATAATAGGAATAAGAATATATATGTCCAATATATTTACTCCAGTTTCTTTTTGTAAAAATCCAAATTTTGCAATTAATACTGGGATAAAACTAAAGGGAGGGAACATTAATAAAGGAAATAATAAATATGGTTTATCTAATGAACCTCCAAATTTATCAACTCTCATAAGAAGCTGACCAAAACCAGGTATGAGTCCATACATTAACATTTCAAGAACACTCATATCAACATTATCTCCCCTAAAAGTTGTAAATGATTTTAAAAACCTATCCATATAAATAACTTAGATTTAATATATAATTTTTAATATAAAAATATATAAAAAAATTATATATTAAATTTCTTAGTAACTATATATAATGAGTACAGTTACATATCGTCATGAACATAACTTTTCTTACAAAAAAAATGGTGTGAAACATGTTGTAAAGGAAGATATCATAGATGGTGGCAAAGGTTTGTCTTTCCACTACTTGAGCAAGACAGGTGATGACAAGTTCCACAGCATTACAGTAAGACAAGTTGATGAAGATAAATTCTCAGTTCGCCAAAAAGATGGCGATAAAGTCGATGATTCAGAAATGTCAATGGCTGATTTAAAGAAAATGGTTAACAAAATGAAGGAACTTAAGTTTGTTGCCGATTTCTTACCTCAACGTGACTCCTACAAGGCCAGAAAATCATCTAAAAAGTCATCAAAGAAATCCTCTCGCAAGGGTAGTAAGACCGGTGGAGCAAAGAAAGGATCTAAAAAATCATCCCGCAAGGGTAGCAAGAAAGGTTCAAAGAAGGGATCTAAGAAACACAGCCGTAGAGGTTCAAAGAAGGCTTCAAAGAAAGGAAGCAAGAAAGGTGGCTCTTTAGTCGGAGGTGCTAAAAAGCACTCAAAGAAAGGCTCCCGCAAGGGTAGTAAGAAACACAGCCGTAGAGGTTCAAAGAAAGCCTCCCGTAAGGGTAGCAAGAAGGCCTCAAAGAAAGGAAGCAAGAAAGGTGGCTCTTTAGTCGGCGGTGCTAAAAAGCACTCAAAGAAAGGCTCCCGCAAGGGTAGTAAGAAACACAGCCGTAGAGGTTCAAAGAAAGCCTCCCGTAAGGGTAGCAAGAAG
>JACCDO010362601.1_pt1 | contig 12012 bp, 18 predicted proteins | sample 7446101 | NCBI WGS metagenome assembly JACCDO01 (sample SAMN15323440, study PRJNA562643) | freshwater metagenome | isolation source: river surface water | place: USA:Blue River Watershed | collected 2017-08-16 | reverse complement strand
GCATAAAGGAGTTAAAGTTGGTAAAGACATTTTTAAACAATTTATTATTACTTCATGTAAACAGATGCAAAAAATCATAAAAGAACAAAAAGACGCAATACAAGAAAATCATTGTCCTCCACCAGAACATGATACAATATTTGATTTATTAACAGAAAATTTAAAAAATTTAACAGAGTTAGTTCAATTATCAAGAGATAAATTTGGTGATGTAAATAATGAAATAGAGATTAATTAAATTTATTTAAATTGAGCAATCTATAAAAAAAGAAACAGTTTATAATATTTTAGTTTCTTTTTAATCAATTTATTACACCTTTTCTTATTTTTTTGCCTAATAAAATGGGAGTTTTAAATGAGAAAAGGTGTAATAAATTTAGATGTTGTTTTTGATAAAAGAAAGAAATTGGTCTCGTAGCTTAGTAAATTCTACCTGAGCATCATGTTGTTCTTTGGTAAGTGTTCTTGTTTTTATTGGGCTCATTGTTACTCCAGGTGGTAAAGAGTATCCTGGTAGTTCAGTTACTTCCGTAACAAGGTCAACTGGGATTTTATCGCTAAGAGCTTCAAATACTTTGTTAGTCAAGCAAACAGCTTCGTTGTAAATGTCCATTTTTATAAAGGTAATATCCATTACTAAATAATCTTTAAGTTATTTTAATGATTTCATTTAACAATTTTTAAAATTTTATAAATACCTACGGTACTAAATGGTATTAATGGCAAAAAGCTCAATAAAGCGCTTAAATAAAAGACACAACAATGGAAAACCCAGATGACGATAGCTTAGTCGATATCTTTTTGAAACTTACCGGAATACTTTTTTATGATTTAGGTGATGTTACAATCCATACTGAGTTTATTCATAACGTTAGTACGGTGTTTATGGAACTTGGTAGAAACGATGTAGGAGGTATTTATGTTTTTTACTATCATCGTAGTCCAGATGATAATGTCAAGTCGAATAAGGATATTGTATTTATAGAATACACCTCTAAACTTCCCTGTGAAGAGATTTCCTGTGAAGAGCTTCTGTTAGATTTGAGAAAATCACTTACAAGAACTATGAGTTCTATAGTTGGTATCCAGGTTATCTACAATAATAATATAGAATACAAACCAGAGATTGAAACATTATTACCAAGTAAAATAAGAATACAACGTACAAATACTACCGGTGTTCCAAGATTTTCATCGAATGTTATTCAAAAATTTTTTCTTGAATTTGTTTCTGAAATGAAATATAAAAATTCTGATTCTGTTGTTGTTAATAGCAATAAAACAATGATAACAACAAACGGTCAAGCAACATGCTCAAATTCAAAATATGACTTATACTAATAATAATAATAGTACTAATAGTACTAATACTAATAATAAAAAGGTCTTCGGACTCCCACAAAGTGGGTAATAATAAACTAACTAAACTAATCAAAAAAAGATGAATAATACTTTTTTCTATATATATGGAAAATATTCATTGAATGAATATAATTTATGTACGATAGACAAAAACTCACCTAATATTTTAAAAGTAGAATGTTTATGTTCAACTTTAGATAATAGAAAAATTATAATGAATTTAACTGAAAACAAGGCAAAAGAACTTAAGTTAGACAGAATAATTATTTTAATTCCTGGAATACCAGATAAACTAAAGGATTGGTATGAATCCATTGGATATAGTTATGTGACATCTATCACTTCATTTAGTTCTAATACACAAAAACTATATCAAATGGAAAAGTTTATTTGAAGCATGATAATAAAAAGGTCTTCGGACTCCCACAAAGTGGGTAACAAAAATATATAATAATAATATAAATGGAAACTAATTCAGAATATTTAGAATATTTAGAATACATAGAACCAGATACTAACCAAATTAAGCATATAAGAGAATTATTAAAAAAGCAGGGTAAAACAGTATGTAAAAATCAAATAAACACAAATGCTATATCTGAAAGTGCATCGAAGTTTACTTTTGGATGGGTACAGATTACACCAAAAGGACCTTCTGGTAAATCTGTTAAAAGTTATTCTGATAAATTTTTATTAAAGTCTTTTATACTATGTATGATTGATAAAGATGCACCAAGTGTTCTAAAAATTGAATGTGTTTGTTCATCTACTAAAAAAGGAAAAGAATTAATGCAATTAGCAGAAGAAAAAGCAAAGGAACTTGGATTAAAAAGAATAATTTTAATGTCTTTATTAGAAGACCAACTAAAAGGATGGTATGAATCTCTTGGTTATAGTTATATAATGACTATGACATTTGTTGGAACTAATGCACCTAAAATGTATTATATGGAGAAGTTTATTGGTTAAGTAAAAGGTCTTCGGACTTCCACAAAGTGGGTAATAAACTAACTAAACTAATCAAAAAAAGATGAATACTACTTTTTATGGAATTTTTAATGGAACTCACTTTTTATCTTTTCACCCAAGTATCCATGAATGTTATACTTGTATTTATTCTAACCCAGAATCAGTGTTAGACCAATTGGAAATTCGTTCTTTGAAGTTTGGTCAGAATCCTCAAACAGACTCCATTTTTGTAGAACGTGCTAACATAGTTTGTGATTTTTCTAAAATAATTAAGTTTTATAAGTTGTTAGAAGAACGTAGCGACAGGGAATACATTGTTGATATACTAAAAAGTATAGACCAAGTGAAGACTAAGTATATCTGTATTGATTCTAAGAATGACAAATTATTTTTAGAATTGTTTGAGTTAATTGCATCAAACGTTACAGTTACCAAAAACTTTGGGTTTCTTCGAATAACATGGACAAGTATAAATGTTCCCAATTTAAACTAAATATTCTACTATTATACTATTATACTAACCAACAAATTTAAAACCTATAAATTAAAGGAGCTTTATGCTCGCCTTAACGGGAATAACCAATAAACAATGTATTATAAAATAAGAAAAATAAAATGTTTGTATTATTTATTGTTAATAATACAAACTCCATAAATTAATAAAATGTTTACAAATCTACTTATCCAACTTATAGTTATTGGTATCGTTCTGATAATTACAGGAGACTATATGTTAAAACATGACCCCAAAAAAATATCTAAAAATATGAGAAACTGGGGTATTGGTCTGTTAGTTACTGGAGTAGCTTTGTTTGCTCTAATGATATTTATATTTAAACGTCCTATTTAATACTCATTATTTACAAAAATTAAAACTACTTTAACACCTTGGTGGTCCTAAAAGGTAGTAATAATAAATAATAAATAAACTAATAATTAATAACTAATACATCCACATGGATTCTGAATATTCTGGGTATTCTGGGTATATTCAAGAACTCAAACGAGTGACCTATGAAAACAGAGTATTAAGGTTTAAAACAATGTTGACTGAACGTTTATCTCAACAAAAAGAAACAGATTTAAATTCAGTACGATATTCTACCTATTATCGTTCAGTAGTACATCTTCTATAAAAATAATAAAAAAAATTAATAACACTATTATTACCTTTGGGTGACGTTAGTGTTATTAATTTAACAATAAATACAAGTCAAAAATGTTTTCTTATACATATAAAGACGTATTTGTATCATATAGAGATAGCATACAAACATATCGTAATGTTTTACTGAATGTTCTTAATCAAGATGATGAACAAGTAAATATAATTAAATTTATTGATTGTGTACCATTAGAAAGTACGTTACTCTTTTTAATTTCTACTGTAGTACCAAAGTATCTTTACTTGATTCCTCATAGACGTATTCTTACAGGTAAAGTTTTATTTCTTTTTAAGAAGATATTCTCATTCATGTGTCCATGTGAATATAGTTGTTATAAACGAGCAGTTAATACTATTGAACGATGTGTATTATCTCCAAGAACAAAGTATGGATACTCAAGACTTTTGAAGGAGATTAACAATATGGATTATTCATTTGAATCATCTAAACTTGATACATACACAGAATTAAATTTAGATGTAAGTACAAGTGAAACATATCTAAAAGGACTCAAATTATATACTACAATTAAAGATGATACCAGCCCATTAGGTTTGTATCATAATTCATTAAATAAAAATATTGATAACATAATCAACTTACTATATGATAGTTCAGTTCCAGTCGATATCTTAAAAACGAAGACTACAAACTTTATTATGAAACGGTCTAATGGTATCTCTGTTTATATACCAGATAATATGAATATACATACTTTTTTACAACAAGATGCTTTGCAGTTTATAATGCATACTTTTATTTCTACTGACCTGCTTTTTAGTAAGGATTTAACGCGTGAAATTATAAATATATATTTTTATGAAAAACCTTTAGCTGAGTTTGTATTTGAAATTTCCGTTGAAGGAAAATTATTTATTGAGCTCTGTAATCTAAAATATAACGGAATATTACCTACCGTTAATTATTCTATAAATAATTTTATTGAACTATTAGAATACTTTTAATATAAATAACATAAACAACTTAGGTTGGCCCAAATGGGTTTTTCCATACTTTGTTCTTCATTATTCGTTTGTTTAATATTTAATTATTTTAACAATTATCATAAAAAATTAAATAAAAAAATAATTATTATAAGTAATTATTATAAATAATCTCAAAAAATGGATATAAGCATGCGAGATATTGCTGACCAATTTAACAATGAGCAATATGTTCAAATAACTGACCCAGAGCAATATACCTTTACTGCGTTCAAAGATAACGATGGAGTAGAATCTCCAATAATGCCAGTATCTGACCGTCAATTAACTGACCCATGGAATATTGCACATAAAGTTTATGGATTTGTTACTGTTAAACATCCAACTTATGGTAATGGAACACTTGTAACTCAAGCTGGTAATTATTCTGTTAAATTTTATAATCATAGAACTGATGATTATTACTACATTCCAGGAAAGCTTGTTCCACGAACAGTTCCATTGCCAGAAAGAAAAATAAGAATGCCAACGGCTGCAAATGCTGCATTGGACCTTCGAACGGTCGTTGGTCCTAACGTTAATGGAACACCAGTGCTTGCTTCAGAAATGCCTGACTACAAGGATAACTTTTTTATTGTTGGGGTTAATAAGTGTAAACTTCAGCATGGATACTTTGGTAGTAATCTTGTTATCAAGGTGAAGTGTCGAGGTAAGGATATTGGTATTCTTATGAAGGACAAACTTAAACAGTACTTCATGTTGTCATACAACGGTAAGCCAAAGGATAGAGGAGGAATGTATGACAAAGTAACATATGGTGAACTTAAAGAACACATTGATGAACGTGACCCACGAAGAAGAAAAAATGAAACTGGTGGTAGTTCTTCTGCTATTGATAGAGACTCAGATGACGAACCAGAAGGTATGGAGTTTCTTAGACGTAGGAGACTTCCTGCATCGTTGAGAGATGAATCGATGAACGTTGACCCAACTGCAATGAGAGGTCAAAAAAGAAAACATTCATTTGGTAAAGCAATAAATAAAATAGATTCCGATATCAAATATCTTATGAGTCTTCGTTGAACTTATAAAAATCAAAATAATTAAAAGAATAATTATTTATTTTGATTTATTATTATTATTATTATTATTATTATTATTTATTTATAATTTTGGTTTGTTGATTTACTTCCCCTTGGTTTTTGATGACCATATCAATTTATTCTTTGAATCAACTACAGTAAAGTCACCATCTGCTTGCATTGTTGCAGTATATGGTCCCGTACCTTTATGACTTGTTGCTGTTTTCCAATTAACTTTATTAAGAGCATCAAACAATATTAAATTACCATCCGGTTGCATTTTAAGTTGGTATGGTCCCTTACCCTTACCACTGGTATTTGATGTCCATATCACTCGTTCACCATTAAAGATAACAAAGTTACCATCTGGTTGTATAGTTGCCTTGTATGTTCCAGCAACCATATCACCACATACTAAGTTGTTACTAAGACAGTTACTCGATGCTGGAATAATCTTCGCAAGATTTAACGATGTATTAACGGGTTGTGGGTTTCCTACAGATGGTTGAACCGGTTTACCAACTTCCGTTGGTTGAGGTGCAAGTGTTGTAACGGTTGGTGATGGGACGTTACTTGTTATAGATGCACCTTCCGTTGGTGGTGCAAGTGGTGTTACTGCAGCTTGAGAACTTTGTGGAGTTGATGATGGAGGAGTAGAAGAATCACTGTTATTACCTTTAGTTACAAAATAAACAACTACAACAACGATAAGTATAAGACCAACAGCCAATCCCATCATTGCCGGTTGTGACATAGCACCAAAACGAAATCCAGAACGTTTGGCCATCTTCTTTTTTTGTTTAATAATTTTTACCAATTATTTTATTTTTTTGTTGTTTACCTAAATTGTTGTATTTGTTTGAATCCCAACGGTCCAACATTTTCCCAAGCTACTGCATCTCCTGCCAAATTGGATGAAATTCTGATTAAGTTTGCTATATCAAGTCCAATGAAACCTCCACTTGTTCCAATAATGTGTTTAAACCCACATCCAATCTTTGTTTTTTGGTCAGAGTCTCCATTATTAAATGTGTAGAGACAGTTATCATCACCTACTCCCAACTTCAATCCAGGCATGTTAACATATGTTATTGATTTATATTTAGAACTACCCAACTTCTTCCATGAACTTGCATTTTGTCCATCAAGTACAGTTGACCAATAAATGCAGTTATCTAACCCAATACCCCAGAATGGTCCAGCTGCACCTTGAATTACTTGGAAAAATCCCAACGGTCCAGCCTTCTTCCACGAACTTGCATTTCTACCATCCAATGTAGCCGATGTATAAATACATTTATCCATGCCGATAGCCAAAAACGTTCCATCATTTAATTGAGTTATATGTAGAAATCCAAGTGGACCAGCCTTTGTCCACGAACTTGCATTTCTACCATCCAATACGTTTGATGTATAAATACAATTATCCATACCCAACCCAGCATAATAAAAGGTTGATTTAGTCGCTGATTCCGACAATGGAGCTTGACTTGGTGTAACTTCTACTGGTGCTGGTTTAGGAGTTTGAACAACTGCCGGTGTCGATGCTGGTTGAACACTTGGTTGGATATTCTCTGGTGTAGTTTCAGCAGATGGAGTAACTGGTACAGGAGAAGGTGTAGGTTCTACAACAGGTGCTTCTTCTGGAGCAGGTGGTGTATATTCTACTGCAGATGGTGTACTTTCTGTACTTGCTTTATTTGCCTTGTTTTTCATAAAAATAACTATACCAACAACAGCAAGTACAGCAACTACAATAATGATAATTGTTTTAGTACTTAATCCAGCAATTGCACCAAAACGAAATCCAGAACGTTTGGTCATCTTCTTCCGTTTGTTTAATATTTTTAGCGATTATTTTAATTTTTAAGAAAAACCCATAGTGGGCTCCTCTAAAGGATTTTTTTGTTTATTTACTTATTCTAAATTTTATTCTTGTTCTTGTTCTTGTCCTGGATTAAGTTGTTGAAAATCTATATTAGCTACCAATCCATCATGTCTGAGATGTATCATAAAGTTGCTAAACATGTTTTTGATGTAACGTTTTGGGCCAAGTGGTTCTTTTCCGTTTCTAATTTCAGCAAACGTTGATGTTTTTTCATAGGTTACATAGTCTTGGTGAAATGGAAGGACCTTTTGTAATATAATACCAACAGCGAAGTATTTATATGGAAGTATTCTCATAATCCTACCGAATAGCTCAGAATCAAGAAATGGTTCCAATCCATTCTCAACTTCATTGAGTTCTTCAATTACATCTAAGTAGTACTTACAAAATAAAAACTTATCCATATCATCCAATCTTGATAAATCAAAACAAACAACATCTATTTTTGTCATAACTCCTTTTAAAATACAATACTCATTTGAACGTTTTTGTACGTCTTCATTTACCTCAGTTCTACATAATGGACACGTTTGATTAGTACATAACCATTCATAAATACATTCCTTACAAAAGTGATGTTTACAATCAGGAAGTATTATTTTCTGTTTTATTTCAGAATAACAAATACTACAATCATGTACTTCTTTATTATGTATCCAACAAGTTTCTGAATCATTGGTAACAGATAAACGACAACGAGTTCCCATCAATGTTAATGATTTACAACGCATTTATAGTATTAAACCCCACTTGGGGTTTCCCTAAGGAACGTTTTTATTATAATGTTAATAGTAATACTTTAAGTTGTTGAATTGTAAAATGAATAAATACGATAATTTTCATCGACAATATTAGTATTATTTTTTGTTACCAGATAACTAACCCCAGTTTTAAATCTGCTTTTTTCTCTAAATATGTTTAATAATTTATCATTTATTAGAAATTCTTGTTTGTATAAACTCCATTCTCTCTTAGATATATAACTCTTATCAAATAGAGAATAACTTTGAAGATAATCAAATTCAAACTTAGTTAGATTTTTAAATATTACTTGAATATGGATAACTTTGGTAAGTATTCCATGAATAACTCCATACTCAAATGATTTTTTACGTTGAACTTCACTAATATCTGAACGACAATATGGACAAGTATTACCAGTATTGTCACCCTTGCTTCCCTCTCCATAACATAACCATTCATAAATACAATCATAACAAAAAATGTGACCACAATTATCAAGAACTACTGTTCTTCTTGAATTAAGATGACAGATTGAACATAGTTCTCCCTTACGTGGATAACATAGTTGATGTCCAAGACAGTAGCTATCTTCATCTGTTATTTTTTTACAACAAAGTTGTTCATCAATTGTAATCGCTTTACAATAATATTCCATAATGAACTATTTTTTTTGTTGATAATCATTAACTGGTCACTAAAGTATTTTTGTATTTTTAAAAAAATATAAATTATTGGTATAAATATTTAAATTTTAAAAAATATTAAAATACTTTAGTTATTAATACTTTTAATTAAATAAAATAATAATTTAGTCAAAAAATGTCTTCAACTCTTGTAAAGTACGTATTGAAGGATGAAATTTCGCCAGAGATATATAACTACGAGTCCTTACTTGAAAATCCTCGTTCATTACCCCATGTTCTTAAATATTTTACATTCTTTGAAAGATATTCTGTATTGTCCTCTATTGATAACGATACTATCATAAACCATCTTTGTAACTACCCAAGACGTATTCAGAAGGATTTATTCTCAGCAAATCCTAACGATAAAGCTGTAGATTTTTTATTTCACAATAGTGAATATATTGATTACAATTCATTTCAACGTAACACTAACATTAGAGTAGTTGAACGGTTTATTAAAAACAAAGCTATTTTAAATTCTAATTTTAGTAGTAATTGTTCAGATGCTGCAGTCAAATGGTTGATAAAAAATCCAGAATATATTCATGCTGAAACTTTCTGCGATAATGAAAATCCATATATTATTCCTTTTCTCAAAAACAATCAACGTTTTATAGTTGAATCTGATAATCTTTGTCGTAATCCAGACTCATTTTTTGTTGATTACTATATCAATAACGTTGATAAAATGGGTCCTACATTTAACTGTAATACAAATGATGTTGCTGTACAGTATCTTATTGACAATGAACAACACCAAACAAGATTATTTAGTAAAAATACAAACAGTCTTGCAGTTCAGTATCTTATCGACAATCCTAAGAAGATAGATTACTTTTGGTTTGGTCAGAATACCAACGATTTGGCTGTTGATTTTTTAATCAAGACTCGTAGTAAGTGGTTATCCCTTAATCCTACCAGACGTGCTATTTCATTTTTAAAGAAGAATCCTGAACTTATTGACTTTAGTATTGTTAAATACAACAAAGCTGCTTTAGAACTGATAATTAATGATATCGATAAAATAGGTCTATTTCACATTACAAACATGGATGGTATCTTTGAAATCAACAAACGATTGATATACAAACAATCGATGAGTTCTTCTGAAATTGTTGAATATTCTCATGACCATCCAGAAGAGTACATTAGTCTTCTCCATGCCGTAAGAGTTATTGAACGGTTTTTTAAAAATAAATAAATTGAATAATGAATAAATACTATTATTAAAAATTCACCTTAGGGTGGTACCCATGTGGTTTATTTAATAATATTTAAAAGAATAATACTAAATAAGAATAATACTAAATAAGAATAATGATAAACATGGAGAATATAAAATATATAATACAACTTCAAAAGAAAATTATTGATGTAGACAACAATCGATTCTACATGCATATTTATTTTGCTAATGATGATGTTATTACTGTATATAAGCAAAATTATTTGTTTTCTTATACATCATATAACGGAGATAATGAAATAGTTTCTACTAAAAATTACATACATTCTTGTTTTATTTGTTCTGAGATATATTCTTTAATTGAAGACTATTCAAAAATAACAATGATAGGTTCTAATAATGTAAAACGTTGTCGTAATCATCCGTTGATTGTTGTATTGTATACAAAAGATAAACTCCATAACTTACAAAATAGTATAAAATTTCTAATAATAAATAGAGGTTATGAGACTGTTCGTCGTGTTGTGGAAGATATAATCAACGTATGTAAGAGTACAGGTAATACAATCAATTTACAATTACTTTGTACTTATCGTATTGTAGTTACTAATACAGATATGGATTTGTTTAATTTTAATATGTATGATAATGAAGAAAATGAGTTAGCTTGGATGGTTAATGTTCCAGTAAAAAATATAATAGATAAGGTATATTCGATAATTAATAATAACAAAAAAATAGATAACTCACAAAAATCTCAAAGATTTTTTCCATTAGATATGACATCAATCGTTGACAAACTAACAAGTATTCCAAATGGTGATGCTGTTATCCAAAAATAAAACAATTTAACAAAGAAAAATAATAAATGATATTATTAGTATTGGTATTGGTATTATTACTTTAGAATCCATGGAGTACATATATTATCCAGACCACGTTATTGATACAAACTATCTCAACGATTCTGTTGATTTGTTGAAATTGAAGGAATTTTATGAAAATGAGGTTCAGACACAAGGTAAACTTTTTAAAGAATCTCCATTGAATTTACTTGCTGCTATTAAGTTGCAATGTGCAAATTCTCAGTTACATTTGATTAATTCTGAGTTGTCTAAAATAAACATTTCAGAACTAAATGATATCTCCATGGAGACGCAGGGTAACGTTGAACAGTTACAGAATGAAATTAATGAACTAAGAAAAGAAGTTGAAATTTTAAAGTTACATGTTAAAATAAAGGCACCAGCAAAGCCAAGAACTAAGAAAACAACCAATTAGTTAATTGGTTAACTTAACAGATACAAATGAGTTATATTTATCGTTTGTGATATTCTTTGCTATGTTGACAATTTGATTCATTGGATGTTGTTCAAGGTTTTTATTTGTTTGTTGTTGATAGTTGTTTATGGATTCCTTCATTTTTGATATGATAATTTTTTTCATTGGTAATATTTTTTGTTTTGTTTTTTGGTTGATTTCGTAGTATTTGATAACAATCGTTCCTCCATGTTTTATCATTCTATCAAATGTAGAAAGTATCTTGTTGAAATTGTTTACCAACGTTGTCATTATCTATTATTTCTTTTGTTTATTACCAAATTATGTTATTTTATTTTGAATAATTATTGGCAATTTACATATACCTTGTGAATGATGCCTTTCTTCCAATGCTTCTAAGGTACATGATATCAGCTATGATTCCATATAGAGTAATAGCAGCAAAGATTGCAAATATCCATTTCATGACCTTGTTTTTAACATAGTATGCCAATATAGACCAAATAATCAAGAATGGAATTCTAAAATAAATACCAACCACTGAACCAATTGCATTAACAGTAGCTTTTCCTTCTGGTGTTAACCCATTTCCGGTTAATGGTTGTGGTGAACTTGATGGTACGACTGTAGCAGCTGAAGACATTTAATTAATTCAATAAAATTACTAAATATTTTTATTTTAGTTGTTTATTGAATTAATTAAT
>JACCDO012236394.1_pt1 | contig 12013 bp, 3 predicted proteins | sample 7446101 | NCBI WGS metagenome assembly JACCDO01 (sample SAMN15323440, study PRJNA562643) | freshwater metagenome | isolation source: river surface water | place: USA:Blue River Watershed | collected 2017-08-16 | reverse complement strand
CCAAAAGTGCAGACTTGGTGGCTACTTTTTCTTTGCGCTCAAGCAGTTCAACTAGCAAACGGAATTCGGTTTGAGAAAGTTCAACAACCTTGCCCTCAACGGTCACGGTGTGAGCTTCCTGGTCTAGAACTAATGGGCCACATTCAAGTTGCGAGCTCGAAGACTCAGCACCAAAAGTTCGACGTAACACTGCAGAGATGCGCAGTGAAAGCTCTTCGAGTCCGAAAGGTTTGGTCACGTAGTCATCCGCGCCAACTCTGAATCCTCGAGCTAAGTCAGCCTTTTCGCCACGCGCTGTGAGCAGGATTACCGGAGTCGAATCGCCAACATTGCGCATTCGCTCGAGTAGTTCATAGCCGTCGACCTTAGGCATGTTGATGTCTGACACCACGAGTTCGAACTCGCCTTCGCGAAGTTGCTTGAGTGCCTCAAAGCCATCTTTGGCGGGGGTGACTGCATAGCCTTGCAGATTCAAGGCATCGGTGAGCATTTCGCGAACGCCAGGTTCGTCGTCGACCACCAAAATGCGTACCTTGCTCATACCCAAAGCCTATGGCTGTAGCCGATTTCTCTAAAGACAGATACAAGACTTTCTAAGAATTCTCACAAGATGCCGGTTGCAAACTTGAGTCAGACTTAACCAGTCCTAAGGAGATCAAATGAAAAAGTCACTAGTAGCAGTAACCCTAAGCGCAGCTCTCGTGCTTGGTGGCGGAGTATCTGCCATGGCAGTTGAAACCGCACCTCAGCCAGCGCCAACCTCAACCACCGCTCCTAAGGTCAAGAAAGACCGCGCAGCGATTGAGGCTTACAAAACCGCACTCGCAGAATTCAAAACTGCCAACGACAAGTTCAAAGCCGACAAAGCTGCGAACAAGGCAGCCATGGAGTCTTACAAGACTGCACTCGAAGCCTGGAAAACAGCAAACGCTGCTTACCTGACCGCTAAGAAGACAGTACAAGACACCTTCAAGTCTGCGATCACTGCAGCAACCAGTGCTTACAACGCAGCAATGACCGCAGCCGCTGGCGATACAACTAAGGAAGCAGCAGCCAAGGCAGCACGTAAGACTGCAGTTGATGCAGCAGTTGCAGCACGCGATGCTGGATTGGCTCAGCTCCCTGCGCTAACCGCACCTATGCCGGTAAAGCCAGAAGTTGCGAAGCCAACTAAGCCAGTGAAGCCGGTAAAACCAACACCAGCTCCATCAGCTTCAACAACTACAACTAACTAAAAAACTTTCGTTTCTCCAATTCGAAAAAGAAAAAACCTCCGATACCAAGCTCGGGGGTTTTTTCTTTTAAGTCGTAGTATTGCCGCATGAGCATGCTTCGCAAATCGGTACTCGCAGTTGTTTCTGTTTTCGCATTGACCGGTTGTGCACCTGGCGCAACTCCAACCGAAACCAGCGCCCCAGAACCGGTTTATGTCACTGCTCCACTCACCGGAATAAAGTACGAGGAGAATTCTCCCGAAGCACAGAATCTTAAGCGCGCATCAGTTGCTTGCAAGATCGACAACAGCGAAGCAGCACGTCCGCAGCTAAACCTAAATCGCACCGACATCGTTTTTGACGAAATGGTCGAGGGTGGCCTCACTCGCTTGGTCGCAATTTGGCAGAGTGACTTGCCAGATGCGGTTGGTCCGGTGCGTTCGATTCGTCCAATGGACCCGGACATCATTAGTCCCTTTGGCGGAATTGTCTGTTACTCGGGTGGGCAAGCAATCTTCACCCAGATGATGCAGAACACCAACGTCTTTAACGCTTCGGAAACCACAGAGGCCGGTAAGGGCACCTTCAGCCGCAGTAAAGATAGGTATGCACCTCACAACGTAATCGTCAACGTGCTGAAGTTGAGCACCGATCATCCCGAACTCCCAGCGCCAGCCGCCCAGTTCAACTACAGCCAAGACCTGGCCAACTCAACTGCGGCCACATCGGGAGCCGAAGTCAAAGACTTCAGCGTCTACTTTCCAAGCGCGTTGGCCCAGTGGGCGCCGAACGCCGACAAAACCGCCTGGCTAAGAACCCAGGACAAGAAACCTCACACCGATGCCGCCGATGGTAGCCAAATCAGGGCGGTAAACGTGGTGGTCATGCAGGTAGAGGTCGACCGCTCCTATGCCGATCGCAAATACGGCAATGTCCCGAAGGACATCGTGATTGGCACCGGCAAGGCATACATCTTTACTGCAGGAAAAATGGTCGAGGCCACCTGGACCAAGCCGTCCCGCGAGACATCTATATCCCTCGCGCTCGCGGATGGCACTCCGGTAACCCTCGCCCCAGGCAACACCTGGGTTGAGCTGCAGCCAAAGGTTGAGGGCAAGTTAACTACCAACCTCGCTCCAAAACCGTCGCCTTCTCCAACTCCAACCAAATAACACCTACGGATAACCGAACATAGCCCGTACACCCCAATATCCATGCGCCTAGCATTGGATAACTATGGGTATCTGGTGGGGTCCCAAGCGCTTTGTCTCGCTTGCGATTAGAGAGAGTCGCGCATTTGCTAGTGCGCTGACCGTCGTCGCACTTACCTTATCTATGGCACTGTTTGGTGCCGTTACTCCAACAACCGATGCTGAGGATTCTGCACAAGCAGCAACCATTTGTCCAACCGGTTGGACTTACAGTTCACCAAACTGCACAAAGACTTTTGCGTACTCAGGTGCTATAGAAAACTGGACTGTTCCTGCAGGAGTCACCTCTATTAACACGACAGTCATCGGAGCTGAAGGCGGTTCTGTTGGATCGGCTACCGATTCATCTAACTCAGCAAAGCTCGGTGGTAAAGGTGCAAAAATGTCGGGCGTGGTATCTGTCACCGCAGGTTCGACACTCAAAATTCTTGTTGGCGGTAAGCCTTCCTCTGGTAGCGGTGGTGGAGGTGGTTCATTCCTAGTTCAGTCACCAAGTACACCACTAGTAGTTGCAGGTGGTGGCGGTGGCGGTGGTGCTGCTTGTTGTGGAAATACCGGTATTGGCGCTAACGCGTCACTCACAACTTCGGGCACGGCAGGTGTACACCCAGACGGAACTGCTGGTGCCGGTGGAGGAAACGGTTCCGGTGGTTCGTTGGCTAGCCAAGGACAGTACTCTTCCGCTGGCGGAGGATTTACCGGAGACGGTGCTGGTTACGGAACGCAATATGGAGGCAAGTCATTCACCAATGGCGGTGCCGGTGGTACTGGTGGAGCTAATGGTGGTTTTGGTGGCGGTGGCGCTACCGGAACCTATGGGCACGCTGGCGGTGGCGGTGGTGGTTACTCCGGTGGCGGTGCAAGTTGTGGTGGTTCTACTTGGGGTGGTGGTGGCGGCGGCGGCTCTTACAGCATTGCAACGTCACAAAGTAATTCGGTTGCCACCACAACAGGTAATGGTTCAATTGCGATCAGTTACTTAGCTGGTGCGGTTGTCGCTTCTCTCACTGCCACCAATGCAACTGCGACGGCTGATGGATTTACAAATCTAAAAACAATTTCATATTCAGTTGACTTTGCCCTTTCGGTTACTGGTTTTGGCGCCGAAGATATAGCGGTTTCTGGTGCTAGTGGTTCAGTAGGCTCATGGTCTATTACCGGCCCTTCGGGATCCGGCTCTGGCCCCTACACGTTCAGCGTAAGCAACTCGTCTGCGTCAGACGGAACGGTGATAGTCACGGTGAATGCTACGGGTGTAGTAGGTAGCGATGGCAATCCGGGAGTGAGTTCTGCCTCTGTCACAACGACAATAGATACAGGTGCACCAACCGTCGCATTAGTGCCACCCTCGACCCCGAACAAGGGTCCAACCCTAAACTTCCAGCTGACTTCAACCGAAGTTTTGTTGCCGTCGAGCCTAACTGCGTCAGACTTCACAGTTTCGCCTAGTGGAGCGGGTTGTGTTGTTGGCACTCCAACCGGATCTGCATCGCCGTACACAATTCCTGTTTCTGGATGTGCGTCAGGCTCAAATGTTTATTTGACTTTGAATGCGGGTTTAGTTTCAGACTCCGCAAACAACACTGCACCGGCAAGTGCAATTACAACTTCGGCGAATGCTGTTCTCTTGGACACTGTTGTTCCAACCGCAACTTGGGCGGCACCGGCCAGCCCAACTAAAGTTTCAAATTTGGTTTTCAACTTGACCGCCTCTGAAACTGTGCAGGCGATGACTGCAGCAAAATTCACAGCGACCGGAACTTCTTGTGTGGTTGGTGCTGTTTCCACTAACGGGCTTGTAACCTCAGTGACGCTCACTGGCTGTGCACATGGTGCAACTGCAGGCGTATTACTCAACGCAAACGGATTGGTCGACTTGGCAACGAATGCCGGGCCGGCAAGCGCACTCGCGAGTTCGACTGTAACCGTCGACTCGGTTGCTCCCACTGTGACAGGTGTGGTTGTAAAAGATGTAACTGGGATTACAACTTTTACTACATACATTCCGGCAACTACATTCCTCTACGATGTCACTCTAAGTGAAACGGTTTCTAGCTTCACAACATCGAACGTGAGTTCAACAACTTGCAACATTTACTCGGTAAATCTCTTATCTGGCAACACATATAGAGTGCATGTAACAAATTGTGCCCAAGGGGTTTCCAATCTGACCGTAAGTGGAGTTCAGGACAGAGCCGGTAATTTGATTGCCGCGAACTACACAAATTCAGCAATTACGGTGGACAGCATTGCCCCGACTGTGGTTTCGTGGTCGACACCTGACGCAGATGTCTCAAACGGCACGATGGTTTGGGATTTAGTTTTCAGTGAGTCAGTGACTGGTCTTGTTTATTCAAGGTCAGATTTTGACTGGACAACTAACTCTGGTTGTACTGGATGGGCTTTGACTGGTTCTGGGTCTACATACAGACTGACTCTTACCGGTTGTGTGGGATACGTAAATATGTGGATCACCGCTAACAGTATTTCTGACGCTGCGGGAAACCTTGGACCGGCATCTGCAACAGCATCGGTTCGTGTGACTCAAGATGGCGTTGCGCCGGTGGCGACCTTCTCAACCACTTCAACCACTCCGACTACCTTGGCTCCTCAGTACACCTTGCAGTTCAATGAAGAAGTCACCGGTGGATTTACCAGCGCCAGTTTCGGCAATGCTGGAACGGCATCAAACTGCACCAAGGTTGTTACCACGATTCAGATCGGATTTACCTACCAGGTGACCTATAGCCAGTGTGAGGGTACGGTTCGTCCGACCCTATTGGCCGGTGCTACCACTGACATCGCCGGCAATGGCAACGCTCTTACCACAGCTGCTACCACGATTACCTTTGATGACATTCGTCCTACTGTTTTGAGCCTTACTTCGTCGGTGACCAGCCCGACCAAGTTCATGACCTGGACTTACACGCTCACCATGAGTGAAGCAGTGACTGGCATCACGCTAAACGACTTCACATTAAGCGGTTGTGCCAATGCTCCAACTTTGAGCGGTTCAGGTGCAAGCTACACACTAACCGTGAGTGGTTGCACCGACGGATCAAATGTCACGCTTGCTTTCAATCCGACTAACGCTAAAGACGCACAAAATACTTTTAGTAATCAGTCAACTTACAACGCAACAACAGTAGTGGTCGATACCACCGCACCAACTTTAGTTTCATGGGTGTCACAAGCAAACGGCTTGACCAACACCTCAGACATGGTTTACGTTGCAACTTTTAGTGAGCCGGTGTCGGGATTAACCTGGACCGGACAAGGCGGAGACTTCACCTGGACCGCGTCAGCAACAGCTTGCACCAGTTCAACCATGTCAGCGCAGCCAGCAACCGTAATTACTTTTACATTGACCGGTTGTGCTAATACCTCTTGGGTGAACCTGCGAATCAATGCAAATGCCGTAGTTGACGCAGCAGGGAACGTTGGTGATGCAGCTGCTAGCTCTTACGTCAAAGTAACAGTGGATCAGACTGCTCCGACAATTGCTTGGGGAACCAATCCTTCTGGTGTAGACGGTAGTGGCAACCTTACTTACCGATTGACCGCAAGCGAAAACATCATCAACCTCTCCAGTGTTGACTTTACAAACTCTGGCAACGCCCTGGGTTGTACCTTTGCGGTAAACACCATTACTGCCAGCACAGTTTTTGATCTTGTGGTTTCAAACTGTGGCGATGGAACGGTGCAGCCAGTGCTCGCCGCGAATGGCTTCTCCGACCTAGCCGGAAATACTGCACCGGCAGCAAACTCGCAACCGGCATCGCTCACGATTGAGCGTTACGCGCCAACCGTAAACAGCTTTACTGCCGTAGGCGGAAGCCGTAGCAACCAGACAGGCATCACCTACAACTTGAACTTTGGTGAAGTGGTTACTGGGCTGACCCTATCCGACTTCCAGATTGTTGGCACCAGCTGTACTCCAGCACTCACCGGCACGGGAGCCGCATACGTGCTGACGCTCAGCAACTGTGCCATGAACCAGGATGTTGCGGTCACCCTGCTGGCGAGTTCGGTAGTTGACCAGGCTGCCAAACCAGGACCGGCGACTCATAGCCTCGTCACGGTAACTCTCGAGAATGTGGCACCAACCGCATCTTGGGGTACCACTCCGGTTACTCCAACCGGTTCACAGCCGATCGACTTCCAGCTGAACTTCAGCGAAGCGATGCAGAACTTCACCGGTTCAGTAATTACCAACACTGGAAATGCGCAGAGCTGTCAGTTCACCGTAACTAACATTTCTAACTACACCAGTTTCAAGGTTTCAGTAAACGGATGTACCGATGGAACTATTGCACCTAGTTTGACCGGCGCTAGTGTTCGAGACCTCGCCGGAAACTACAATGCAAACGTCGCCATAACTTCTCCTGCGGTAACTCTTGACTCAACAGTTTTGAATGCGCAGTTCACTTCGACTCCACCTGCGGTTACTCGAGGAACACTTACTTATAACTTGCATTTCACACATGCAATTGTCGACAACACTTTCACCGTGGCCGATCTGGCAAATGCCGGTGGAGCAACCGGTTGTAATTACGCAATCACTCCGACAAACGGAACCACCGATTATCGAATTACTGTCACAGACTGCGCCGACGGCTTTGTAACACTTTATGTAAAACGAAATGGAATTACCGACACCGTAAACAACGTTGGTCCAATCAACAACGTTTTCTCACCAACTATCGAAGTTGATGCCAACCTAACTATCGCTGGCGCAACCGTTGCACCAATTCCAACCTCACCAACTAACGCAAACGACATCACCTTCCAGGTGAACTTCACCACTAGTGTTACCGGACTAACTGCCACCAGCTACAACTTTGCTGTTACCGGCGCCGGTTGTGGCCTCGGTTCGATCAGCGGTTCAACCACCCAGTACGTGTTGCACGTCACCGGATGTAGCGACAACACCGATGTGGGAGTTACCCTCAAGGCCGGCACCGTGATTCAGCCGGATGGCAACAGCGCTCCGCTTGCCGATGTAACGTCAGCGACAGTGCACACCGACTACACCCCGGCAACCGTCAGCTATGCCGCTGCAACAGTTGACGCGGCTGCCGGCACCGCAACCTTTGTCGCTACTTTCGATGAGCCGGTAAGTGGACTAACTGGCAGCGACTTCACCAACGTTGCAGCTAACCCGAGAGCAACAATTGGTGGAGTCACTGTTACCGGCGGTCCAACTGTTTACACAGCAGTGGTGACTCTCACCTCAAGTGGAAACATTGCAATCGGTCTAACCGGATCAGTAACCGATAACGCAGGCAACACTTCTCCAGGGGCAAGCATCGCAAGCTTTGATTCAGCTTCAGCGAACATCGTACTTAGTGGTTTGAGTGCCAGCCTTAACACCACCGCTCCGTCGAGAACAAACCAGCAGCCGAGCTACACACTAACTTTCTCGCGTCCACTTAGCGGCGTTACTACAACTCAACTCGCGAGCAGACTTTCTGCACCGGCAAGCTGTACCAAGACTGTTACTGCGAACAGTGCAACCTCTTACAACGTGGCACTTTCTAACTGCGCCGATGGATCAGTTTCACTTTCGCTTCCGGCAAACCAGGTAACCGATACCGACAACAACGCAAACACACTACTTTCCACAGCAGCTGTTGTTCTAGACACTGTTTTGCCAAGCGTCACCATCACAGAAGTTCAAGCACCGAGCATCACTAGCCGCCACGTTTACACCGTGCAGTTCTCTGAATCGGTAAACGGTCTAACAGCGCAAGACTTCCGCTTCCCAACTGGACTCTCAGTTGGTTGTAGCATTCAAGGCCCAACTGGTAGCGGCCAGAACTACACCGTCACCCTCACCAACTGTGCTGCCGGAAACTACGGCGTTGAACTTTCTGACAACTCAGTTGCAGACCTCGCCGGAAACGTTGGCCCGAATGCCGCCAGCACCACTCCAACCAATACCCAGGCGGCCGCGCCGGTTGTGCAAACCAACACCGCCGGAACTGCTCCAACCACGCTCACCGCCACCGCACCAACCTCGGTGTTCGGAACGGTATCCAGCTCAAGCCAGGCATCGCTACTGGATAAGAAAGTCGTGATTCCTACCTCCACTGCTCCAAAGATCGAAGTTGCCGCCAACCTAACCACCCTCGCTCCAACCGATCAGGTAGTGGTGAACCTAGCTCAAGCCATCGAGGCGGGAGAGCAGCTGGTTGCCAAGATTCAGGTGAGCAACGCAAGCGCGATTGCAATGGATGCTCTGGGATTCTTGGAGTTCAACGGCACCTGGACTTACCTTGGTCGTCAAGAATTTACTAACACTTGGGTGCAGTCGTCACCGCTAACCTTTGCACAGACCGGCGCCTACACTCTGAAAATTGTTTTGATTGATCACACCACCGTGGTCAACATCGCACGAGTAAAAACAGTCACCACTCCATTTATGCGTTTCACACGAGCCTCAGTTGTTCAACCGAAAACCACCGTGCCATTTGCATCACCAGCACAAGTCCTATTTAGCAAAGCCGCCATCACACAAGCCGACACCGAAATCGGAAACCAGCAGGTAATCATTGCGGTCACAGTAACCGCACCTGCCGGTGGAACACCTCAACTTGTAGCTCCATACGTGGCACCACCTCCGCCACCACCGAGCCCATCTGCTTCACCAAGTGCGTCTGCTTCACCGAGTGCATCACCTTCGGCAAGCAGATCCGCGAGTGCCTCACCAAGCCCAACCCGCTCTGCGAGTGCAACTCCAAGCCCAAGTGCGAGTGCGACAACTTCACCAACTCCTAGTGCGTCAGCTGCGCCAAGTGCATCTCCGAGCGCGGTAGCAAGTGCATCGGCAACTCCTGCGCCAAGTGTTGCTCCTAGCTCAGCGCCAACTCAAACTGTGGCTGCAGCACCGCAACCTACCGAAGCTCCTGCACCAACCGCAGTGATTGCTCCGATTGCAATTCCAGAAATCAAACCTGGTGAACCAGTGGCGAACCCTGCAATTGGTGCAACCGGTGACGACAACGCACCACCTCAGGAGTTCAGCCCGTTGGCAACACCTGAGGGTGCCGTTGCAGTTGCCGAAACTGCAACCACAGCAGTAGCAATGGTTTCATCAGTAGCCGCAGCCGCGGGAGCTGCCGCTGCCGCAGCCGCTGCCGCAGGTGCCGCCGCTGGAGCAGCAGCCGGAGCCGCTGCTGGTGCTGCAGCTGGAGCAGCCGGTGGCGCAGCTGCCTCGGGCGCAAGTGCCGGTGGATCGGCCTCAAGCTCTAGCAGCTCGAGCAGTTCATCAAGCGGTTCACGAACCAGTACAACTTCTTCGGGCGGCGGATCAACTTCGTCTGGCGGATCAAGTTCTTCATCCAGCTCAAGCAGCACAGAAAACTCCGATGGCGGAGGATCAGTTTCAACCATCGATGTTGAACACGACGAGTACGAAGTCGATGGCATCACCTGGGGTGACCGCCTTGCGATTTGGCAAAACCCAATTCACACTGCGCTCGACAAGATTTCTGAAAAGGCAGTTATCGCCATCGCTCCGCTAAGCCCAGTGATGAGCAAGGTGCTTAACGATGGCGCTTACCTTCGCGCCATGTTCGGCACCGTAAGCATCATCTTGCCAATCGTTGGTCTCGCAACCGGTTTGCTCGGACTAACTCAAATCCAAGATGACCTACTGGTGCCAGCTTGGCAAACATTACTTCTTATTGCAGTACTTGGAACCTTCGACGCCTTTGCCGGATTCCTAGCCACAGTTTCTTTCGCAATCGGTGCGCTCGTGATTCACGGAGCCACCACGGCTAACGACCTTCGACTCCAGATCGGAATTCTGCTAATCGGATTCGGCCCAGCGCTATTGGCCACTGCCTTCCGCAAGATTCGCAAGCAGTCTGAGCTTCACTTCAACTACTGGTGGGAGCGAATCATCGACCTCGCCGTCGTAACCTTCCTTGCCGGTTGGACCATGTCCTCGATGGTCAGCACCCTTCCAGCACTTGCCGGAATGACCATGCCAGCCGCTAACCACGTCACCGACTTCTCACTAGCAGTTGCCGCAGCCATGTTCGTTCGCATCATTGCCGAAGAGTTCGCCAGCCGTGTTTTCACCAACCGCTTGAACGCAATCAACCCAACCAGCGTTCCAGCAACCAGCCAGCTGCAGAAATCAACCGCACTACTTATTCGCCTCGGCCTCTTCATCTTTGTATCAGCAGCATTGATGGGCAACACCTGGCAAACCTGGGTCGGCTCGATCCTGTTTATTTTGCCAACCTTCCTCGGCTGGTACTCGGACAAGCTCCCTAACTTCCCACGTCTCTGGAAACTACTGCCAGCCGGAGTGCCTGGCCTTGCCCTCAGCTTGGTAATCGCCTCCACCACCACAGCACTGGTTGGTGCCTGGCTCGGTGCAACTCCTGATCTAGCTCAGTGGTCATTCGTATTGCTACCAATTCCACTGCTCGTCCTCAGCATCCTCGGACTCTTCGGTCGCCACGGTGAAAACCCAGACGACCCTCGCCCAATCAAAACCGAAAAGTGGAAACTCGTCTACCGCATCGGTGGCGTAGTGATGCTCATCATCACACTTCGCCTCGCCGGTATCTTCTAAAAAAAGAATGGCCTGGGCCAACGCCCAGACCATCTTTTTGGTTCTACCTCACCATCAGCAGAATCTCGATTGCCAAAATCACAACTTTGATACCTATCATGATGAGTTCAAACACTCTGGATTTATCCACAGTGCGACCTTTCCTTGGGTGCAATCCACAGAAGGTGCGAACACGACCACCAGAGGTTCCCTTTCGGAAACGTTTGTGATTTAATCAAAGAGTTCTACCTCTTTGAATCATCTCCGGTGATTCATTCGGCGCCTCTAAGCGTCAAAGCAAACCTCGGTTCCCGCCGAGGTTTTCGCTTTTTCGGCCTGACTCAACAATTTGCACGGTTACCGTCAAGCTCACCTAGGTTTCCAGAAATTAACCCTCAGAAAATAGACCGGACTAATTCTGTGAATAACAACAATTAGGAAACATTGGTTTAGAAGTCTCTGTGAAACGGCCACACATCCCGCAATTCCAAGCAACCCAGCCATAGGCTGAACATATAAACGGGGGACGTTTGAAGGAGAGCATCATGACCGCTATCGCTAAGACACTAAACACCAAGAAAGCCGCAGCCCTAATCGCTGCCTTCCTGACCATCTTTGCGATGCTGTCTGTAAATGCGACTCCTTCCGATGCGGCACCAAGCCTCAAGCCAACCGTCGTCTCGGTCGACAATAAACGCCCAGCTGTTGCAGGTGGAACCCAGATCACGGTTACCGGAACCAACCTCGGCACCGTTACCTCTATTACTGTCGACAACAACTACGCAACCATCGCGAGCAAGACCGCCAAGAGCATTGTGTTCATGGCACCTCAGCACGCACTGGGAACAGCAACAGTTTTGATTACCAACCCAGCCGGCACGGCAACCTTTGTGATTACCTATTCACCTCAGCGTCGTGCCCTAGTGCCGCGACCAAACGTTCCAGAGACCTTGAAATTAGGTAAGTCACTAACCATCAACGGACAAGACCCAACCTGGACTGTCACCGTAACTACCGAT
>JACCDO011563727.1_pt1 | contig 12013 bp, 9 predicted proteins | sample 7446101 | NCBI WGS metagenome assembly JACCDO01 (sample SAMN15323440, study PRJNA562643) | freshwater metagenome | isolation source: river surface water | place: USA:Blue River Watershed | collected 2017-08-16 | reverse complement strand
GGAGATCTTTACCGAAAAGGTTCAGCACTTAACATTTAAGGGACGCCGTGGTGCTGTGGTCGGGCAGGGCGAATTAAAGGTAGGTGGCTTTGACCCACTTTTTTCCCTCAACCATACCTGCGCCATGTTTAGGGACCGTATCAAACGCCTAACGAGCCGAACCTGGTGTACGACGAAACAGGTTGGAATGCTTGAACACCTCCTGAACCTCTACGCCTGGTGGCATAACCAGCTTATAAGAGAAGTTAAGAGATGCTTTCAGCTTCCGGAGCGCGCAGCCTAACAGCAAATTCTAAAAATTACGTACTATTCCCCTTTCTCAAACGCGCTAAGTGAGCTCCATTTATCCATATCACCCACACCATAACTTCAAGTTTTCCAAAATCATCAAATAAAAAACATCAGAAACAAAACTAAAAACTTGCAATTATCAGCTAAGTGCTTTTTTAGACCTGAAATTAAGTGGTGCAGTTTAAGCCAGTTCATCGGATTTTAATCAGTAGCACTAATAGCACCATTGCTAGCATCACCTGGAGTAGCGCGAATCGAACGAGAACCTGAGTATTAGACCACCCCTTATTATGACGGACGTGATCATGTAGGGGGAAGCGAATGGTCCGAAAAATCGCAATTTTAAAGAACCTTAACAGCGCTACTTTTACAAGCCCTGTTCCACCATTTACTAATAGAACTGCCGCGACAACTAAAATAAGGAACGGATTACCACTCTTCAGCACAAATGCACCAAGTAAGAAACCTAGTGCCCTTGACCCTGCATCTCCCATTAACAGAACGCTTGGGTTTGCATTGTACCAAAGATAGCCCATAATGGTGCCCACCATGGAAAAAGCCATGGTGCCCCAGACGGCACCATCGTTATAGTGAGGTAAAAGCAAGTATGACGCTATTTCCTTATGCCCTAGAACAAAATAAAGAAGCCCTCCGAGACCGGTGAAGGCGATAGCGGTTAATGTCCCTGAAAGCCCATCTACTCCATCGGTACAGTTCGTAGAGTTTATTGCGGTCCAGATTAAAATAGTACCGAGAGGAATATAGAGAAGCGGTGGAATTTCGATGACCGCTTTTGTAAATGGCAACCAAATTTCAGCAGGTTGCATCCTACAAAGGAGCGCCGATGCCCCAGCAGCCAAAAATAGATCTAATAAACCTTTTTTGTACTCCCCCCACCCATCTTGGGACCTGTCATCAAACCATCCACTAAGCATCGCAAGAAATGTCAAACATACAATCGAGAGCGCCTGCGCCGAGGGTGGGAGGACCAGCAATTCTATCGCTGTAAAGATTGATATAAATATTACCCCCGCGCCCGTCGGCTTGCCCTGTGCCTGCGTACTATGCACGGCAAATGCGCGCCCTCTGTCTCGTGGTAAACGAATTGCTAGTTTTGGCAATAAGATAAAGGTCACCACCCAGCAGAGTACTACGCTGAGTCCCCCTAAAAATAAGTGTGAAGTTAAAAGGCGAAGTGGCCCAAAATCTTGTTCAAAAGTCTTTCCAATCCAATACAGCACGCTGTACCCCTCTAGCTTGGGAGTTTGATAGTTGTTCGCTTGAAATATTTTATAATGAAATTAGCTGTTTGCCAATTAACTTCCGTTTATTTCATATTTAGTGCTTATGGTTGATCCACTTTATTGTCGACTTGCAGCTTGATAATTAGGTAATGGTTCGTGCCCAAATTATTAGCTAGGAGGGGTGGTTAAATGGCGAGGATATTAGTCAAAGCATATGCTCATTCACCGACAAATGAGCTTGAAAGCTATATCTTGCTTAGCCTAGGAGAACTACCGCATACGACCCTAATACCGGGAGAGCATCCTGTGGAGGCAGCGTGGCGTCTACTAAAAGATGCCACACCAGAGTTCCCCGGCGGATGTTTTACGGCTTTCCGACGCACTGGCGGTAAAGACGATGAGCTTATCTTTGAAACAAGCTGTGACGCTTGGCCACCCCCAAGGCTCATACATAATTTTACATGGGAGAAAAACCCATCAGAGCTTTAAAAGCTCTGATGGGTTAAAAAACTATTTTGTCGCCTCTGCAGCAGATTTTTTCGCTAGTGGCGCAGGGATAGCCTTACCGGTCGTACCCGTAGCAGCACTCGCTCCCACTCTCACGCTGGCCTCCTTAACAGGGGCTGCTTGTTCTTTCTTTGCAGGTTCTTGAGTCTCTGGAGCTTTGACTCCATAAGCACTCAACACCTCTTGTTCAATTTTGGCTACTAATGCAGGATTTTGCTCTAAAAACTCCTTAGCATTTTCACGTCCCTGCCCAAGCCTCTCATCCTTATAAGCAAACCATGCACCCGCTTTAGCTATGATATTTTTAGCTACAGCTAAATCAATAAGATCACCAAGACGAGATACACCAGACCCAAACATCACATCAAATTCAGCTGTTTTAAAGGGAGCAGCCACCTTATTTTTCACAATCTTAACTTTAACTCGACTACCGATTACATCTTCGCCTTGCTTGACTGAAGCAATACGGCGAATATCCATCCTAACGCTAGAATAAAACTTTAAGGCATTACCACCAGTCGTTGTTTCAGGGTTTCCAAACATAACCCCAATTTTCATTCTAAGCTGGTTAATAAAGACCACCATAGTTTTCGAGCGAGCCACGGTTCCTGTAAGCTTCCTTAGAGCTTGAGACATTAAACGAGCCTGTAAGCCTACGTGGCTATCACCCATATCCCCTTCAATTTCCGCCTTAGGGGTTAAGGCTGCAACAGAATCGACAACGATCACATCGACAGCATTACTTTTAACCAGCAAGTCTACAATTTCAAGAGCCTGCTCACCAGTATCCGGCTGAGACACTAAAAGATCTTCTAGTTTTACGCCAATGCTTTTAGCGTAAGATGTGTCTAACGCATGCTCCGCATCGATAAAAGCAGCAACTCCTCCCCGTTTTTGTGCTTCAGCCACAAGATGCAAGGTTAGGGTTGTCTTTCCGCTTGATTCTGGTCCAAAGATTTCAACAATCCTTCCCCTTGGTAGACCACCAATTCCCAGTGCTATATCCAAAGATAGAGCCCCAGTTGAAATGGTTTCAATCTTGTCATATAGCGCATTCTTCTCGCCAAGGCGCATGATGGCACCCTTGCCAAATTGTTTTTCAATTGCGCCCACAGCCTGTTCAATTGCCTTACGACTCTCACCTACTTGCTGCATTGTTTGCCCCTTATAATGTAATTAGCCTGCTTCTAACTCACGCTTTTGTAAACGTTCAACACCTAAAACTGTGCCACCAACAATTGCGAGTGGCATTAATACAATCTGCACAAACGGGATCACTAGCCACAGCCCCAATCCCAAAACCTTCCAAAAATCCTGACGTAAAAGTCCTAAACGTTCGGAAAAAGACATGCCATATCGCGCGGGAACATAATCATAAAAACCCCAGCCCACCATAATGGCCGCACCAAAAAAAGAAAGCACATTCATCCCCGGCAAAAACAATAGCCCTAACGAGATCAAGAGAATAAAGACTGCTTTTTTAATTTCTGCGAGCATAACGCGGAATATTGTTTTCCAATTTTGTGCGGGAGGTTCTTTCCCTGTAATATCTCGCTCTACAGCTACAGATATCACCTCATAGATCGGTGACGCAATGACTGTGACCATTAACAACGCGGCGACTATAGCCACCACAATCAAGGCCACATAAAGCAAAGCCTGGTAGCTCCAGTAGAGGGCTAACCCCATCCACCCCTCTGGCTTTGTCATGAGAAGTGCTGAAAAAATTTCTGGCTGGTAGGTTACAAACAAGGCCATGCTTCCCACCAAGGCGACAATTCCCCCCACCCAAGGTACCGTAAGTAGGGCAAGGTACCTAGGATTACGCTTAAGCCAAAGAACCCCTCGCATATAGGAAGTTAGTCCTTTTACCAAATCCTCCAGAACCCGCATCAGCCAATCCCTCTAAGTTTCAAAAGCCTCTTAAGATATCAGGAAAGATAACCTGCTTTTATCAAAAAAACTAGCTTTCAAAACGTACAAAAATGTAGAAAAAATGCGGTTTACTTCAAAAGTATGCCATACATCTCAAGTTTCACGCTGAAAACACCGATTAACTATTGCACCAGATTGTTCCTAATCCTACGGACCACAGATGAGCCCTGATATTCACCGTAAAATATTCAAACAACTTTTCTCCTTTATAGGAGCATGTTTAATTACATGCCCGACTCTTTTACTAGGGCAAGAAGAAAAGCCCTTCGACACTGCTCTGATATTGCCCCTGCAGACTATAGGCATAAACCAAGAAACCCCTGCTGCCTTAAGCAATAATAAAAAATCACTTATGAAAGTTCTAGCAGACGAGTGGTTTGGTTCTAATCAAATCCCACTCACAGCATATCTCAAAAAAACGAAGCCCCAAGCAGTGATGACTGAAAGAAATAAATCCATCACTGACAAGATCATGGTTAAAAGTAACGCCGATAATAGCAATGTTTTTATGATTCAACCTATTTGGTGCAGTGTTATGGATCATGATTTATTTTTTCTTATTGCCTCTCACCCCCAAACCAACATCCTTTTCGCCTCAGATCATTTAGCCATAAAACGGCAAGATTCCACGGCCTATGCCGATCTATCAGCTCATTATTTGCGACTCTCTCAAAACTTAAAAACAAAAGTCGCAGCTCCAAGACCACCCTCCGAAAGTGCTTTAAAAATTGGTTTAAGCCTCGCCATGGAAACAACCCGACTAGACGAGGGTTCAAGCCAGTGCCTAAATTTGTTATGGGAAGAACAACTTTTAGCAGCCTTACCCAGTACACCCATAGTACGTTTTCTCGGATCTGAGGTCCCAAGTTTAATCACCGCCCTAAGCGGAGATGCACAGCCCAAACTTGCCCGTGCTTCCCGCCAACTTTTGATGAACTGGAGAGACAGCGCGCCAAATCTTCCCCGGACCTTGCCATTTAAATTTCCGCTGTCTGCCAAATTAGTTGATACCGTTTTTGGTAAACACTTGCCGTGGAACCTATCTGAACCCATCACAGTTTCAGTCACAGCTAACGGCAAATTAAACTTAACCTCCATAAAACCACTAATAGATAAACTACGCGCTGAACGAGCCTCCTTGCTGCTAGCAGAAAAACCGCAGATTGCGAAAATAAACCGGGCATGGGTGTATCTTGACAGGGGACGAGCATGGGGGCTGCAAATGAATGACCGTCTAGTGACCTTAGATAGTAGCGGCACGCCCATCAAAGGGCATGTCGTGCAATTTTTTGGTCCTGAGGCAAATATAGTGTCCCCCCGCGGCTTTCCCATCATGGAAGGGGCCATTGTCTATATCCGCAAAAATCAGAAGCTTACTAAGATTGGTCAGGAATTCTCGTTTGACGAAAAAACATTTCCAGCACCCTATCCGCCCAAATAACACGCATTTAAGCACCAGGCTCAGCTGTGCCTTTACTTTTAATACTTAATCGGTATAACTCGCCGATCTCCTTAAATGGCCCTTCAAAAGTCGCTGCCTCTTTTATCCATAAAAAGTCAGGACGATCAGCACTAATCCAGGTACCCCCGATTATTCTACCTAATAAATCGATTTCAACCTCATAGGTATAAACCTTGGTTGCAGTCATTTCGTCAGAAGCTACATTGTCCCAGCTAGGCTCATTTTCTACACGGTAGGACATTGATGTCTCGATTTTCTTAACTTTTACAGTACCAAGTGCATCACCTAGTCTAGGATGCCTCTCACCGATCACCCTACTTTCGTAGGCAAAAACAGGGTGATTCCACACCTCCTGATCCCGCGTTACATCAGCAACAAAGCTTTTTTTCCGTAGTCCAATTTGATTTGCTAATACGACATGAAAGGCTCCCGCATTAACATCCCTACACGCAGCCTTATTCGATGCTGATGGGTTTTTAGTTAGGTCTTCATTACAGCGTGCACCAAGGGACCTTTCACTTGCCTGGGACCATTCAGCGTCAAGATAGGTTAATAAAGCTTTAATATCGGTCGCACCAAAAGGAATTTCAATTTTATCTTTTGACTTAACCACGACAGACTTTGGTTCCTTGTAGTGCATCGCGGCAACAGCCCACCCATGACAGAGGCCTTCCCAAGACTTATTGGCGGGGCTTGTGCGCATACGCTCTAGTTTAACCAGTGGATAGTCAAATCTTCCGCGATAAATATCATATTTTTCAGCAGGTGAAAGACTCGCAATGTCATTAGGCGACATGTTCCTAAGCGCTTCCAAAGAGGGTGGATCATAATCAAATCCAAGCTCTGAGGTACGCCAACGAAACGAAACTCCGCCTTTGTAACTAGGCCAATATGAGTCGGCCCATGGTTTTACCTCAAGTGCGGCGTTAAGAGGAAGATTTTGAAATGTGGTTTCGTAACTAGGAAGTAAATTCTCTGGGTTATTTATTACGTTCCAACGCTCCTTTAACGAGCTAGACTTTGAACTACCGCATCCTAGTAAAAATCCGACCACAAGAATTTGAATTAGCTGAATAGACATAAGCCCCCCTTTAGACTGCCAGCCCCCCATAGCACGGCGTTCCAGGGATAAGCAAGAGGGATTCCTGGGAGTCAGTTAGTCTTTTAAATCCAGCACGTTACACCTTAACGTCAGGCATCTTTTTTAATAGCACCTTATCAACGCGCCGACCGTCCATATCAACAACTTCAAATCTAAAACCACTCCAATCGACATATTCCCCTTCTTTGGGGATATGCCCGAGCTCATGCATGATAAATCCACCGAGTGACTGGAAATCGGATTCATGGCCCTCAGGTAACTTTTCAATTCGTAGCAGCTCCGCCAGCTCGTCGACCAGCATCGTACCATCCACAAGGAATGAGCCGTCTTCGCGCCGAATGATTTGGTCATCGTCATGATCATGACCTGACGGTAGATCACCAACAATTGCTTCGAGTAGATCTGTTAAGGTGATAAGTCCTGAAACGGCACCATACTCATCCACCACTAACGCCAAGCGTTTGCCAGTCTGTTTAAACTTTTCAAGGGTTGAAAGGGTGGGCATACTTTCTGAAACAAACAAAGCTTCTGTGATGCAGTCCTTTAAATGGATATCAAGATTTTTTCCTTCAATAATCCCATCTAGGATGGCCTTATTTGTAACAATTCCGACAAAGTTATCAGGATTGCCTTGATAAACGGGAAAATAACTATGTGGCGTTTTACAGGCAATCTCCATATTTTCGCGAAAGTGTGCATCTAAATCTAACCCCACAATTTTGGGACGAGGCGTCATAAGCTCTCCTACACGCCTGTCGCCAAAGGCGAGAACCCGCTTCATCATGGAGCCTTCTTCCTTAGCAAAGGCCCCTGCCTCAGTGCCCTGATCAATCATGATCTTGACTTCTTCCTCAGTCACAAGCGGCTCCGTCGAATTGGCGACGCCAATTACTTTAAGCAGGGCTTCCGTTACCATGGATAAAACATGTACGATGGGCATCGCCATCCCTGCCACATAACGCATGGGACGAGCCGTGAGAAGCGCCACTTTTTCAGCATGGGTTAAGGCTATGCGCTTTGGTACTAATTCTCCGACAATAAGCGATAAAAATGTCACCACCGTAACCACAAAACTTAGACTAATGCCTTCAGCATAGGATGCAAGCGCGGGAAATCCACCCACAAAAGGTGCCAATTCTTCTGCTATGGTCGCACCACCGAATGCACCTGCAAAAATACCTATTAAGGTAATTCCAATTTGAATGGATGCCAAAAATGACGATGGATCAGCAGCTAAGTCTAAGGCAACTTTTGCTGCCCGATTGCCGGATGTAGCTAGCTGTTGCAGCCTTGGCTTTTTAGCTGAAACAATTGCCATCTCTGACATCGCAAGTAGCCCATTCAATATAATCAGAAGTAAGATTACGAGAATTTCAAATAAAATATTTTCCACTTAAACCCTCAAAAGTTCCAAATTCCGGATATTTTGCCTACGGTTGCCTCATAGGAACTCCGCACATTAGCTCCTAAGCTGCTATCGTTTGAGCTGCCTAAGGCACTCGCTATAGAGGCAACAAGCTGATGTTTATCTGTTATCTTTTTACCCACCATTAGAGACGATGTCGTTGAGGCCGTAGGCATGCCGAGGCCTTCGGCATAAGCATCAATCCTATATTCCACTCCCATGTGCCAGCCGCACCCCCCGTTACTCTCGACGCATTGCTGAGTGCCGATGTACCAGCCCCCATGCTGCCTCGGTGACGAAGCACCGTCTTGCGAGAATACAGATTGAACGAATCCGAGATAAGCAAAGCTCTCCTGCACTGACTCAAAACTCCAGAGCAACTGCCCTTCAGCTACTTTCGGCAGCCAGATAGACTCAGAGTACCCCTCGCGGTAGAGCTCAGGAGTATACTTCAAAAAAAAGTGATAACGATTTAGATTTATCAGACTAGCTAATTCATAGCGATGTCCTTTCAGATTTTCGCTGGAATCTAAATCAAACTGCGACGTATTCTGCTCAAACGACGATTTCTGATAAAAAAATCTCTGGGCATAAGCAAAACACACGGTATGCTCCCCCCGCGAACATCCACCCACAAACGGCCCCGCACTGGTCATAAGCCGCGTTGTTTTTGATGATGAAAACGAACGTCCTGATATGCTAGACGATGAATCTAGTGATGCCCACGCCCGATTGTGTTCATAATTTAAGCTAAGACCCGCACCAAGAAAGGGATCCCCGATGTTTGGGTGGGCAAGACAAAGACTCTGATGATAGGACCTCTTCCTGAACTCATCCTTAAAGCCCGACCCTTCGGATCTTAAGCTCGAGGCCTTAACTGTCGACTCGACTCCAATGCCCGTATTTGTTCCACTAAACACATATTCATAGGGACTGACCCTAGGAACACCCAAAACGGCTGCATCAACCTGCGGCATGGCAACGCTAGATATCAAAAGAGCAAAGGCAATACCAAATGGAATGCCCAGCGCTTTGGGCGCACGGGTTTTACCCACCATGCCCCCTAAAACCACTAAGGTGACCACATAGGGAAGAATCTGGATAAACTGCACGGGGATAGTTCCACCACCCGCCAACTCCGTCCCTTGCAAGCGAATTTGTAATGCATCAAAAAAGCCGAAAAATAGGCAAGCTAGGCAGGCCCAGCCAGGACTCCAACGCCCCAAAATGATTGCCGCTAGCGCGATAAATCCCCGTCCCCCCGTCATAAGCCGTGAATAGGACGACGAGAGGAAGATTGAGAGACATGCCCCACCTAACCCAGCTAAGAAACCGGCCATGAGAAGAGCGAGCCATCTTGTTGTTACAACTGAAACTCCCGACGTAGCAAGAGCCTTAGGGTGTTCCCCTGCAAAGGCTAGACGTAGTCCAAATGCTGTTTTTCTTAACATAAGAATCACCGTGACTGCTGCAACGGCTGCAACATAAACGGGTGCGATCTGGAACCTTTCTTCTAAGGGAAGTGCGGGTGTCGACCCTGTCACATCGAATAACACTTTAGCTATAAAAGGTGGAATCCCCATAGCTAGCATATTGATACCAGTGCCAGCGACAATCTGATTAGCTTTCAGATTGATGACAAGGAGACCATAGAGGAAAGCCATAATCAGACCAAAAACTCCTCCTGCAAAAAAACCTAGCCAGGGGGAATGGAAGACCGACGTCACAACTGCTGCTGAAAAAGCCCCGATTAACATCTTCCCTTCAAGCGAGATATTGATCGTACCACTTCGTTCACTCAATACACCTCCTAGGGCAGCAAAAATGAGCGGGGTTGCGAGTCGAATTGTCGCATAAACTAATTCAAATCCTGGTTCAGCCAGCATGCTCCTCGTCCTTTCCTGAAGAATTACTTTTTTTCTTCGCATGCCAAAATGAAAAGGCACCTTCCGCTGAAACACAGAGCATAACCATCGCTTGAAGAATGGCAGCGAGATCCCGAGTGACATAGGTCGTTTCAAGATCGAGCTCGGCCGTCCCTTTCTGCAGAACACCAAAAAATACCGCGCTTATGACCAGCCCAATCGGATGCGAGCGCGCAAGGAGCGCCACCGGAATGGCGATAAAACCGTAATCAGGAGAAAACCCAAGACGAAACCTGCCTGTTTGCGTCAAAACTTCCGCTATTCCCACTAAGCCTGCCATACCACCAGCAAGAACCATCGTTAAAACCTGGAGCCGTTTCGAATTAATGCCAGCAAGCCTTGCTGCATCGGGATTACTACCGCTTACACGGATCGCAAAACCGAGGCTAGTTTTTGCGAGTAAAAACCAAACAATACATGCGAGCAGCGGTGCTAATAGGAGTCCATACGAAAGAGGAGCCCCATCAAAAAACTCTAGTACGGGCAGCATGTAACTCGCATTGACCTCACGAGACTCTGGATTTTGCGAATCAAGGCTGGGAAAAAGATAGAGAGCCGCATAGCTTGTCAGGCCAGAGGCAACAAAGTTAAGCATGATGCAAGCAATCACTTCGTGACTCCCTCTGTAAGCACGAAGCCAGCCGGCCAGCCCCCCCCATAAGCCACCAACGACAAACCCTGATGCCCCCGCAAGGATAGCACCATAAGGAGCAGGTATTTCCGGAAAAAGGAGTGCCGTCGCAACAGTTGCCATAGCCCCCATGTAAAGCTGGCCTTCAGCTCCCACATTAAATAGCCCAGCCTTAAAAGGCAGTGCCACAGCTAACCCGCAGAATATAAGAGGCACAGCAAAGAAGAGAGATAACCCAAAGGCATAAGGAGTACCCATTCCTCCCAAAAAAATGACCCTTAGAACATTGAAAGGATCTTCCCCTGCAAAATAGGTTACACTTACCCCTAGAAAAAGTCCGACCAGCGCCGCAAGAATTGGTCTTAGCACCAGAACGAGGTGGGTTAAGTTCATGAGACTCCTCCCCCACCCATAAGATGGCCCAAGTGAACCTCGTCGGTTGCACCCCGTGTAAACTCACCGACGATGCGACCTTCGTACATCACAAGTATGCGGTCACTGAGTGCCATAACCTCATCTAGCGAGGTCGAAATTAAGAGAACACCAACGCCCTCGTTGCGTGCTTTGATCAAGCGCTGATGAATTGCAAAGGATGCAGCAATATCAACTCCGCGGGTTGGTTCGGCTGCAATTAATACCCGCGGATTTCTTGCAAATTCACGGGCGATAATTAATTTCTGTTGATTACCTCCGGACATTGACCGCAGTGTTGCAGCCGCGTCTGGGGGTCTTATATCAAAGTCCTTATGCGCCTCTTTCAACGCTTTTAATGCAGTCTTTCGCCTTAATAAGCCCCATGAGGAAGAGAAGGTACTTCGATGCAATCCTAATAGAAAATTATCGAGTTGCGTGGCATCAAGCAAAAGTCCATCACGATGACGGTCTTGTGGAATAACCCCTAATGCCAGAGGCCTTCCTCGCGGTTCTTGAATCAAGCTATGCCCGAGTAAGGAGGCAATACCTAAAAGCTTAAATTTCTTTTGTTCAAGCAAATGCCGTGGATCAGAAAGAAGTGAAATTAATTCACTCTGACCATTCCCCTCAACGCCCGCAATTCCGACAATTTCGCCAGCTTTAACCTCAAGCGACAGGCCATTTAATTTCGGCTTTGATTTAGGTTGCGCAAACGTGACGTGTTCGAGCTTTACCAGCGCTTCACCAACAGGACGGGTTAACTCCGTGTTGAGCGAAAGATCTAGGACCCTGCCCACCATCAGAGCGGCGAGAGAACTTTCAGTTTGGCCTTTTACCGCCCCCGTTCCAACAACCCGCCCACGTCGAATGACGGTGTAGTCATCACAATGTTGCAGGACTTCTTTTAACTTATGGGTAATGATGATTACAGTTTTACCGTCAGATTTTAACTTTTTTAAACTAGCAAAAAGCTCACTCGACTCCTGCGGGGTAAGAACCGCTGTTGGTTCATCGAGGATCATAATATCAACTTGCCGAAAAAGAAGCTTGGCAATCTCAAGCCGCTGCTGTTCTCCGACCGTTAAAGCTCCAACTTG
>JACCDO010505997.1_pt1 | contig 12013 bp, 10 predicted proteins | sample 7446101 | NCBI WGS metagenome assembly JACCDO01 (sample SAMN15323440, study PRJNA562643) | freshwater metagenome | isolation source: river surface water | place: USA:Blue River Watershed | collected 2017-08-16 | reverse complement strand
TTGGATTTACTCAACTACTCTATACGCCAAAGGGTAGGGCGGTGAGTACGCGACAAGTATATGATATCGTAAAAAGGCATTTGTCCACCGTTACTACTGCAGAGAAGAAAAGTCCACACGTGCTCAGGCACAGTTTTGCAACCCATTTGACCGGAAATGGCGCAGAACTAACTGCTGTGAAAGAACTCCTTGGGCATAGCTCCTTAGCCGCTACACAGGTATATACCCACAACAGTATTGAGCGGTTGAGGGATATCCATAAAAAGGCCCATCCTAAAGGATGATTTTTCGTTCTTTTTGGCATTATTTATTTGGCGCTGCTCCTTTTCTTTTGTAACTTAAGAGTGAAGAAAATTATCCAAAACCTAAAAAACTCTAGTTATGACAGTGAATGTTCATGCAGTGCATTTTGAAGCCGATGCTAAACTTTTAGAGCATATCAATAAGAAAATAGGAAAGCTTGCCAATCACCACGATCGCATCATGGCAGTCGACATATTTTTAAAACTGGATAATGTAATACACCAAATAAAGGATAAGGTTGCAGAGATCCGTGTTCAGATTCCAAGACACGAATTATTCGTAAAACAGAGCACCAAATCTTTTGAGGAATCCTTTGATATGGCCATGGATTCTATGCTGGTTCAGATCAAGAAAGTGAAGGAGAAACAGTTGGCCTGATTGGTTTCCTGAAATATTTAGAAATTTTTCCTGCCAAAATTTTTGCATTTAAAGTTTTCCATTACCTTTGCATTCCCCTGAAAAAAGGGGTAGATCTTTATTTTTTTCAAAGGTATACTGGTAAGGAAGAAAAGGCCATTATCCAACTATTTAAGCCAGAGTAGCTCAGCTGGTAGAGCAGCTGATTTGTAATCAGCTGGTCGGGGGTTCGAGTCCCTTCTCTGGCTCTGAGACTGATTGGTAAATCAACCTCCATTCAGAGTGTTAACTAGTGGGGGCAGGTTCCAGAGCGGCCAAATGGGGCGGACTGTAAATCCGCTGTCTTTCGACTTCAGTGGTTCGAATCCACTCCTGCCCACATTCAAAAGGATTGGGTTTGAACTTTTTTACCAGTATACACTGCGGGAGTAGCTCAGTTGGTAGAGCGATAGCCTTCCAAGCTATAGGTCGCGGGTTCGAGCCTCGTCTCCCGCTCAAAAGCCGCTACAGCGGCCCAAAGCCGTTGTAGCTCAGTGGTAGAGCACTTCCTTGGTAGGGAAGAGGTCGTGAGTTCGATTCTCACTAACGGCTCCACCGTAAGGGAAAAAACTTTTGATATTCGTCCCAAAGTCAATAACTTTGCGGCCGTTTCAATAGGTAAATCAAGTAAAAACAAACAAAAACGGATAACAATGTCTAAAGAGACTTTTAAGCGGGACAAACCCCACGTAAACATTGGTACCATTGGCCACGTTGACCATGGTAAAACCACGTTGACTGCTGCGATCACTGACATCCTTTCTAAGAGAGGTCTTGCTCAAGCAAAAAAGTATGATGAAATCGATGGTGCCCCTGAAGAAAAAGAAAGAGGTATCACCATCAATACTGCACACGTGGAGTACGAAACAGCTTCTCGTCACTACGCACACGTTGACTGTCCAGGTCACGCTGACTACGTTAAGAACATGATTACTGGTGCTGCACAAATGGACGGTGCTATCCTTGTAGTTGCGGCTACAGATGGTCCGATGCCACAAACGAAGGAGCACATCCTTCTTGCACGTCAGGTAGGTGTTCCCCGTATTGTTGTTTTCATGAACAAGGTTGACCTTGTTGATGATCCTGAATTGCTTGAATTAGTTGAAATGGAAATCCGCGAAGAATTGACTAAGCGTGGTTTCGATGGAGATAATACACCAATCATCAAGGGTTCTGCTACAGGTGCTCTTGCAGGTGAAGAAAAGTGGGTTGCCACTGTAAACGAATTGATGGATGCGGTTGATTCTTATATCCCACTTCCTCCTCGTCCAGTTGACATGGCCTTCTTGATGTCTGTTGAAGACGTATTCACTATCACTGGTCGTGGTACAGTTGCTACCGGTCGTATTGAGCGTGGAAGAATCAAAGTTGGTGAAGGTGTTGAAATCGTTGGTATGATGGAAGACAAATTGACTTCTACTTGTACTGGTGTTGAGATGTTCCGTAAGTTGCTTGACGAAGGTGAAGCTGGAGACAACGCTGGTCTTCTCCTCCGTGGTATTGAAAAGAGCCAAATCCGTCGTGGTATGGTTATTTGTAAGCCTGGTTCAATCACTCCACACACTGAATTCAAAGGTGAAGTTTACGTATTGAGCAAAGATGAAGGTGGACGTCACACTCCTTTCTTCAACAAATACCGTCCTCAGTTCTATTTCCGTACAACTGACGTAACAGGAGAGTGTACTCTTCCTGCAGGTACTGAAATGATTATGCCTGGTGATAACACTAACATCACTGTTAAGTTGATCCAGCCAATCGCGATGGAAAAAGGTTTGAAGTTTGCGATCCGTGAAGGTGGCCGTACCGTAGGTGCTGGTCAGGTTACGGAGATCCTCAAGTAAGCCTAAACGATAATTGCCGAAAGGCTTTATCCAAAGCATAAATAACAAAGTACCTGGAGAATCCTCTGGGTACTTTGTTTCTTAAAGAACGGGCATAGTTCAATGGTAGAATAGAGGTCTCCAAAACCTTTGATCTGGGTTCGAATCCTAGTGCCCGTGCAAATGAAAAGAATGACTACTTTTGTTTAAATTAGTTATTCGCAAAAAATACAATATGAACAAGATCCAAACATACTTCAAAGACTCTTACAACGAGTTGATGGAAAAAGTGACTTGGCCAAACTGGCAACAATTACAACAGTCAACCATGATCGTATTGGTGGCCACATTGGTCATTACAGCGATTGTATGGGTTCTAGATCTTGGCAGTAGCACTGTCCTTAAATTCATTTACTCATTGTTCAAGTAATGGAAGAAACAACAGTACAACAGGAAACAAAATGGTATGTTCTTCGTGTCATCAGTGGCAAGGAGAAGAAGGTGAAGGAGTACCTAGATAAAGACATTCTCCGTAATGGTTGGGATAATGTAATCAAGCAGATTTTCTTACCAGTTGAGAAAGTATACAAAGTTCAGAATGGTAAAAAAGTAATGCGCGAGCGCAACTTCTATCCTGGTTATGTAATGATTGAATGTGTGGGTGGTAAACTCCATGATGATATCATCTCCGCCATCAAGAATACAACTAACGTTATTCATTTCCTTGGAAAAGAAAATCCAATTGCATTGCGCAAAGCGGAAGTGAACAAGATGTTGGGTAAGATTGATGAGATGAGTGATGCAGGTGGAATGATCATGAGCGAACCGTTCATCATCGGAGAGACAATCAAAATTGTTGATGGTCCTTTCAATGATTTCAATGGTGTTATCGAAGAAGTAAATGATGAAAAGAAGAAGTTGAAAGTAACAGTAAAAATCTTCGGAAGATCTACGCCTGTTGAATTGAACTACATGCAAGTAGAAAAATTATCCTAAATAAATTTTTAGATAACTAAAAAAGGTAACCATTTGGTTACCTTTTTTTATGTCTATGTTTCAAGATTAATTGCTAGAACCTTCAGCAGGAGCTGGTGTTTCAGCTGCAGGTGCTGCTGGCACTGGTGTTTCTACAACTACTGGAGCTGGTGCAGGAGCTGGTGCTGGTTTTGGTGCTACTTTCTTTTTAGCAGCCTTTTTCGGAGCAGCTTTTTTAGGTGCTACTTTTTTTGCAGCTTTCTTTGGAGCAGCTTTTTTAGGTGCTGCTTTTTTTGCGGCTTTTTTAGGAGCAGCTTTCTTTGCAGCTTTTTTAGGTGCTGCTTTTTTTGCGGCTTTTTTTGGAGCAGCTTTTTTTACAGCTTTTTTCGCTGATTTCTTTGCAGCTTTTTTAGGTGCTGCTTTTTTTGCGGCCTTTTTAGGAGCAGCTTTTTTTACAGCCTTTTTAGCTGTTTTCTTTGCAGCCTTTTTAACTACCTTTTTAGGTGCTGCCTTTTTTGCCTTCTTCGGAGCAGCTTTTTTGGCTGACTTTTTACTTGATTTTTTTGAAGATGCCATAATGTAAAATTTAATAAGTTCTAGATTGCTGAAAAACCAAATGAAAATTAACAATTAAAATCAATTCTTCACAAAACATTTTCAAAATATAATCCACATTTATTGTGGGTAGGTTGGCCGACTATACCATCAGCTAAAAAATAGGGGGGGGGGTAATTCTTGTAAAGAAGGGCATACTTTTGAGGCTGGGAAAGCATTTGCGGGAAAAAACTTGGCAGATGATTGGAGATTTAAACTTTGTCCCTTACCTTTGCACCCCCAATCGAAAGTTCTTTTTTTGAAAGGATTTGGGAGTTCCAATAAAATGTTGGAACGCTATCACCAAAAAACAATTTTATTATGGCTAAAGAAATTTCTGGCTATGTAAAGTTGCAGGTTAAAGGCGGACAAGCCAATCCTGCACCACCGGTTGGACCTGCATTAGGTTCCAAGGGTGTCAACATCATGGAGTTCTGTAAGCAATTCAATGCTAGGACTCAAGACAAGATAGGTAAAGTATTACCTGCACTTATTACTGTCTACACAGACAAATCATTCGACTTCGTCATCAAGACTCCTCCTGCAGCTGTTCAGTTGTTAGAGGTAAGCAAGCTTCAGAGTGGTTCCAAAGAGCCTAACCGTCAAAAGGTGGGTAAGGTAAGCTGGACCCAGGTAGAGGCGATTGCAAAAGACAAGATGCCTGATCTCAACTGCTTCACTTTGGAAAGTGCCATGAAAATGGTTGCCGGTACAGCAAGAAGTATGGGTATCACTGTTGAAGGCAAAGCCCCATGGGAAAATTAATTGATCACAGCTTAAATCTTTATTAAGATGGGAATCACAAAAAAAAGAAAAGCAATTGCAGGTAAGGTAGACGACAAAAAGATCTATTCTCTTACCGAAGCTTCAGGTTTAGTAAAAGAAATTAATTGTACAAAGTTTGATAGTTCAGTGGATTTGCACATCAGATTAGGTGTTGATCCAAAGAAAGCAGACCAAGCAGTTCGCGGTACTGTTACCCTTCCACATGGAACTGGTAAGACCAAGAAAGTATTGGTTCTCTGCACACCTGAAAAAGAAGCGGAAGCTACTGCAGCAGGTGCTGACTTTGTTGGACTAGATGAATTTATCCAAAAAATTGAAGGTGGATGGACTGATATCGATGTTATCATCGCTACTCCTTCTGTCATGCCTAAGTTAGGTAAGCTGGGTAAAGTGCTTGGTCCACGTAACTTGATGCCAAACCCTAAGACAGGTACTGTAACAAATGATGTTTCAGCTGCTATCAAGGATGTAAAGGCAGGTAAAGTTGCATTTAAAGTGGATAAAGCGGGTATCGTTCACGCATCAATTGGTCGTGTTAGCTTCTCTTCAGAAAAGATCACTGAAAACAGTTTGGAATTGCTTAATGCAATCATCAAGGCAAAGCCTTCAACTGCAAAAGGTACTTATTTGAAGAGCGTGTTCATGGCAAGCACCATGAGTCCAGCTATCGCTATCGATACAAAAGTATTGGTACACTAAGAGTGAACTATTTTTAAAAAAATTAAACAGCTTAACACATGAATAAGCAAGAAAAAAATGAAGTGATTGAAGTGCTGAAGGAGAAATTCAGTCAGTACAGCAACTTCTATATTACAGATACAGAATCACTTTCTGTTGAACAAGTTTCTAATTTAAGAAGAGCTTGTTTCGATAAGCAAGTAGAAATGAAGGTGGCAAAAAACACCCTTATCCGTAAAGCGCTAGAATCATTGGATGCAGAAAAATATGCAGGTGTTTACGACTCTTTGCACAATGTAACTGCATTGATGTTTTCTGAGAATCCAAAAGAACCAGCACTCATCATCAGTGGTTTCCGTAAAGGTGCTAACACTGAAAAGCCTGTTTTGAAAGCAGCTTTCATCAATGGTGATGTTTATGCAGGCGATAACAACCTTAAAGCACTTACGCAGATCAAAACTAAGCATGAGCTTATTGGTGAGGTTATCGGCTTGTTGCAATCTCCAGCCAAGCGCGTTCTTGCTGGTTTGTTGCAGCACCACGAAAAGCAAGCTGAAACTGCAGCTGCTGAATAAGAATTGTAAAAAACCCAACGCCACTGAGGTTCAAATGTGGCATATTTATAACCATCCGCTGGAGCCAAAAGCACTGAAAGCGGTTTAAAAAGTAAAAAAATGGCAGACGTAAAAGCATTAGCCGAACAACTAGTAGGCTTAACAGTAAAAGAAGTACAAGAATTAGCTGACGTTTTGAAAGCTGATTATGGAATCGAACCAGCTGCAGCTGCAGTAGTTGTAGCAGCAGGTGAAGGTGGTGGCGCAGCCGCTGCTGAAGAGAAAACAGCATTTGACGTTATCTTGAAGAACGGTGGAGCTAACAAGCTTGCTGTTGTGAAGATCGTTAAAGATTTGACTGGTCTTGGACTTAAAGAAGCAAAAGACCTTGTTGATGGTGCACCAAAAGCAGTTAAAGAGGGTGTATCTAAAGCTGAAGCTGATGACTTGGCTGCTAAGCTTAAAGAAGCTGGCGCTGAAGTTGAAGTTAAATAAGCACAACGTTTATTTTTATAGAAAACCGGACAATCGTCCGGTTTTTTTATGCCCAAAACCCCAAAATTTTCGGTCACCCAAGAATCATGCCAAAATCTTGCTCAAGCCCAATAAATTTGTCAGTTTCAGCATATTATCCTAACTTCGCAATCCCTTAAATTGGGCTTATTACAATTTGGAACTCCGTTGAAGTCGTAAGTGTTTGAAAATCAGTTTTTTGTGATTGGAAGACGACAATGGAACTTTATTGTTTTAAAATATACACACTTTAAAAAGCACATCATTCTATGTCTTCAGCAAAAGTGGCTTCTAGCAGAGTACATTTTGGTAAGGTAAAACACCTAGCAGAAACTCCGGATCTATTAGAAATTCAAATTCAGTCGTTCAAGGATTTTTTCCAATTGGAAACTACTCCCGACAAACGTAACAACGAAGGTTTGTTTAAGGTATTCAAGGAAAACTTTCCTATCAATGATACCAGAAACATCTTCATGTTGGAGTTTCTTGACTACTTCATTGATCCGCCACGATACACTATTGAAGAGTGTATGGAGCGTGGATTAACTTATGCAGTTCCGCTTAAGGCAAAATTGCGTTTGAGCTGTAATGATGAAGAGCACGTCGACTTCCAAACAATTGTACAGGATGTATTCTTGGGTAATATTCCTTACATGACACCAAGAGGTACTTTTGTAATCAATGGTGCTGAAAGGGTAGTTGTATCTCAGTTGCACCGTTCACCTGGTGTATTCTTTGGTCAATCACTACATCCAAATGGAACAAAAATTTATTCTGCTCGTGTAATTCCTTTCAAGGGTGCATGGATGGAATTTGCTACAGATATCAACAACGTGATGTATGCTTACATCGATCGTAAAAAGAAATTCCCTGTAACTACATTGTTGCGTTCTATCGGTTTTGAAACTGATAAAGACATTCTTGAATTGTTCGGAATGGCTGATGAAGTTAAAGCTGATAAGAAAACACTTTCTGCAATGGTTGGAAAGCGTTTGGCTGCAAGAGTATTGAAGACATGGGTAGAAGATTTCGTAGACGAAGATTCTGGTGAAGTAGTTTCTCTTGAGAGAAATGAAGTGGTATTAGAGCGTGATAAAGTTTTGAATGAAAATGATATTGAAACCATTCTTGAAACTGAAGTAAAGAGTGTGTTTATTCAGAAGGAAGAAGTGAGTGGTGATTATGCAATCATCTACAATACTTTGAACAAGGATACTTCAAACTCTGAATTGGAAGCGGTACAGCACATCTACAAGCAATTGAGAGGAGCTGATGCACCAGATAACGAGACTGCTCGTGGTATCATCGACAAATTATTCTTTAGTGATAAGCGTTATGATCTTGGTGAAGTAGGTCGTTATAAGATCAACAAAAAGTTGAACCTTAACTACGGTCTTAACCAGAAGACACTTACAAAAGAAGATATCATTGAAATCATTAAATATCTTGTTCGCTTAACCAACGGTAAAGCAGAGATTGATGATATTGATCACTTGAGCAACAGACGTGTACGTACAGTAGGAGAGCAGTTGTATGCTCAGTTTGGTGTGGGTCTAGCAAGGATGGCGAGAACAATCCGTGAGCGTATGAACGTACGTGATAACGAGGTTTTCACACCTGTAGATTTGATCAACGCTCGTACACTTTCATCTGTAATCAATTCCTTCTTTGGAACATCTCAGCTTTCACAGTTCTTGGATCAAACCAATCCATTGAGTGAGATCACGCACAAGCGTCGTATCTCCGCTCTTGGCCCCGGTGGTCTAAGCAGAGAGCGTGCAGGTTTCGAGGTGCGTGACGTACACTATTCACACTATGGTCGTCTTTGTACCATTGAAACACCAGAAGGTCCGAACATTGGTTTGATTTCTACACTTTGCGTTCACGCAAAGATCAATGAGATGGGTTTCATTGAAACGCCATATAGAAAAGTAAACAATGGTAAGGTTGAAGTTAAAAAGTTGACTTACCTCAGTGCTGAAGAAGAAGATACAGCTAAGATTGCACAGGCAAACGTTCCTTTGAATGATAAGAGTGAGTTTGCTGAAGATAAGGTTAAGGCAAGACAGACAGGCGACTTCCCAATTCTTGAACCGAATGAGGTGGAGTTCATGGACGTTGCACCTAATCAGATTGTAGGTCTTAGTGCATCTCTTATTCCATTCTTGGAGCATGATGACGCCAACCGTGCGTTGATGGGATCAAACATGCAACGTCAGGCTGTTCCTTTGATCAAGCCACAGGCTCCAATTGTAGGAACCGGACTTGAAGCTAAAGCGGCTCGTGATGCGCGTATTCAAATGCACGCTGAAGGAAATGGTGTTGTTGAGTTTGTTGATGCAAATGAAATTCATGTTCGTTATGAGCGTGACGAAGCTCAAAAGCTTGTAAGCTTTGAAGATGATTTGAGGATTTATAGACTTACTAAGTTTATCAAAACCAACCAAGAAACTTCAATCACACTAAGACCAGCAGTAGCTAAAGGTCAGCGTGTTAAAGAAGGTGATTTCTTGACTGAAGGATATGCTGTAAAGAATGGTGAACTTGCATTGGGTCGTAACTTGAAAGTGGCATTCATGCCTTGGAAAGGTTACAACTTCGAGGATGCGATTGTAATCAATGAGAAAGTAGTAAGTGAAGACTTATTTACTTCAATTCATATCTCTGAATTTGAACTTGAGGTGCGTGATACGAAGTTGGGTGAAGAAGAGTTGACTCCAGATATTCCAAACGTTTCAGAAGAAGCTACTAAAGATCTTGATCAATATGGTATTATACGTATTGGTGCTCAAGTAAAAGAAGGTGATATCATCATTGGTAAGATTACACCAAAAGGTGAGAGCGATCCAACTCCAGAAGAGAAGTTGTTGAGAGCAATCTTCGGTGATAAGGCTGGTGATGCAAAAGATGCTTCTTTGAAAGCTCCAAGTGGAACTGAAGGTGTGGTTATTGGCAAGAAACTTTTCCAACGCGCAAAGAAGGATAAGAATTCAAAGGCTAAAGAAAAAGCAGCAATAGAAAAGCTTGAGGCAGTCCATACACAGAATGAAAAAGATTTACTTGAGTTATTGGTTAGCAAACTTCAGACTTTATTGAAGGATAAAGCTTCTTCAGGTGTTTCTAACAACTTTGGTGAAGTGATCATCGGTAAGGGCGCTAAGTTCAATCCTAAATCATTGGCTAGCATCGACTATCAGAATGTAAATCCTTTGGGATGGACAGGAGATGAAAAGATCGATGATGCTATCAATACTTTGTTGCACAACTACAACATCAAGTACAACGAAGAACTCGGACGTTACAAGCGTGAGAAATTCAATATTTCAATTGGTGACGAATTACCAGCTGGTGTATTGAAACTAGCTAAAGTATACCTTGCTGTTAAGCGTAAGCTTAAAGTAGGTGATAAGATGGCGGGTCGTCACGGTAACAAGGGTATCGTTGCTAAGATTGTAAGAGCAGAAGACATGCCATTCCTTGAGGATGGAACGCCAGTGGATATTGTTCTTAACCCATTGGGTGTACCTTCTCGTATGAACTTAGGACAGATCTATGAAACCATCTTAGGATGGGCAGGGGAGAAGTTGGGTATGAGATTCTCTACTCCAATCTTTGATGGTGCAACCGTTGATGAAATCAAAGGATTAATCGATCAAGCACAATTGCCTAGCTTCGGACATACTTACCTCTATGATGGTGAGACTGGAGATCGTTTCCACCAGAAAGCAACAGTAGGTATCATCTATATGCTTAAGCTTCATCACATGGTTGATGATAAGATGCACGCACGTTCTATCGGTCCATATTCATTGATTACACAGCAGCCATTAGGTGGTAAAGCTCAATTCGGTGGTCAGCGTTTTGGTGAGATGGAAGTTTGGGCACTTGAAGCTTATGGTGCTTCTAATATCCTTCAAGAATTGTTGACGCTGAAGTCTGATGATATCATCGGAAGAGCGAAGACTTATGAAGCGATTGTGAAGGGCGATAACGTACCACGTGCTGGTATTCCTGAATCATTCAATGTATTGGTACATGAGCTAAGAGGTCTAGGTTTAGATCTTAAGTTTGATAACTAATATTTAGAAACAATAGTACAAAGCCATCCCAATTGGGGTGGCTTTTTTTATGATTTTATTTGCTTGTAGTAGTTTAAATAATAGATATCTTCCATTATAGCTTAATTGCATGGATCCAATTCACATATCCGGATTTCAACAAATTGATTTCTTATCCTTGAGGTCTCAGCTGCTTTATACAGGAAGGGTAGATACCAAGTATATTTTGCATTATCAGGATTGGGTTGATGTAATTGGTTCATTAAAGGATGCGTATTGTGTTGTTTTGCATCATGGAAAAATTAGTCAGACCTATTCTACAGTATACTATGATAGTCCTGATTTGAGGTTTTATATGGCTCACCACAATGGTCGTGGTAATAGGATGAAAATGAGAACAAGGACTTACAGCGACGGGCTCTCTTTTTTTGAGGTTAAACAAAAAACAAATAAAGGACTAACCATTAAAGAGCGGCATACAGAACCAACTGATCAGTTTAGTGGACTGCTTCCGCAGCTTGAAATTGTGTATGATCGTGTAACCATGTATGATAAGAAATTTGAGGAAAAACTAACCTTTGATTTTAATCTTAGATTTCGCAATGATACATCTGAAGTAGGGTTTGACTCAATTGTGATAGCAGAGTCAAAAAAAATGAAATACACAGATTCTGTATTTGTAAACGAAATCAAACGTAAAAAAATAAATAGTAATTCAGTGAGTAAATATTGTCTTGGAATGGCTAGCTTGAATACCAATCTTAAGCAAAATAATTTCAAGGCAGTATTACATGCAATTAATAAACTAAAAAACAAATATGAACTTGCTTCAAATTATTAGTAGTTGGCCCTGGGAAGAAGTAAATCCTGTTTTTGTTGCTAAACTTATCGTCGATTTAGTAGCGGTCTATGTACTAGCGAAATTTATCTATTTGAAGAAACACCATCGAACAGATTTATTTCTTACTTTTTTCTCTTTCAATATCATTGTTTTCTTTATTAGTTATTTGTTGAATAGGGTAGACCTTAGTACTGGCGCGGCATTCGGACTGTTTGCTATTTTCTCCATGTTGAGGTATCGTACAGAAGGCATTTCGGCAGTCGACATGACTTATTTGTTTTTGTGTATAGCACTTGGACTTATTTTGGCAGTGAGTACTGGTAGTTTTTTAGAACATCTTATTCTCGCTGGCTTTGTTTTGTTCATTACTGCTATTCTTGAAAAAGGTATTGTTGCAAAACGCAGGAGTAAAATCACTATTCAATTTGAGCGACCTGAATTGGCGCACCCTGATAACCGAAAAGAATTGATTGATGAATTATCAAAAAGAACTGG
>JACCDO011947260.1_pt1 | contig 12014 bp, 9 predicted proteins | sample 7446101 | NCBI WGS metagenome assembly JACCDO01 (sample SAMN15323440, study PRJNA562643) | freshwater metagenome | isolation source: river surface water | place: USA:Blue River Watershed | collected 2017-08-16 | reverse complement strand
CTTTAGGGCGCTGTATACTTGTACACTCACAGCACGGTGCCGAGTGACACGAAGTTGAATGCTACGAAAAACATAATCTGAATGTTCATGGCACGGTTCTTCTCCGCCGAGTAGCGCAACATCTCTTCCTGTGTGCGCACCACGCCATCATTCGATGTGAACATTGCACGTTGTGCAGCGAGCTCTTTCATGCGCTCATTCAGTTCTTTGTTAGCCGCCTCTATCTGGGGACCGCGGGCATTCACGGCCTGGGCACGGGCATTGCCAACATGTCCGATAATCTCCAACAGCGAATTCAGGCGCTTGTTCAGGTCCACTACCTTATCTAGCACGGTATTGAGTGTCGTTTTATCTGCCTGATTGGGTGCAGACGCCATATCCAAGAAGGCAGACAGACCAGCCTTGTAACGCGCTTCATAGAAGCAGTACTCCTTCTGGACAGCAGCGTAGAAGTCCTTATCGGCTTTAATCTGCTCATCTAATGAACCGAGACCACCGGGAATCTTGCCGGTTCCAACAAGATTCGATACGTAGTTGTCGAGCGCCTGCTGATTCACGCGCCCCATGTCATCAACGGTCAGTGTGGTGGTGCTGACACCGCCGGTGTACACATCACCAATCTGATGGGGTGCGACTGTCTCGTCTCCGCATATCGGCTTCGTGCCACTGGGTACGGGGTTTGTGTACACACGGCCCGAATAATGGAGACCGGAGGCACCATCCTGTGTTGGCACGCGCTGCAGTGGGAGAGTAACAACAGGCACAGGCGGTGCAGGTGCTGGTGGGGGTGGCGGAGCCTGATACGATTGGCTGTTGCCCATTCTCTACATTGCATCTCTGTTATTTGCGACGGCCACCGCCTACGTGAATTCCTGTACCGCCGGCACTCGCCACAAACGACGCTTTCTGCACCTGACCAGACGCCACCACTTGATATACGAGATAGCCGAGTGTACCGATGGCAAGTACGCCAAATGCAATCGACAGGCCTAACAGTACATCCCGGGTTGACTGACGGAATGTGCGCTGCAGGCCGAGGATGTTCACGTAGGGCGAGGCCTTTACCTTCGGGTTCACAGAACCGGCCTGGCCCGCACGTGTACCGGCTTCGTTGCGGAGTTCCTTGAGTGCGGCTTTCTCTTCGGCAACCTGACGCGCTAGACCCTGCAGTGAATCCATTTGCTCACTGGCGGCCAGCATCTGATCACTCCGAGCGCGGAGCTCCTCCACGTGTTTGCGCCACCGCCGCAGCACCTCCTCTGTAGCGGCCTGACCCTGTGCGGGAGAACCCGCCTGGATACCATCGCGCCATCCACCAAATGTCTTACCGAACTCCTCCATGAAGTTGTCGAACTGTTTCTGTTCTGCAGCCTGTTCATCTGGTGACCACGACATATTCCCCTAACCAATGCGCCTAAAGAAAATGACAAATTAGATAGATAAATGGAAACCTCGACTGATGCGATATACATGGCTATTTCCAGTCACGTACAACGCCTCATGAATCGTGGTGATTTTGACGCAGCCAAAATAGTGGCATCCATGTCATCACTGCCACCTCTCCTGAAATCACTGATTCTTCGACGCATTGATACAGAGGTGTCTATGCAGCGCAAATCCGCAACACCCGTGCAACACCCGCAGTCGGACTAGGGCGCAGAATCTCTACCACATCGCCGGGCACGAGCCCCATTACACGCGACTGCATATCGTGGTGCTTGATGAGCGGCAACTGCGACTTCTGGGTAACATGCAAGCGGACCATAACCGCCTTTGCCTCGTCAGCTGTTAGCTTACGATGCGGTGGCACCAGTACGTGGCGCCCAGGGTGCACCACAACCTGTTTGATATGGAAGAAGGTCATGCGCACCTTGCCGCTCTGCCACTGCTGGAGGGCATACTTGTCAAAGGCCTCGTGATACGGCTCATTCAGAATCACGATGATATCATCGGTCTTCGTCACCACACTGTTTGCATCTGGTGGCTCATTGAATAGACGGGGCGCAAAGGTTCCGAGCTTAGACCGGATACGCTCCTGAATCTGGTAGACCACCACGGCACGCTCACAGGGTGCTGCGGAGTCCGCCTTCTTCTTGGCATAGATGTCGAGAGCCCGGGGATGCCCCTCTGCAAGAGTCAGAATCTGGTCAGGTGCGATGTTCTGATAGATAGCGGTGTCATAGCCGCGGTCCTCCAGGATATCGAGCAGTGTTTGACGCGACCGAAGGATGATGTCCGCGACACCTGGCTCCAGAGAGCTGCCGGCAATCGACTTTGCTGCAGCGTTTGCGTTCGTATTTGCAGATGCTTCCATTGTACTGCTCCTACTGGGTCGGTACAATCAAAGCCAGTCACTTTTACCCAATGCTTATCCCAACTTCTCAACCTTTATCTCGGCACCGTCGATAGCAGCCCCTCCTTCCATGGAAGATGTGAGCTCCATAGGCTCAGCCCCACCCATCTGTGATACAGGCGTCATACCTGCCCATGCTACACGCCTACCGCCACCACGCTGGGGTCTCCTGTCTGCACCACCAATCTGGGGATTAATGAACATGTATACGCCACCGGCTGGAACACCACCGCCTCCACCACCGACCTGTGAGCCAGGGGCTGCTGCACTCTCCTCACCTTCCTTTGAGACAGTTACAGACATCCCTCCCTCTTCATTGCCACTGCTACCACTACCGTTCACCTGTCCACTGCCACCACCGTTCACAGCCGCAACCACCTCCTGTGCGACACCCGCCATCTCCTCCGGCCCCAGATCAATATCCTCCTCCTCTGCACCCGGTACAGTCACAACAGGAGGCCCAGCTGCCATCACAGCCGCATCCACGCGCACATCCTTCAGCTCCGCGCGCACCTCTGTCAGCAGCTCACCCATGCGGTTGCGACCCGTTTTACGGACACCGCCTTCGCCCCAGTACATATCCGGCGACCCATCCACAAGCTTTCGATTTCCCGTTTCCTGCAGAAGGGCAAGGAGGCCAGGGTTCTGCTTGAACTTCTCCACCAACGCCTTCTTTGCCACACGGTCCTTGATAGATTCCCAGTCACCGCGTACGGGGTGGTCGCGACTAGTGCCCATCTTCTTGGCTCGCGCCGCTGTTCCCGCCATACGAATCTCCTCCTGCCAATCTGGGTCAGCAGGGAAGCGCATGGCCTGTACGTAGTGCTCAACGGTCGGCCATGTTTGGCGCGAGACATCGCCACCACCAAACTCAGGATATGCAGTTCCATCGGGTGCCGGTATCTGTAGCCCATCGATGCGGAATGGTGTCAGTGCGGAGTTGCTGAATCCCTGATACTCATTGGTGAGCTTACTATAGAATCGTACCGCCATAGCATCAGACACTGCCTCTGCATCCGCCGACTTTGGACCAGCAGCCGCAGCCAACACCTCCACTGCACCCTCTTCACCCTTGACCTCCTCTGGCGCAGCCGCAACCGCTGCAGCCACCTTCGCAACAACCTTCTCCCCTACCTCCTCCTTCGACTCAGAAGAGGAAGAACCTGCTTCACCAGCACCGCCAGCAGCAGCAGGATTTACAGCGGCCGCTACCTCAACTCCGCGGGCCTCCGCCTTGAACTCCACATCAATCGTTGGCCATGGCCAGTCCGACTCCCGCATCCGCGCCACGGTTGACTCAGTGACAAACCGCATCCCCATATTGCCAATCGACGACATCTCCTGGTCCACCAGTTTCAGAGTGTAAGGCATTGCAATGCGCGAGAATGTGACGCGACTCTGCGTCGTCGGCAGCTGCAGTGTGAGTGTATCTGGTGTTACACCCGTGAAGGTCAGTGGCCCCTCGCATGTTGGGCAGACAAACAGTCCCTCCGCCTCGTTGTAAATCGGAATACGACCACAGCCATTGCAAATCCAGAAGTCCGTTGCATCACCGCGCTTCATCATAGACTCCTGTAGGAAACAGGAGACACCGTGCGAGCACAGCGAATCGCGCTCCATCTCACCGATACGCAGACCACCCTCATTGGCACGACCACCCGTGGGCTGGTGTGTGCGCACCTCACGACGACCCGCACCACGACTGTTCACCTTATCCTCCGTCAAATGGCGCAGACGCATGAAGTGCAGTGGGCACATGTAGATATCTGTCTTGATTTGCGCACCTGTGATACCCGAGTACAGCACATTGTCACCCTCACGATGTACGCCGACCGCCTGTAGCACATCACCCAACTGCTTCACGAAGTCACCGTTGTTGCAGAAGGTCGTGGCATTGAACTTCGCCGCTACTTCGGCCGCAGCACGTCCCGCAACCATCTCCACAAGCTGTGCGACTGTCATACGAGAGATGAAACCACCAGGATTCACCATCACATCTGGCACGAGGCCCTCTGCAGTGCGGGGCATATCTGCCGCCGACACAAACATACCAATCGTACCCTTCTGACCGTGACGCGACGAGAACTTGTCACCAAGTACAGGTGTACGCATCTGAATCACACGCACCTTGACGAGCATGAGCCCGTCGCCTTGATGCAGAACTACAACAGAATCCACGCGACCATGTGTGTGCAGTCCAGGTGTAACAGATGCATCCTTGATGTCGTTCGTGTCAGGTACTACCATATAGCGGCCCACGAGCACCGTGGAGTCATCGACATACTCTCCTTCACGAATAATGCCACGGTCATCGAGCTTCGAGTAATCGAGACCCGGTTTCAGCGACGTCCAGGAGGGCACTGCACCAGGATTCGCAATATGACTGTGCACCTTGGAACGCGGGTCCACCTCTTCCTCGCAGTCATAGGAGCGGAATGACAAGCTCTGGAACATACCACGCGCTACGGAATCCTTGTTAATAATCAGACCGTCATCCTGGTTGTAGCCAGACTCCGATGTTGCCGCGATAATACAGTTGAAGCCGTAAGGCATCTCACCATTCGCGATATTCTCATAATAGAAGGTGCGACACAGAGGTGCCTCACCGTAACACAGCTGACTGCCATATGTGTCGTAGCGATTGTGAATGTTCGTCGTCATGTAACCGATACCCTGTTTGCTCTGGGAGTTCGACAGCTGGTTACGCGGTGCCTGATTGTGGTTCGAGTATGGAATCATAGAGGCCATAAGACCTGTCATAGTCGAAGGATGAATCTCTGCATGGGTATGCTCAGTCGTCAGGTCATCGCCACCCCACCAAGAGATGTAATTCTCGTTCATCTCATAAGGGTCACAGTACTCAATGAAACCGGCAACCGGTGCCAACAGTGCCTCATAGTCCGCAAAGGTTGCAGCGGGATTCTCTGCAAGAGGGTCCAGGAAACGCACAGAACGCAGCGATGCACCTGCGGTCGCCGGTAGAGTACCAAACACCAGGTCGCGCCACTTCATATCACGGAGGGCAGGCAGGCGTGCCAGGAACTCGGCGCCTTCACCATTCAAATGCCACAGAGGCCGCAGCGGACGGCCTTCATCAAGATAGACACGCACCACCTTTTCGGTCGTATTGAATGAGACAGATGCAGTCGGTGACATACACGCAGTCCACTTCAGCAGACGCAGTGTCTTTACAAGACCGACGGGGTCCATCGTAAAACCAACCGTGCCTCCATTGATTTGCACGGTGCATGCCGTTGCACGCACATCTGCAGTGGTGGCCGCAATTGGAACCAGCCCACCCTTCATGCGCATCCAATCGTACACCGGCTTCACAGAAGCACCGAGCGAATACTGCGTCATGATAGACATGTTCTTTGTCACACCGATGTGTGCACCCTGGGGTGTCTCGGACGTGCAGAAGTAACCGATTTGCGACGTATGCAGTTTACGTGGACCGGTCGTCTTCATACCCGTGTCGAAATCCGATACTACACGACGTGTGTGTGACAATGCATCCAGATAAGAGATACGGGCGAGCGGCTGCAGCACACCGGTCTTTGTGTTCATCTCGTTCGTTCCCCACTGACCACCGAATCCGCGCATAATCATCTTGTTGAGCAGCATGGGCTGAAACATAGTACCAACATTGCCAGGGGCGAACAGCTCAAACAGCGCCTCTCCCTGGTACAGCTGGTCGTTACCACGGTATGTGCGGTCAATCTCCTCAATCACCTTCTTGCGCCACTCCTTCCAGCAGCCGTTGAACAGTTCGCGCACGAGTGTGCCGGTAGGCAGGAAGCGATGTGCCCGCATATCATCACGGTCCGACTTTCCACGAACACCGGCCTTGGCCTGAATCGCAGCCCGAGCCATCTCTGCCAGATACAGGGCACGGGCCATCGGCTCATCTGGTACGTGGGGCAGCAGCAGATTGTGAATGATATCGAGCACGTGCTCCTCTGTGAAGCCCTTTGTCAGAGTCTTGATATACTTGGTCGCCGTTGTCTGGTTGTGAATGGGGTATGCATCCTCGATGGATGGCACGAGCTCATACGCCAACGAGTCAGAATCATCAGGGAAAATCATGCGCACAATCTCCTCATCGGACTCAATGCCCATTGCACGGAACAGGATAAAGAGAGGGAAGGAACCACGCACCATCGGCACCGCCACACGAATCTCACCACCCTTCATCATGTAGAGGGCCACACGACGTGTCTGTTTCGTCTCAGGGTGCAGTGATACCACGGATGCATAGGCTGCCACAGGATCCGTTGCCAGCGGCTTCTTCTCCGCATACAGTGTATTGAATGCCTGTTCGCCGCGGGTAATCAGCGTCTTCTCCGCCCCACGCACAATGAAGTAACCACCATAGTCATTGCGGCACTCACCCATCTCTTCGAGTCTCACGGGGTCTGCCACACCCGTCGTACAGAGCTTCGAACGCAGCAGAATCGGCATCTGGAACAGTGGGAACGACTTGAGCACAAATGGCTCGGCCTCACGGAGCTGTGTATGGGTGTACATGGGCTTTCCATCGCGGTCCACAACAGCACGCCCATCCGCACCCTTCACTTCCTCGGTAACCGTCACTTTCACATGAATATCTGCGCTGACCTGGACGGCATACGTTAGGTTTCGCAGACGTGCCTCATTCGGGAACATGCGCCGAACGGTGTTCCCACCATCCAGGGTGATAACGGGTGGAGAGTAGGTGATGGCGAGTTTGTCGGGTGTCGCAGCCGGTCCGCCAATATAGATTTCAACGCGGTACTTGAACTCAGTGGCCTCCTTGTTCAGCGGCTCCTTCAAAAACACAATCGGATTCGATGTATGAATGATAGTGGGAATCTCATCAAACATGCACTGTTCGTATGTGTCGATGTGATGCCGGGTCAATGGAAACTCGGTTTCCTTGAAGTACTTCTCAAGGAACTGCAACCCAATCTGACTGAGAGAATCTGTCGACATCCGCTACTGGTTGGGATGAATTTTGCCCTTCTTCTTTAACCTTGCAACAGACCTCATTCGGAATGACTCTGTTGTAAGTGACTATCAATCAGTGCTTAGAAGCCCTTGAAGATAGTGGCAAGCGATGTAATATGGCTGACTTGCGTGGTATCGAACGGCTGTGGTGCAGCGTTTACGGTTGCAACGGATGCGGCTACCGGCGTCGCGGTGGCATCTGCAATTGTGCGTCCCTGAATAGCCGACACGGTGGTCTCCAATGTATTGCGCGGTACAGATGCTGGCATATGACCCATTCCTACAGCATCTATGATACCACCTCCTGTTTGGCGCGGGGCATCGAACCCGCCGGTAGAATTACACCCACGGCTGATGGGGTTCTCAAAGAAACGACCCATGTCCAGGCTGCGAATCACCTGCGGGGATGTGCCGATTTCTACTGGGAAGCGACCGTAAACCGCGCTAGTGACACCCTGACCCATCGTGTGATCCATAGGTGCCATTCCTCCACGCTGACTGGCTTTCCGTGTTGTGCGCTTCGATGTTGCCTTATAATGCATCATGAGCCCACGTAGTGCCGCCGGCGACAGCGTCGTGTGAAAATGCTCGTCCCAGGTGCGCTTCAGCTGCTCGAGTACACTCGAGTCGGTCTTGCCCCGCTCAATCAGGCCGCGAATCTTCTTGTCAATCGACTCAAAAGAGGCCTGCAGACTCTCCACTGTCACAGACGCCCCGTGACCCGCCTTACGACTTTTGCGACCTGCTCTAGGGCGACGTGCAGTCTTTGCCATATCTCTGCCTTATGCCAGGAAATTTGCAGACTTCGCGATATCAGAACTGTTAAGTCCCAGGTTCGTCAAACCCACATTTGCACGATTCATCGCGACAGCGCCGGCATTACGGAAACTGTTTGTGGCGGCAGTTACAGCCCGGGAAGCGCTATCCATAAAGGATGACGCAGTGCGCGCGATATTCCGGGTAGCCGCCTCTGGCTCACGTACGTACTCCTGGACTTTCCCCGTATTCCAGCCAAACACATAGAAAGCATATGACATCAGAATGATTACCAGCAGCAGTGCCCAGCTAGCGTAGGCACGCAACTGCTCCTGCCAGGTGCTAGTGCGATAGTCTACGGCAAACTGTGTCCAGTGCCACCAGATACCACCCGCAAGTGCTACTGATGCAGCCATAGCCAGCGTAACAACTGGAACACGTGGTATGATGAGATATGTCAGCAGCGCCGTAATCGCAGCCAAAAAGATAAGAAACGTGGTGAACAGCGATTCCATTTCTCTACACATGGACCTTGATTTTTAGAGCTTCTGCACAAGGTCGACATGTGTCAGAAGCACCTTCTTGCAGCAATAGCGCTTGAGCCCGAGCTCATCCATCACCTGCTTCTCCTTCGTCTCGGGGACAGTTGTGCCATCAAAGTATGTGCGCTTCCCGTATTCATCCCCCTTCAACTCCTGCAGCCGACGCTGGTAGTGCAACCACTTGTCTGCAAGCACCTTCCCACAGTTCATGCAACGTACTGGAATGATCATCGTACTACTTATTTGCGTCGTTTATTGGGGTGTCACCTTTTGCTGCGACCCCCTCTATTGAATCACAACAATGGTACTCATCAGGAGAATGGCTGTGCATAGCAATTATGGTGTTAGACCAACTGCTCAGTGGATTGCACGTATCTGAGTATCTTCGAGGTCTACACCAAAGAGCTGTTTCGCCATTCGCCGAATCGTGGGGACCCGCACCTTGCGGGCTTTTTGTTCTCGAATCCATGGTTCAATGCCAGCATCCGATGTTACATGCTCAACGGTATGTGTGTACTCTAACACACGCCCCGCTGATGTATCTTTCCAGCCTCGAATCTGTAGGCGCCCCGCATGATGTTCATCGTGGCACGTCGCACACAAACACACAAGATTACCAGCAGAATCATCACCACCGTCCGCCTGGTGAATGATATGGTGCGCCTCGAGTTTGTTCGTAGACCCACAGACACCGCATGCATCCATTACCGCCTTTGTAGAGTAGCGCGACGTTGTTGGTGTAGTCCAGCCACCGAGCGATTTGCGAAGCACTGTTGCGCGTTCGAGGAATCCCGATGGCAAGTCGAGAGCACGGCATACTTCGAGGCCGTATAATGCAGAACCTGAACCAGGGACCAGTTCGCGTTCATATATGAGACGGTCTGCGACTGCATCATAATGCACCTTGAGGTGCACAGCGCGTACACCAGTAAGGCCCGCAATATCCGGTAACCCCGCCAGTTCATGCAAGTGTGTCGCAAACACGAATTTGCTACCAGCACCGACGAGTGTCTCAACACCCGCAGCTACCAGTGCAGTTGCTGACAGAGACTCGGTGCCAGAACAGAGTTCATCCCCCAGGACGAGTGATTTACTATCTGCAAATCGCAGAATCTCGCGAAACTCAGTCATCTCCACTGCGAATGACGATAGACCCGCCCACAGATTGTCGTTGCCGAGGATGCGTGTGAAAATGGAGGTGAACGGTGACAGTCGCATAGCGGTCGCTGGTACAGGGAAACCGGTCTGGGCCAACACGGTGGCGAGACCAAGTGCCTTCATGAGCGATGATTTACCACTGGCGTTCATACCGTATAGAAGGAGACCGCGCGGAGAGTACGTGAACCCTGCATCATCAACTGTTCCAAGGCACACCGAATGGGATACATACGGTACAGTTGTCAGGCGTTCTAGGATTGGATGGCGCAACTTCGTGACCGATACTGATGCCTCCTCTGCCCCATCAACAAACACGGGGCGAGCCCATCCCCATTCAGCTGTTAGGCGTGCGGTTGTCCACGCAACATCGAGCTCTGCACACCACGACTCAAGTGCTAATCTGGCGAGAGCCCCCTTTTCCACCATTTCAGCGCATGCAGCAGACCACTCTGCCAACCATGTTGCAACCCATGTTGCATACCAGGACCGATGGCGTTCGGAAATAGCAGCAAGGCCCGCAGTTTCCAATGTAGCACTCGTTTTGTAGGTCGATGAGACAGCCGTTGTATCACCTTCATCACGAAGAACAGTGAGCACCGCTGCGATGCGGCGCTTTGTACCAGTTACACGGAACCCACCACCCTCAGCGTCATCAAGATACAGGCGCTCGCCCTTTCCGAGTGCTGACCACTGATCGCATAACCCAACCGCCTCTGCACGAATCTCACGACCCTTCTGAAAATGAGAATCCGCAGCTGTGCGGTACCCAGAGGTCCATGGCAGCTGTGTAACTGGAACTGACCCGCCATCTCTTGATAAGGTCACAACAGCGTCCGCTGCCCAGCGTACGGAAACCCATCCCAGAAACATCTCTACCTCTTCTGGAACTCCCCACACTTCGCCGAGCGACTGTGCTGCCTGAAATGAACGGAGCAGGCATGCCATATCGGACATATTGATAGTTCCAAGTTCTAAACGTCGCCACAGGCGTGAAATATCATATAGAGAGCGGAGGCCGCGCTCTGTAACTACGGTGTCGGATGCCGACGCGGTCTTACAGCGGTCAACCATGTCTAGGCGGCGGTTTAGTTCGGAAATATCCGTGATAGGTCGCATCAGCCGCGCGCGCATAAGGCGGCGCCCTAGCACAGACCGACACTGGTCCATGATGCCGAGCAGGCTTTGCTTTTCGTCACCAGACCGAAGAGACAGGAGACCAAGCTGTTCAAGGGCCGCATTCCCTAGACGGACTTCACCATTAGGCACCCATGCCTCAGGTAGGCTCAGCTTCTTGAGGGCAGATGGCATATGATCTGCCGCAAAATCCATAAGGGCGGCCAGACAACGGCGAGCCTGAGGTTGCCGTGGTAGCCAGTCAAGGCGCTTGCGCGCAGGCGTCCAGAATCGGTCAAGTATGGCTTCATCGACAGCGGCAGCCGCTGGAGTCAAACAGCGAACATGCGTTGCAGTGCATGCTGACTTCAGCGACTCTGTTAGTGAGTTCGCACCCGCAAGGCCATCGGACCAAAGCACCAGTTCAGCAGGAGGATGTAAGCATAGGAACTGATGTAGGCGGTCACGGTCAACTCCTTCGACAAACCACACAGACCCCGTAGCCACATCGAGGGCCGCCGCGGCCCAGTAGACCCGCTTCAGAGCTGCCGCGCCATCTGTCAGACTCTCCAAGAGGACGCCCACCAGACGACGCTCTTTCACACCCTCCACATAGCAGCCAGGGGATGAGATGTGTTCGACCACGCGCTCCTCTACTGCACCCGTGGAACCCTTGCGCTGCGTCACTACAACCACTGTGTAACCGGCTTGCACGAGAATCTTCTCGAACTTGCTGAGTGCATGTTCAGGAAATCCACCGAACAAGGTCTGGAAACCCTCACCGGCATCATGTACCGTGAGCGACAGTTGGCAGAGTTCGGCAATTTCGCGAATATTCGCTTGCGTGGTGCCGGTTGTCAGATTCTCCGTATCATAGATTTCAAAGAATCCGCCAACTTGATATAGCAGGGCGACTTTAGAGCCATACCGGTCCCTGTGCGCCGACCATACATCGTAGTACTTGCGATACATCGGTTTTGTTGATGCAGACATTGTCGTTGACCCCTTACCCCTCATAAGGCTACCAAGCCTTAAGCACTGGGCTTGGGTGTAGGAGAAGACGCATCGGCTGCAGATGCGATAAGTGAAGAAGAAGACTGAATCTT